>ENA-OZHW01000481-OZHW01000481.1-human-gut-metagenome-genome-assembly--contig:-NODE-481-length-17945-cov-7.082337_pt1 | contig 17945 bp, 10 predicted proteins | sample MGYA00244050_ERZ653694 | MGnify/ENA primary metagenome ERZ653694 (study PRJEB26926, sample SAMN06165242) | human gut metagenome | biome: ENVO:00009003; feature: ENVO:2100002; material: ENVO:00002003...
TACGAGATGCAGCGTAGTCTCGTGGGCTCGGAGATGTGTATAAGAGACAGCCACCAGATAAGCGCAGCTTTTCTCGCCCAGCAGATTGTCTTCGATGCTGACCAGCGCGGCGTGGATCACCGCCTCATGGCGCAGCAGCAGGTTTTCGATCTCTTCAGCGGCGATCTTCTCGCCGCCGCGGTTGATCTGATCTTTTTCCCGGCCCTGGACGGTGATATACCCGTCTTCGTCGATCGAAATCAGATCGCCGGAGCAATAAAACCCCTCGGCGTCAAAGGCTTCCGCGTTATGCTGCGGGCTGTTGTAGTAGCCGCGGAAAGTGTACGGCCCGCGGGTCATCAGGCGGCCCACTTCACCGCGCGGCAGCGGGTTGCCGTCGGCATCCGCCACCCACACTTCATCGTCCGGGCACATCGGACAGCCCTGGGTATTGATGATCCGCTCCGGGCTATCGTTAAGGCGGGTGTAATTCACCAGCCCCTCCGCCATGCCGAACACCTGCTGCAGCTGGCAGCCGATTTCCGCCGGAATGCGCGCGGCGAGGGTCGCTGACAGGCGCGCGCCGCCGACCTGCAGCAGCTGCAGCGATTGCAGCTGGGCGTTGCTGCCCCATTCGTGAATCGCCTGCAGCCACAGGCTGACCGCCGGCGGCACCAGCGAGGCAACGTTGATCTGATGTTGTTCAATCAGCGGGAAACAGAGCGTGGCGCTCGGGTCGGCGGCGAGGATCACCCGCCCGCCGGCGAGGAAGACGCCGAGCGAACCCGGGGAACTCATCGCATAGTTATGCGCCGCCGGCAGCGCGTTGAGGTAGCGCGTTTCAGCGTTAATCCCACAGATCTCGTTGCTGCGGCGGATGCTGTAGTCGTAATCGTTATGGGTGCGTGGGATAAGCTTCGGCGTCCCGGTGCTGCCGCCGGAGAGCTGGAAAAAGGCCACTTCGTCGGCAGGGGTTGGATTGGCGATAAAGTTATCCGCCGGGCGGTTAATCTCCGTCGCCAGATCGCGCTCGCCGCCGTCGTTACGCAACAGTGCGACGCGCAGGGAAGGATGTTCCGCGATAAACGCGTGGAGAAAGCTATCGTCAGCAAACAGCGCGTGCTCGCGATCGGCAATCAGCAGCGCCGGTTTAATCTGCGCGGCGTAGGCGTTAAGTTCGCTGCGCTGGTGGCTGAACAAAGCGTTCACTGGCGCGACGCCGATGCGCAGCAGCGCAAAGAAGGTCATGTAAAACTCGGCGACATTGCCCAACTGCACCAGCGCGGTCTCCCCGCGCTTCAGTCCCTGGCGCTGCAGCGAGCAGGCGAGGTTGTCCACCAGCTGGTTAAACTGGCGGTAGCTAATCTGCCGCTCGCCATCGATAATCGCCACGGCGTCATTGTCCGCGTGACGGGTGATCAGATTGGTTAACGGCAGATCCTGCCAGTAGCCTTTTTGACGATAGCGGGCCGCAAACTCTTCCGGCCAACGGGTAAATGCAATCATCCTTGCCTCTTAGTTCAAGCCAAATACGTTAAGCATGGTGGTCAGTTTGACGCCGGTTTCGCGCCATTCGCCCAGCGGCGAGGAGGCCGGAACAATGCCCGCGCCGGCAAACAGGCGCAGCGTACGCTGCTGCAGACGCGCGCAGCGGATAGTCACCACCCACTCGCCGTTGCCTTCGTCATCGCACCAGCCGACGATGCCGCCGAACAGCTGGCGATCGAAGGGTTCCAGTTCAGCAATCAGGCGCTTCGCCGCCTGATGCGGGAAACCGCTCAGCGCCGGCGTCGGGTGCAGCAGACAGGCCAGCGACATGGCGTTTTCTTCCGCCAGCGCGGTGCCTGCGATCGGCGTCGCCAGATGCCAGAGCGTCGGGGTGGTAATCAGCTGCGGCGACTCCGGTAGCGACAGCTGACTGCTGCGCGGGCCCAGCACGCTCTTCATCGCCTGGGTCACCAGCTCGTGCTCGTGGCGATCTTTGCCGGAGGCCAACAGCCTGTTGCCTGCTTCCCGGTCCAGCACATCGTCCGGCTGGCGACGGGCGGAGCCGGCCAGCGGCAGAGAGCTGAAGTGCTGTCCTTCTTTACGCAGCAGCAGCTCCGGGCTGGCGCCCAGCAGCACGCCGCCGTCGGAGAGCGGCACGTGGAAGTTAAAGCTGGCGGGGTTCTGGGCGATCAGTCGCTCCATCAGCGCGCCGCTGTCGACGCGGTCGCGGGTGGTAATATCGATAAGCCTTGATAGCACCACTTTGTCGACTTCCGGGGTGGCGGTCAGCGCGGCGGCGCGTTCCACCATGGCTAAAAACGCGTCCTGCTCCGGGATCTCCCGACGCTCCACCACCTCCATCGCCTCCAGCGGCGCGGCATAGCGGGCGGAACGCTGCTTTTCCGGGCGAGAGAACGCTTCCCAGCGCTCGGGGATATAGAGCTCGGAAGGCTGACAGGTGTCGAACGGGATAGCCCCGACCATCACCGGCTTGCGGATCCCCGCCGCCCGGGCCTCGGCAAAGGCGGCCGCCATCTGCTGCTGGAACTCGCCGTTCAGCGCATCGCCGCCAACGGCGGGCTGTGAGAAGCGACGGAAGCAGCCTGAAGTGGTAAAACTGCGGTACGGCGACATAAAGAAGAAGCTGTCCGGCGACAGGGTCCGGGTCGGTTTCTTTACATCCTCAGCCAGTGACGTTTCCATATCATCCTCCAAAAACGATAAAGATATTAAGAATAATTATCATTTATATTTTGGTTGGCTAACCTAAAAGGTATTGCCCGCCATGTCAACCGCGTTACGTCATGGCGCCGCCACTTTGGCTTGCATCCTGCTGACACAAAGTTGAAAATGAGACGCATTTATCACCTTTCAAATCAGGATGCGATGACGTGAACTTCTTTTCTTTCTGCCGCCGCGGTGCGCTGACCGGCATGCTGTTGCTTTTAGGAATTACCTCAGCCCAGGCGGCGGACTGGCCGCGCCAGGTCACCGACAGCTACGGGACGCATACCCTGCCGAGTCAGCCGCTGCGCATTGTCTCCACCAGCGTGACGCTTACCGGTTCGCTGCTGGCGATTGACGCTCCGGTGGTCGCCAGCGGCGCGACCACGCCGAACAACCGCGTCGCCGATAGCCAGGGCTTTCTGCGCCAGTGGAGCGAGGTTGCCAAAGCCCGCAAGCTGGCGCGGCTGTACATCGGCGAACCAAGCGCCGAAGCGGTGGCCGCCCAGATGCCGGATCTGATCCTGGTGAGCGCGACCGGCGGCGACTCCGCCCTGCCGCTGTACGATCAGCTTAAAACCATCGCCCCGACGCTGGTCATCAACTATGACGATAAAAGCTGGCAAACCCTGCTCACCCAGCTGGGGCAGATCACCGGTCATGAACAACAGGCCAGCGCGCGCATTGCCGACTTCAATAAACAGCTCGTTTCGTTAAAAGAAAAAATGAAACTGCCGCCGCAGCCGGTGACCGCCCTGGTCTATACCGCCGCCGCGCACAGCGCCAATATCTGGACGCCGGAATCGGCTCAGGGGCAGATGCTCGAACAGCTGGGCTTTAGCCTGGCGACGCTGCCGGGCGGCCTGCCCGCCAGCCATAGCCAGGGTAAACGCCACGATATCGTGCAGCTGGGCGGGGAGAACCTCGCGGCCGGTCTGAACGGCCAGAGCCTGTTCCTGTTCGCCGGCGACCAGAAAGATGCGGATGCCATCTACGCTAACCCGCTGCTGGCGCATCTCCCGGCGGTCGCAGGCAAACGCGTCTACCCGCTGGGCACCGAGACCTTCCGCCTTGACTACTACAGCGCTCTGCTGGTGCTCCAGCGTCTCTCCAGCCTGTTCGGCTAACGCGGGCTGCGCCATCAGGCCGGGCACTCGGCCTGCACACCTTGCCGGGCGGCGCTGCGCTTGCCCGGCCTACAATGCCAGCATCCCCCAGTCCAGACCGTAGGCCCGGTAAGGCGCAGCCGCCACCGGGCATCAGGACGGGAACGGGGCCTGAACTCCTTGCCGGGCGGCGCTGCGCTTGCCCGGCCTACAATGCCAGAGTCCCCCAGGCCAGACTGTAGGCCCGGTAAGGCGCAGCCGCCACCGAGCATCAGGACGGATACGCAACCTGAACTCTTTGCCGGGCGGCGCGGCGCTTGCACCGGCCTGCCGTACCCCAGGCCCGGTAAGGCGCAGCCGCCACCGGGCAAGCGCACCCTACTTAACTTTCGTTGACAATTTCCGGGCGCTGGAAACGGCGCAGCTCGCGTAGCAGCCCAACCAGCAGCACACCGACAAGCGCCAGCGCCCAGCCGCTGGCGCTGGCGGATGCCGCCGGCGTCATCACTGCCCCTAAGCCGCCGAGCAGCGCCGCGCCGATGGCGTCGCCGGTGACGTTTTGCGCGGTCCACAGACCGTTAATCCGCCCGAGCATATGTTCCGGCGTCTGGGTCTGGATCAGGGTGTACTGCAGCAGCGAGCTAATAGCGCTCAGCCAGCCAAACAGCGCCAGGCACAGCGCGCCCAACGCCCAGTGCGGCATCAGGCTGAACAGCGCAATGGCGACAAACGATCCCACCGTCGTCGCCAGCATCAGCGCGCCCGGCCGCACCGTCTGGGCCAGCTGGCCGCTGGTCAACGCCCCCAGCGCCGCACCGAGCGGAATAGCGGCGTACAACAGGCCAATCTGTCCGGCCGACATCTGCCAGCTACCGGCCAGCGCCGGATAGAGCACCCGCACCGCGCTGGCCATGGTCAGCAGACCGCCAAGCAGCGCAATCCCGCCGATAAGCGGGCTCCGGCAGAGGAAGGTCAGCCCCGCCAGCAGGGAGCGCAGCGGATGCTCGCGCGGCTGCGGAGGCGGCGGCAGCTGCGGCAGACGCAGCAGGGTTAAGGTGGTGATAAAGGTCCCCGCCGCCGCCAGGCCAAAGTTCCACGCCACGCCGCCGGTGGCCAGCAGCAGGCCGCCGATCATCGGCGAAATCACCGAGCCCAGGCGCACCGTCAACATGGTGATGGCCCCGGCCTGCATCAGGTTTTCCCGCCCCACCAGCGCCGGGGTCGCCGCCAGCAGCGCGGTCACCCCCAGCGAGGCGAAGAACCCATCCCAGATCCCCAGCAGGTAGATCGCCGCCAGCGACGGCTCCGGCAGCAGGGCGTTCAGACACAGGCCGACAAAGCCCACGCCGCAGGTGCCGCGCGCCAGCAGGATCAGGCGTTTACGTTCATAGCGGTCAGCCAGCACGCCCCCCACCATCAGACCAACAAACATCGACGCCCCGGTCAGCGTCACCGACAACCCGACCTGCCAGGTCGAATGGGTCATCATCTGGATCTGCACCGGGATGGCCACGCCCAGCAGGCCAAGCGACAGAATAGAGATAAAGCGAGCGATAAAAACGGCGCGAAACGCCGGGTGAGTTTTCAGCAGGCTGAGATTGAGCAGCCAGGATTGTCGGTTCATTACAGCGCCTTGTCGTTATTTTTAATACCCTTTTTACTGTGGGTCATGCTACCATAGCTGAATAAAATCGATAACGATAATTACTATCATTATCATATCAGGGATGTCAGTTATGTCGTTTTCTACGACCGCGGTACGCTCTGTCGCCGTGCCCGGATTGTTGCTATTACTCGCCTTAGCCGCCGCGCTTAGCCTGACCATCGGCGCCAAATCGTTGCCGATCGGCACGGTATTCACCGCCTTCAGCGGAACCTGTCAAAGCGCTGATTGCACTATCGTGCTGGACGCGCGCCTGCCGCGCACTCTGGCCGGTCTGCTGGCCGGCGTCGCCCTCGGCCTCGCCGGCGCGCTGATGCAGACGCTCACCCGCAACCCGCTGGCCGACCCCGGCCTGCTGGGGGTCAACTCCGGCGCCAGCTTCGCCATCGTCCTCGGCGCGGCGCTGTTTGGGATCACTTCCCCGCAGGAGCAGCTGCTGCTGGCATTCTGCGGCGCGCTCTGCGCCTCGCTGCTGGTAGCCTTTACCGGCAGCCAGGGCGGCGGTCAGCTGAGCCCGGTGCGCCTCACTCTCGCCGGGGTCGCCCTTGCGGCGGTACTCGAGGGGCTGTCCAACGGCATCGCCCTGCTCAACCCGGACGTCTACGATCAGCTACGCTTCTGGCAGGCCGGTTCGCTGGATATCCGCACCCTGCAAACGCTGAAAATTGTCCTGCTGCCGGTAGTGGTGGCGGGGATCGCCGCTCTGCTGCTGAGCCGGGCGCTGAACAGCCTGAGCCTGGGCAACGATACCGCCACCGCCCTCGGCAGCCGCGTCGCCCGCACCCAGCTGATCGGCCTGATCGTCATCACCGTCCTGTGCGGCAGCGCCACCGCCGTCGTCGGCCCCATCGCCTTTATCGGCCTGATGATGCCGCATATGGCGCGCTGGCTGGTGGGGGCCGATCATCGCTGGTCGCTGCCGGTCACCCTGCTCGCCACCCCGGCCCTGCTGCTGTTTGCCGACGTGATTGGCCGCCTGCTGGTGCCCGGCGAACTGCGGGTATCGGTGGTGAGCGCCTTTCTCGGCGCGCCGGTGCTGATCTGGCTGGTGCGCCGCCAGCCGCGGGGAGGTGGCCTGTGATTGCCCCGTCCCGCCGCCTGATAGCCAGCTGTCTGCTGCTAATGGCCGCCAGCCTGCTGATTTCCCTGCTCGGGCTGGCGCAAGGCCCGGTGCCCCTGACGATTGACCAGGTGTTCTCGGCGCTGTTCGGCGATGCGCCGCGCAACGTCGCGATGGTGGTGAACGAATGGCGGCTGCCGCGGGTGTTAATGGCGCTGCTCATCGGCGCCGCGCTCGGCGTCAGCGGCGCCATTTTCCAGTCGCTGACCCGTAACCCGCTCGGCAGCCCGGACGTGATGGGCTTTAACACCGGCGCCTGGAGCGGCGTGCTGGTGGCGATGGTCCTCTTCGGCCAGAACCTGACGGCGATTGCCCTGGCGGCGATGGCCGGCGGGGTGCTGACCTCGCTGGTGGTCTGGCTGCTGGCCTGGCGCAACGGGATCGAGACCTTCCGCCTGATCATTATCGGCATCGGCGTGCGCGCCATGCTGGTGGCATTCAACACCTGGCTGCTGCTGCGCGCCTCGCTGGAGACCGCCCTTTCTGCGGGCCTGTGGAACGCCGGATCGCTTAATGGCCTGACGTGGGGTAAAACCTGGCCGTCGGCGCCGCTGATCCTGCTGATGCTGGTGGGCAGCGCCCTGCTGGTTCGCCGGATGCGGCTGCTGGAGATGGGCGACGATACTGCCTGCGCGCTGGGGGTGCAGGTCGAGCGTTCGCGCCTGCTGCTGATGCTGGTGGCGGTGGTGCTCACCGCCGCCTCGACGGCGCTGGCCGGGCCGATCTCATTTATCGCGCTGGTGGCGCCGCATATCGCCCGCCGCCTGAGCGGCACGGCCCGCTGGGGACTAACCCAGTCGGCCCTGTGCGGCGCGCTGCTGCTGGCGCTGGCCGATTACGGCGCCCAACGGCTGTTTATGCCGTGGCAGCTGCCGGTTGGCGTGTTAACCGTCAGCCTCGGCGGTATTTACCTTATTGCATTGTTGATTCAGGAGTCCCGCAAAAAATGAGTGCTGTCCCCTCCCGTTTGCGCGGCGAGCAGTTAACCCTGGCCTACGGGAACAAGACCATCGCCGAGTCGCTGAACGTGACCATCCCTGACGGTCACTTCACCGCCATTATCGGCCCCAACGGCTGCGGTAAGTCGACGCTATTGCGCACCCTCAGTCGCCTGATGACGCCCGCCAGCGGCCACGTCTGGCTCGACGGCGCGCAGATCCAGCAGTACGCCAGTAAAGAGGTTGCCCGCCGCATCGGGCTGCTGGCGCAGAATGCCACCACCCCTGGCGATATCACGGTGCAGGAGCTGGTGGCCCGCGGGCGCTATCCGCACCAGCCGCTGTTTACCCGCTGGCGCAAAGAAGATGAAGAGGCGGTGAACAAGGCGATGCGGGCGACCGGGATCAGCGATCTGGCGCTGCAGAGCGTCGACACGCTTTCCGGCGGCCAGCGGCAGCGGGCGTGGATTGCGATGGTGCTGGCCCAGGAAACGGCGATTATGCTGCTGGATGAGCCGACCACCTGGCTGGACATCAGCCATCAGATCGACCTGCTGGAACTGTTGAGCGAGCTGAATCGCGAGAAGGGCTATACCCTGGCGGCGGTGCTGCACGATCTTAACCAGGCCTGCCGCTACGCCACCCACCTGATCGCCCTGCGCGACGGCAGGATCGTCGCCGAGGGGGCGCCGAAGGAGATCGTCACGGCGGAACTGATTGAACGGATTTACGGCCTGCGCTGCACGATCATTGAGGATCCGGTGGCACATACGCCGCTGGTGGTCCCGCTGGGCCGCCGGTAATCTCCTCTTTCCCCGGCTTGCGCTACGCTGAGCCGGGCTACCTGCTGTAGCCCGAACTCAACCGTTACCCCAGAATCTCCCTGACCACCGGGCCGATGGCCTCAAAGGCCTGCGGGGAGATAATGTCGACGTGGGCGCAGTTCTGGCTGAACACCTCCAGTTCCCCCACCCACGGGCCCCATACGACCTGCGGATCCATCCCCTCCTGCCGCGTCTTCTCCGCCACGAACAGCGTCGCCTTGCCGTCAAACTTCGCGCTATGCGCGGTGGTTAACAGCCGCACCGCATCGGCATAGTTGCCTTCGATGGCGCTGAACAGCTCGCCGGAGGCTTGCCCCTGCTGGGCGGCGAGGAACGCTTCGCGCTCGCGGTCGATCTCCGCCAGTACCTCGGGATCCAGCCCGTTGGCCTCTTTCTCTGCCCAGTTTTGCGTCTCCGGCGGCCAGGTATCCAGCAGGCCGAGGAAGGCCACCGCTTCGCCGCGCTGGCGCAAGCGGGCGGCAATCCCCTGGGCTAAGGTGCCGCCCAGCGAATACCCGAACAGGTAATAAGGGCCGTGCGGCTGCTGCGCCAGCAGCGTGCGCAGATGATGCTCGCACACCTCGTCGAGGCTGGCGGCGCTGGCCATCGGCCCCTGCGGGCGCGGCGACTGAATACCGGTAATCGACCAGCGCGGGCTGAGATAGCGCGCCAGCACGCTGAACTGCCAGGCGAAGCCGGAGGCGGGATGGAAGCAGAACAGCGTCGGGCCGTCGCTCTCGCGCAGCGGCAGAAGCGTATCCAGCCCCAGGCGCTGGGCCTGCTCATCGCTGAGATCGGCGGCCAGCAGCGCGCTCAGTTTGCCCACCGTCGAGGCCACCATCACCTGCCCCGGGGTCACCTGCCGCGCCAGCTGGCGGCTGAGCTGTGCCGCCAGGCGCATCGCCAGCAGCGAATGACCGCCAAGGGCGAAGAAATCGGCGTCGATATCGTTCACCTCGCAGCCCAGCAGCTGGCTGAAGGCGGCGGCGACAAGAGTTTCCATGCCGGGCTCCGGCGGCCGGCCGCTGCGCTCGCCGCCGAGGGTCGGCAGCGGCAGCGCTTTGCGGTCCAGTTTGCCGTTGGCGCTCAGCGGCAGCTCAGCGAGCTGCATCAGCACCACCGGCACCATATGCGGCGGCAGCTGTTCCGCCAGCCGCGCTTTCAGCGCCGCGGTATCCAGCGGCAGGCCGGAGTCAGAGACCAGATAGCCCACCAGCTGTCGGGCATCGCCGCCGGTCGCCGCCGCCTGGTTGAAGACGCAGGCGTGACTCACCGCCTGCCCCACGTCCGGCAGGGCCGACATCACCCGATCAATCTCGCCAAGCTCGATGCGCTGCCCGCGGATCTTCAGCTGATCGTCGCTGCGGCCAAGGTACTCCACCGCGCCGTTCGCCAGCCAGCGCGCCACGTCGCCGGTGCGATACATCCGCTCGCCGGGGGCAAACGGGTCGGCGATAAAGCGGCTGGCGGTGAGATCCGGGCGCCCCAGATAGCCCTGCGCCAGCTGGATGCCGGTGAGATAAAGATCCCCCGCCACCCCCGGCGGTACCGGGCGCATCGCGGCATCGAGAATGCGCAGCCCGGTGTTCCACACCGGCCAGCCAATCGGCACGCTGCTGCCGGTCACGGCCGCCAGCTCAGGGCCGCAGGCCGGATACCAGCTGACGTCCACCGCCGCCTCCGTCGGGCCGTACAGGTTATGCAGCGGCGCGCCGGTCAAGCGCTCCCACTCGCGGCACAATTCCGTCGGCAGCGCTTCGCCGCTGCAGAATACCCGCCGCAGCGTGCGGCAGGCAGCGACGCTGTCGGCATCCAGCGAGGCGACAAACGCCGCCAGCATCGACGGCACAAAGTGGGTGGTGGTCACGCCGTAGCGGGCGAAGAACTGCTGCATCGCCTGCGGGTCGCGGTGCGCCTCCGGCTCGGCCATCACCAGCTGCGCGCCGGCGATAAACGGCCACCAGAATTCCCACACCGACACGTCGAAACTGCACGGCGTTTTCTGCGCCACCACGTCGTCGGCAGATAACGGATAGCGATCCTGCATCCACAGCAGGCGGTTGACGATGGCGGTCTGGCCGACCATCACCCCTTTCGGCCGCCCGGTGGAGCCGGAGGTAAAGATGATGTAGGCGGTATGGTCTGGTTTTGACAGCGCCAGCGGCGCGTCATCCCCGGCGGCCAGCGGCTGCTGGTAGCAGAGGCTTTCCAGCCCCGGAATATCGCTGAAGCGGGCCAGTTGATCCTCCGTGGCGATCAGCAGCGACGGCCGGGCGTCTTCCAGCATCATCCGCAGGCGGTCGTCCGGGTAGCCGGTGTCCAGCGGCAGCCAGGCGGCCCCCGCTTCGACAATGCCGTGCAGCGCCAGGGTCAGGAACACCGAGCGCGGCAGGGCCACCGCCACGCTGTCCCCAGGCTTCACGCCGCGCTGACGCAGCAGCTGCGCGAGCGCCACCACCTGCTGACGCATCTCGCGATAGCTGAACTGCCAGCGGGCGTCCGCCAGCGCCGGCGCATCCGGGGTCTTCCGCGCCTGGTCGGCCACCAGCGCGCTGAGGGTGGTGGCAGGCAGCGGCACAGCGGTATCGTTGACCGCCGCCAGCCGGGCCAGCTCGTCGGCGGAGAGCATCTCTGCTTCGCCGCAGCGCAGCGTCGGATCGGCGGCGAACTGCGCCAGCAGCGCGGTCAGTCGCGCCATGTGGCGACGGAGCTCGGCTTCGTCGTACCGGGCCTTGTTGGCGAGGATCTCCAGCGACAGCCCGCCGGTCTCATCCGGGAATAGCGCCAGCTCGAGATCGTTGACCGGGCCGGTGGCGAGGGTGTGGGTCACTGCCTGCACACCATCGATATCCAGCTGGTAATCAAAGACTTTGACGTTCAGCACCGGGCCGAACAGCGGTTCGTCCCCTGCCGCTTTGCCGCTGTCGCGGACGATCTGCTCGGCGTCATAGCGCTGATGGCGGCGCATCTTTTTCAGCTGACCGGCGAGGCGCATCGCCAGGTCCGCCAGCGTCTCCCGGGCGTCAATATGCACCGCCAGAGGCAGGACATTGAGCACCGGCCCTGTCGAGGTCAGCGCGGCTGAACCCATCCGACGCATAAAGATAAAGCCCGCCGCGTAGTCCATCCGGTTGCACAGGCGGCCCAGCCACAGCGTGGTGAGCGCCAGCGCCAGGTCAGCGGGCTGACACTGCGGCGCATGGCTGGCCAGGCGGCGGAAGGCGTCGGCGTTCATCTCCAGCTTCATCCGCCAGATATCGCTCCCGGCGGCGCGCCCGCCCAGCGGCGCGGCAGAGAGTGAGGCAGGCGCCGGTAACGCCTGGCGCTGGGCCTGCCAGAAAGCTTTATCCCGCTGCCAGGCCTCGCTGCCGGCGTAGCGCTGGTACTCGTCCACCACCTCGGCGAAGGGGGTGAAAGGCGACTCAGGAGTGGCTTCCCCCCGCTGCCAGGCGCGGTAAATGGCGGCGATCTGCCGGGTTATCGCCGGGAAGCTGAAGCCATCCACCAGCAAGTGGTGATATCGCTGATACCAGTACCAGCGGTCGTCGCCGACGCGCAGCAGCTGATGGCACACCAGCGGGTTGCCGCCGTCGACACGCAGATCCTGCGCCAGGTCCGCCTGCATCCGCTCCGTGGCGGCGCGATGCGGATCCGGCGCCGTACGCAGGTCAATGATCGACGGTTCGGCAAAGGTGCGGTCGGCCGCCAGCCACTGCCAGACTTCCCCCTCCTCTTCCTCAAAGCGCAGGCTGAGGGTGTCCGCCTGCTGCAGACCGGCGACAATCGCTTTTCCCAGCAGCGTCGGGTCGAGCGCGCCGCGCAGTTCAACATAGTGGGCCACGCTCCAGGCGCCTGGCAGAGTGGAGAGGCGCTCGGCCATCCAGATCCCCGGCTGCGCGGCAACCAGCGGTAAACGAGTGGTCATTGTCAGCTCCTTATGACGCATGATGGGCGGGGGTCAGTGTCGACCAGTTGGCCGCCAGCCAGGCGTTGCAGGCCTCGGCCGACTGCGGGGGGCACACCACCGCCCAGCCGGCAGGCAGGTCGCAGTGCGCCGGCCACAGGCTGTACTGCTGTTGATCATTGCGCAGAATGTAAAACTGCCCTTGCGGATTGTCGAAGGGGTTACTGAATTGCATATCAAACTCCTGTCGTAAAACGCGATGCTAAGGGTGCGACAGCAGAGGCTGCCAGAGCTGGATAAGCCCTGCCGTCAGCCCGCCGCGCCAGCAAAGCGCATCATGCCCGCCGTCAACCTGACGCCAGAAAATCGTCTGCTGTGTTGTGGTGAGTTGCGCCAGTAGCGCCTGGTTCGCGCGAAAAATGATCGGTTCGCGTTGGCCCGCTTCCAGCCAGACGCGCAGCCCGGCCGCGGACACCTCACCCTGGCGAAGCTGTTCGCCGATAAAGCCCGTCCCGCGGCCATCACGGTGCGGCCACCAGTAGGAGCCTGACTGGCTGAGCACGCAGCCAAAGCGCTGCGGCCAGTTGAGAGCGGCGAACATCGCCGCCAGACCGCCGAAGCTTTGCCCGGCCACCACCGTCCGATCCGGGCGGTCGCTGAACGGGGCATAGCCGTGGACCAGCGGCAGGAGCTCCTCCTGCACCGCCAGCCAGAAATCGCGGTGACAGGGCAGCTCAACCCCGCGGCGCTGGTTGTCGATCGCGTCGATCAGCAGGTAGACCGCCGGTGGCAGTCTTCCCTCGCGGGTCAGGGCGGCCAGCGGCGACCACACCGGCATGCTCTCGGCCCAGAACTGGCCGTCGAGCAGGATCGCCAGCGGCCGCGTTTGCGGGTCGACGACCTCGCCGGTGGTGTAGATCCAGACCCGGCGATGGTTGCCCAGACGCGCGCTGCGCCACTCAAGGCAACGGGCGGCAGGATGCGCCTCATTAAGCGGGTCCCAGCCGGGCTGCGCGGGGGCCTGCGGCATCTCCAGGGCGGACACGCCATGGCCGCGTCCGCCCCGCCAGCTGTGCGGGTTCAGCGGATCGGCTATCGCCCGCGGCAGCAGTTTGCGCCAGCCTTCGCGTAGCAGCGCGCGGTCGGGCGCGTCAGCGCTGAACACCTCAGGGGAAAAATCATCGTCACGGTCGGAGGGAATAAAACAGTAGCTGCCGCGCCAGGTCGGCGACAGCATAGTGCGCCAGAACCAGGCGTCGGTCCCGGGGAGACGTTGCAGCGATTGCGGTCGCGCATTCTGATGGTGGTCGGTCACGCCGGTGATATAGAGCCATACCCGACGATGGGGAGAGCGGGTTTCATCCCCCGCCGGGTCCCGCCACCAGAACGTTACCTCGATGGCGTCATCCACTGCGCGGCACTGCGGCCCCCGCAGGGTTTGCCACCACTCCTCGCTTCCTGTCCTTAACATTCTGTCATTAACCCTATGTATAGCGTGACTTTTTTAATTAATTGTCATTATTTATTGATAATATTATTGATAACTATTTGCATTTGCAATAGCGTATTAGCGCGCCGTGGGAAGCGCGTCTTTCATCAGAACATGTCAAATCGGGCTTATTCAGCCAGCGACGGAGTGCCTTTGCCCGCTTTTGGCAACATTTATGCCGCCTCCCCTCCCGGTGGGAAGGGGCGTTTGGGGAACGTGGCGACAAAAAGCAGGAATAACAATGAATAACAGGATCAAATCCCTGGCCTTGCTGGTCAATCTGGGAATTTACGGGGTTGCTTTTCCGTTAAGCGCAGCGGAAACCGCCACCGACGATAAAAACAGCGCCGCTGAAGAGACCATGGTGGTCACCGCCGCCGAGCAGAACCTGCAGGCGCCGGGCGTCTCCACCATCACCGCCGATGAGATCCGCAAACGCCCCCCGGCGCGCGACGTCTCGGAGATCATTCGCACCATGCCGGGGGTCAACCTGACCGGCAACTCCACCAGCGGCCAGCGCGGCAACAACCGCCAGATTGATATCCGCGGCATGGGTCCGGAAAATACCCTGATCCTGATCGACGGCAAGCCGGTCACCAGCCGCAACTCCGTGCGCCTTGGCTGGCGCGGCGAGCGCGACACCCGCGGCGATACCAGCTGGGTGCCGCCGGAGATGATCGAACGTATCGAAGTGATTCGCGGCCCGGCCGCCGCCCGCTACGGCAACGGCGCCGCCGGCGGCGTGGTGAATATCATCACCAAAAAAACCGGCGATGAGTGGCACGGCTCATGGAACACCTATATGAACGCCCCGGAGCACAAGGATGAAGGCTCCACCAAACGCACTAACTTCAGCCTCAGCGGCCCGCTGGGCGGCGATTTTAGCTTCCGCCTGTTCGGTAACCTCGACAAAACGCAGGCTGACGCCTGGGATATCAACCAGGGCCATCAGTCCGAGCGTACCGGGATCTATGCCGATACTCTGCCGGCCGGGCGCGAAGGGGTGAAAAACAAAAACATCGATGGTCTGGTGCGCTGGGAATTCGCTCCGATGCAGTCGCTGGAGTTTGAAGCCGGCTACAGCCGCCAGGGCAACCTCTACGCTGGCGACACCCAGAACACCAACACCAACGACCTGGTAAAAGAGAACTACGGTAAAGAGACCAACCGGCTGTACCGCAACACCTACTCGGTCACCTGGAACGGCGCCTGGGACAACGGGGTGACCACCAGCAACTGGGCGCAGTACGAGCGCACCCGCAACTCGCGCAAAGGCGAAGGCCTGGCCGGGGGCACCGAGGGGATCTTTAACAGTAATCAGTTCTCGGATATCGATCTGTCAGATGTGATGCTGCACAGTGAAGTCAGTATCCCGTTCGACTACCTGGTTAATCAGAACCTGACGCTGGGCAGCGAGTGGAATCAACAGCGGATGAAGGATAACGCGTCCAACACCCAGGCGCTGTCGGGAGGCGAAATTCCGGGTTACGACAGCGCCGGCCGCAGCCCGTACTCGCAGGCGGAAATCTTCTCGCTGTTCGCCGAGAACAACATGGAGCTGACCGACACCACCATGCTGACTCCGGCGCTGCGTTTCGATCATCACAGCATTGTCGGCAATAACTGGAGCCCGTCCCTCAACCTGTCGCAGGGCCTGTGGGACGACTTCACGCTGAAGATGGGAATCGCCCGCGCCTATAAAGCGCCGAGCCTGTATCAGACCAACCCGAACTACATTCTCTACAGTAAAGGCCAGGGCTGCTATGCCAGTAAAGACGGCTGCTATCTGCAGGGTAACGACGACTTAAAAGCCGAGACCAGCATCAACAAAGAGATTGGCCTCGAGTTTAAACGCGACGGCTGGCTGGCGGGCGTCACCTGGTTCCGCAACGACTACCGCAACAAGATTGAAGCGGGCTATGCCCCGGTCTATCAAAACAATAAAGGTACCGATCTCTACCAGTGGGAAAACGTGCCGAAAGCGGTGGTGGAAGGTCTGGAGGGGACGTTGAACGTGCCAGTGAGCGAGACCGTCAACTGGACCAACAACATCACCTATATGCTGCAGAGTAAGAACAAAAAGACCGGCGATCGTCTGTCGATTATCCCGGAATACACGCTGAACTCCACCCTGAGCTGGCAGGTTCGCGATGACGTTTCGCTGCAGTCGACCTTCACCTGGTACGGTAAGCAGGAGCCGAAGAAGTACAACTACAAGGGTCAACCGGTCACCGGCAGCGAGAAGAACGAGGTTAGCCCCTACAGCATCCTCGGCCTGAGCGCGACCTGGGACGTCACCAAATACGTCAGTCTGACCGGCGGCGTGGATAACGTCTTCGATAAGCGCCACTGGCGCGCGGGCAACGCCCAGACCACCGGGGGCGCCACCGGCACGATGTACGGCGCCGGCGCCGAGACCTACAATGAATCGGGCCGCACCTGGTACCTGAGCGTCAACACCCACTTCTGATAGCGGGTTCTCCCTCCCCCGCCCTTGCTGGACAAAGGGCGGGGGCAACCGCGGTAACCTTATCCTATGCGCCACCATCGCACCGTTTTGCCTCTGGCCGGCTATACCATCCAGCAGATCGACTTCGACCCGGCGACTTTCCAGCCTGAAGATCTGTTCTGGCTGCCCTATCACGCCAGCCTGACCGGGTGGGGCCGCAAGCGGCAGGCGGAGCACCTGGCCGGACGCATCGCCGCGGCATACGCCCTGCGCGAGGTGGGGGAGAAACGGCTTCCCGCCATCGGCGATCGGCGCCAGCCGCTGTGGCCCACGCCCTGGTTCGGCAGCATAAGTCATTGCGGCCAGCGCGCGCTGGCGGTGATCGCCGATCGGCCGGTGGGCGTCGATATCGAGCGCCGGTTTACCCCACAGCTGGCCGCGGAGCTGGAGAGCAGCATTATCAGCCCGGCGGAAAAAACGGCGCTGCTGCACAGCGGCCTGCCCTTCCCGCTGGCGCTGACGCTGGCGTTTTCGGCAAAAGAGAGTGGGTTTAAGGCCTGGTCCTCACACGCTTCCGGCCTGCCCGGCTTCCACAGCGCCCGGATTGTGGCACTCACTACGCAGCAGATCCATTTACGTTTTACCGCCAGCTTCTCCCTGCAACTTGCTGATTTCCCCCTTCAAATCAATCATCTGATAAAAGACGATTTCGTTATTACCTGTACCTGCCCGCCTCGCGAAGCGTGATCCTTTTCGCTTTTTAAGAAATTACCTGTGCAAACCGTAGACAGTTCTGGCTGGCCGCTTTATGGTTACATTGAATAATAAATCATTATTGAATATATATTCAATGCGGAGATAATAATGAAAACTACCCTGATAAAGTCTGTTCTGTTTGCCTCCATGATGGCCGCATCTGGCTCACTTTTCGCCGCCGATAATGGCCTGATCGCAATCATTACCCCTTCACATGATAATCCTTTCTTTAAAGCCGAGGCTGACGGCGCAGCGGCGAAAGCAAAAGAACTGGGTTACAGCACCCTGGTCGCCTCTCACGACGACGACGTCAACAAACAAAACCAACTGATTGAAACGGCTATTGCGCGGAAAGCCAAAGCCATCATCCTTGATAATGCTGGCGCGGATGCTACCGTCGGCCCGCTGGAAAAAGCAAAAGCGGCAGGTGTGCCGGCATTTTTAATCGACAGAGAGATCAATAAAACCGGCGTCGCCGTGGCGCAGATCGTCTCTAACAACTATCAGGGCGCCCAGCTTGGCGCGGAAAAATTCGCCAGCCTCCTCAACGGTAAAGGCAAGTATGTCGAACTGTTAGGTCGTCAGTCCGACACCAACGCCAGCGTCCGCTCGCAGGGTTATCACGATGTGCTGGACGACTATCCGGAAATGAAAATGGTCGCCCAGCAGACGGCGAACTGGAGCCAGACGGAGGCCTTTACCCGTATGGAAGCCATTCTGCAGACGAATCCGGATATCGTCGGCGTGATTTCCGGCAACGATACCATGGCGCTGGGGGCGGAAGCGGCGCTGAAAGCCGCGGGTAAAAACGACGTGATTGTTGTCGGCTTCGACGGCAGCGACTACACGCGCGACTCGATACTCAAGCAGGGCAACATTAAGGCCACGGTTCTCCAGCCCGGCTGGAAGCAGGCGCAAATGGCCGTGGAACAGGCGGACTTTTTCCTGAAGAACGGGAAAGCCCAGAAAGAAGAGAAGCAGTTGATGGACTGCATCCTCATCGAT
>ENA-OZHW01000505-OZHW01000505.1-human-gut-metagenome-genome-assembly--contig:-NODE-505-length-17411-cov-7.320581_pt1 | contig 17411 bp, 10 predicted proteins | sample MGYA00244050_ERZ653694 | MGnify/ENA primary metagenome ERZ653694 (study PRJEB26926, sample SAMN06165242) | human gut metagenome | biome: ENVO:00009003; feature: ENVO:2100002; material: ENVO:00002003...
ACAATCAGCGACTACGGAAGACAATGCGGCCTTTGCTCAGGTCGTACGGGGTCAGCTCAACAGTCACTTTGTCGCCCGTCAGAATGCGGATGTAGTTTTTACGCATTTTACCGGAGATATGCGCGGTTACCACGTGACCGTTTTCCAGTTCTACGCGGAACATAGTGTTAGGCAACGTTTCAAGTACGGTGCCCTGCATTTCAATATTGTCTTCTTTGGCCATCTAGTCCTCTGGGGTATCACTACCGTAGTTTTGAACCGGCAAGATAATGCCGAAGTTCATCATGTAAGTAAAGTTTTACGTATCTACCCTGAATCATTCACCTTGCCGCAAGGCGCATAGTCAGCACAGCGGCTACGGAAATATGACGGGTATGAATCGCCGAAGTAGTTTTGGCGCATTGCCCGGGACACACACGGCCATGCCGCGTGACAGGCGCAAACGTAAAGGGGAGTGACAGAACGATGGGCGTTATCTGACTCTTATTATTCCCAAACGGCGGCGGGGCAACAGGCAGAAGCTACTCTACCGCGCAATTATACCATCCTGACGCAAAATGTGCTGAAAACATTTTATTATCCGCCAGGAAATAGCACCCGCGGCACCCAAAATCGCTCGGGCAGTCGGTAGCCGCGTAATACCGACAGATAGTCCAGATAATCGCGGCGGGGAATATCCACTGCGCCTAATGACGCGGTATGGTTGTTCAGTACCTGGCAGTCAATTAATTTACCGCCGCTGTGCGCAAAGTCCTGGCAAAATACCAGCAGCGCGGTTTTGGAGGCATTTTCTGCCCGGCTAAACATCGATTCGCCGCAAAACAGCGCTCCCTGCGCTACGCCGTACATTCCTCCCACCAGGGTATTCTCCTGCCAGACTTCAATGGAGTGGGCATGACCCAGCTCATGCAGTTGGTGATAGGCGCGAACGATACTGCTGGTTATCCAGGTGCCTTCGTCACGATCGCTGGCGCAGCCCTCAATCACTTCGCCAAAGGCGTGGTTGAGCGTGACCCGGTAGGGCGAACGCTGATGAAAGCGCTTCATGCTGCGGCTGAGATGGAATTGCTCTGGCCAAAGTACCGCCCGGGGGTCGGGCGACCACCAGAGGATCGGGTCGCCAGGGGAAAACCAGGGAAAAATACCACGCTGATAGGCCATCAGCAGCCGCGCGGGGCTCAGATCGCCGCCGAGCGCCAGCAGGCCATTAGGTTCTCGCAAGGCGCCTTCCGGAGAGGGGAAGGCGATAGAGTGCCGGGAGAGCTGAACCAGACGCATTTTAACCTCAATACGCATCAGCAAAAATTAGATAATAGAATAGCCTACAGACGCTGTTTAAACTGGAAGTACCGGCCCTGTTTAGCGAGCAGCTCCGCGTGACTACCTTGCTCAATTATCTGGCCGTTGTCCATGACTATTATCTGATTAAAACCCGCCAGGCCCCGCAGGCGATGGGTCACCATCAGCACGGTTTTGTCGCGCATGACATCTGCCAGCAGATGCAGGATCTGGCTTTCGGTGGCCGCATCCAGACCTTCTGTCGGTTCATCGAGCAGCATCAGCGGCGCATCGTGGAGCAGCGCGCGGGCAATGGCCAGTCGGCGCAGTTCGCCGCCGGAGAGCTGACGCCCGCCTTCACCCAGCCAGCCGTTAAGACCACCATCTTGCAGCAGTTTTTCGAGGCCCACCTTCTCAAGGGTAGCGCTGAGATGAGCGTCATCCGCTTCAGGCGCCGCCAGCAGCAGGTTGTCGCGCAGGGTGGCGCTGAACAGGTGCACGCGCTGCGGCACTACGCTCATTGCCTGCCGCAGAGTGGCTTCGCTGAGGCCGGAGAGCGGCTGATTGTTGAGCAGAATCTCTCCCTGTGACGGGTCCCAGGCGCGGGTAAGCAACTGCAACAGCGTCGATTTTCCGCAGCCGGTCCGGCCAAGAATGGCGATGTGCTCTCCGGCGGCAATCTGCAGGGAAATATTCTCCAGGGCAGGGGAGGGCTGCTGAGGATAGCGGAAAGTGACCTCCCGAAGCGTTAGGGCCACCTGCGCTGGCAAACTGGCTTCATCTTCGACAAAGGTGACCTCCGGCTGCTGGTCGGTAATCTGCGAGATCCGCCGCGCGGAGGCGATCACCTGGCCTAAATGCTGGAAAGCGCCAGTAACCGGCGCCAGGGCTTCAAAAGCCGCCAGCGCGCAGAATACGAATAGCGCGATCAGCGCCCCGGGCTGACTATTGCCGCCGACGCCGTCTGAGGCCAGCCAGAGCATGGCTACCACGGCGATGCCACCGATTAACAGCATTACCGCCTGCGAAAGCGCGGTCAGCTCGGCCTGGCGCCGCTGTGCATCCTGCCAGCTGAGCTCGGTCTTTTCCATTTGTGCGCGGTAGCGGTCGCTGGCGTTAAATACCATCAGCTCCGCCTGACCCTGCAGCCAGGCGGTGAGCTGTTGGCGATACTGGCCGCGCAGCTGCGTCATACTTTCGCCGGCTGGCTTACCTGCGCGATAGAACAGCGGCGGCATAACCAGCAGGGTCGCCAGCATGATACCGCCGAGCGTCAGCGCGAGGGTGACGTCGAGCAGACTTAATCCGCAGGTGACGACCACAATCACCACCAGCGCGCCGACCAGCGGCGAAATGACCCGCAGGTAGAGATGATCCAGGGTGTCAACGTCGGCCACCACCCGGTTGAGCAGCTCACCCTGGCGAAAGCGCGCCAGCCCCGCCGGAGAGAGGGGGAGCAGTTTGCTGAAGGTGAAAACGCGCAGGTGCTGCAGCACGCGAAAGGTAGCGTCGTGGCTGACCAGGCGCTCAAAGTAGCGCCCGGCGGTACGGATAATTGCCGCGCCGCGAACGCCCGCGGCAGGCAGCATATAGTTAAAACTGTAGATCCCGGCGACGCCCACCACCGCTGAGGCGGAGAGGAACCAGCCGGAGAGCGTCAGCAGGCCGATGCTGGCCAGCAGGGTCACAATGGCCAGCACGACGCCAAGCAGCAGCATCCATTTATGGCGTTTATAGAGCGCCAGATAGGGTAAAAGTGCACGCATTTAAATCTCCTCCTGACGATGGGCCAGCAGCGCCGAGAAGACCCCACCAGCACGGGCCAGCTTGGCGTAGTCGCCTTGTTCGATAATCTGTCCGTCCTGCATCACCCAGACGTCGTCCCAGTCGGCCAGCCCCTCGAGCTGGTGGGTGACCAGCAGCGTGGTTTGCTCACTGGAGGCGTGGGTCAGGGCCTGCATGACTCGCTGTTCGCTATGGGCGTCAAGGCTGGCGGCAGGTTCATCCAGCAGCAGCAGGCGGCACGGCACCAACAGCGCGCGGGCGACCGCGATACGCTGCGCCTGGCCTACCGACAGACGCCCCGCCTGATCGCCTACGGCGGTATGGATCCCCTGCGGCAGCAGGGCGATAAACTCGCTGACCCAGGCCTTGTCCAGCGCCAGCCTAAGCTGTGCTTCGCTAGCTTCGGGCCACGCCAGCAGCACGTTTTCCCGCAGCGTGGCGGCAGGCAACTGCGGATTCTGTCCTACCCAGCTCAGCAGGCGGCGCCAGCGCTCAGCGTCCAGCTCGCGCAGCTCTACGCCGTTGACCATCAGCGACCCCTCATAGGGCAGAAAGCCGAGCAGTGTATTCAGCAAAGAGCTTTTCCCGGATCCGCTCTGGCCGACCAGCACCACGCGAGCGCCGGCGGGCAGCGCAAAATTAAGCGGCCCCGCCAGAACTTTACCTTCCGGAGATTTGATCACCAGGTCGCGCGCTTCCACGCTAATCAGATCGTTGTCATTTAACGTTTTCTCGCCACGCTCTACCTGGGTCAGCGGCGTTTCCATAAACGTTTTCAGGCTGTCTGCGGCGCCCACGGCCTGAGCTTTGGCATGGTAGAAGGTACCCAGGTCACGTAACGGCTGGAAAAATTCCGGGGCGAGGATCAGCGTCAGGAATCCGGCCATCAGCGTGACGCCCGCGCCATAGTGGCCGAAGTTCAGCTCGCCAAGGTAAGAAAAGCCAAAATACACCGCTACCAGCGCAATGGAGAGGGAGGTGAAAAACTCCAGAACCCCGGAGGAGAGGAAGGCCAGACGCAGGACTTCCATGGTGCGTTGGCGAAAATCCTGCGAGGCGTCGCGAATATTATCGGTTTCTGCCTGACCGCGATGAAAAATACGCAGGGTTTCCATGCCGCGCAGGCGGTCGAGGAAGTGGCCGCTGAGGCGGGCCAGCGCCTGGAAGTTACGCCGGTTGGCGTCGGCGGCGCCCATCCCGACCAGCGCCATGAAAAGCGGGATCAGCGGGGCGGTGCCGAGAAGGATTAGCGCGGCGGCCCAGTTAATCGGAAAAATAGTAATAACGATCAGCAGCGGTACGCAGGCCGCCAGCGTCATCTGGGGCAGGTAGCGGGCATAATAGTCGTGCATGTCGTCGATTTGCTCAAGAATAAGCGTTGCCCAGCTGCCGGCCGGTTTGCCCTGGATCCACGCCGGGCCTGCCTGCTGGAGGCGGTCAAGAACCTGGCGGCGAATTTCATAGCGAATATGCTGCCCGGCCTGAAAGCCGACCCGCTCACGCAGCCAGACCACCCAGGCGCGTAGTACAAAGATCAGCACCAGCAGCGTGAGCGGCAGCAGCAGGGCGGTCGCTGGAATATTCTCCATCACCATCCGGTGCAGGATCCGCGCCAGGAACCAGGCCTGCGCCACGATCAGCAGACCGCTCGCCACGCCAAGCAGGCGGGAAATCATCAACCAGCGACGGGAGATAATGCTTTGCTGTTTTAACCAGCGGGTTAACTCTTGTTGACGGGTTTTATTCATTGCGCGCTTTGCAGGTGTCGTTATCGGAGTATTGGGCACGGCAATGTTACATCGCAGCAAAAATAAAGGCGACTTTTCGTCGCCTTCTTTACCTTTGTTACTGACTTGTAAAGATTATTTGCAAGCGTCAGCCAAACCGTCGAGGTAACGCTCCGCATCCAGCGCCGCCATGCAGCCGGTGCCCGCAGAAGTGATGGCCTGACGATAGATATGGTCCATGACATCGCCGGCGGCGAACACGCCCGGGATGCTGGTCTGGGTCGCATTGCCGTGGATACCGGACTGCACTTTGATGTAGCCGTTCTCCAGCTCCAGCTGGCCCTCAAAGATGGCGGTGTTCGGGCTGTGGCCGATGGCGACAAATAAACCAGCCACTTCCAGGGACTCGACATTGTCGCTGTTTTTGGTATCGCGCAGGCGCAGGCCGCTGACGCCCATCTGGTCGCCGGTCACCTCTTCGAGGGTACGATCGGTATGCAGCACGATGTTGCCGCTTGCCACTTTATCCATCAGGCGTTTGATGAGGATTTTTTCCGCACGGAAGGAATCGCGACGGTGGATCAGGTGTACCTCAGAGGCGATATTCGACAGATACAGAGCCTCTTCCACTGCGGTGTTGCCGCCGCCGATCACCGCCACTTTCTGGTTGCGATAGAAGAATCCGTCGCAGGTAGCGCACGCGGAAACGCCGCGGCCTTTGAAGGCTTCTTCGGAAGGCAGGCCCAGGTAACGGGCGGAAGCGCCGGTGGCGATGATCAGCGCGTCACAGGTGTACTCGCCGCTGTCGCCTGTCAGACGGAACGGGCGGTTTTGCAAATCGACGCGGCTGATATGGTCGAAAATGATCTCGGTTTCGAATTTTGCGGCATGCTCGTGCATGCGCTCCATCAGCAGCGGACCGGTGAGATCGTTCGGATCGCCTGGCCAGTTTTCCACTTCCGTCGTGGTGGTCAGCTGACCGCCTTTTTCCATCCCGGTGATCAGCACCGGCTGCAGGTTGGCGCGTGCGGCATAGACCGCCGCGGTGTATCCCGCAGGTCCAGAACCAAGGATAAGCAGTTTACTGTGTTTGGCTGTGCCCATGAGATCCCCATAATAATTGGCATACATTGGGCTGGGATTGTAGGGAATTTGTTGTCGTAAAAAAAGAGCACAGCGATTTTGTTAACGATGTGTGCAATAGAAGCTGCCAATGAATTGGTGATTTTCCCGGCAAGGAATATAACTATTTCTACTGTCGGCGGGACAATTATAAGACGAAAAAATGAGAATCAACCAGGGCGGATGATGAATATCTGGCATCTTGTACTAAAAATCGATGTTTTGCTTTGACAATCACCTGTGCTTTTGCGAAAACATTCAAGGAAGAAGAAAAGCAGTATTTAGCGTGCGGCGAATTTTCATGCACGCAAATGCCATTTTTATCCGGGTTAACGAAATCTACGCATGGTGTGGACAGACGCCATGCGTGATGTCGGTGACTGCCGTCAGGCAACGGGCTTCTCACGTACCCCTGGGTTACCCAATGTCGTACGGGTGATAACAGGATGGGCTCTGGCAGTGAAGGCTCAGAGCCGGAACAGGAGTAGGGAAGGAATACAGAGAGACAATAATAATGGTAGATAGCAAGAAGCGCCCTGGCAAAGATCTCGACCGCATTGATCGTAACATCCTGAATGAATTGCAAAAAGATGGGCGAATTTCTAACGTCGAGCTTTCTAAACGGGTGGGACTTTCTCCGACGCCTTGCCTTGAGCGTGTGCGTCGTCTTGAAAGACAGGGTTTTATTCAGGGCTATACGGCGCTGCTCAACCCGCATTATCTGGATGCATCACTTCTGGTATTTGTTGAGATTACTCTGAATCGTGGCGCACCGGATGTGTTTGAGCAATTTAACGCCGCAGTGCAAAAACTTGAAGAAATTCAAGAGTGTCATCTGGTTTCCGGTGATTTCGACTATCTGTTGAAAACCCGTGTACCGGATATGTCAGCGTATCGTAAATTACTGGGCGAGACCTTGCTGCGCCTGCCGGGCGTTAACGACACCCGTACCTACGTGGTAATGGAAGAAGTCAAGCAAAGTAATCGTCTGGTTATTAAGACGCGCTAACACGGAACAGGTGCAAACTCGACGTAGTTTGATTACACTCCTGTTAATCCATACAGCAACAGTGCCGGGGAGACCCGGCGCTGTTGTCCGTTTTAGCAGCAGGCAGGAAACAGCCTGATACCTGGAGAGCCTTTCTTGAGCCAGGAATACACCGAAGACAAAGAAGTCAAACTAACCAAACTCAGCAGCGGGCGCCGACTCCTTGAGGCGATGCTCATCCTTTGCTCCCTCTTCGCCATCTGGCTGATGGCGGCACTACTGAGCTTTAACCCCTCGGACCCCAGCTGGTCGCAAACGGCATGGCATGAGCCTATTCATAATTTAGGCGGCGCCCCCGGCGCGTGGCTTGCCGATACCCTCTTTTTCATTTTTGGCGTCATGGCCTACACCATCCCGGTGATCATCATCGGCGGATGCTGGTTTGCCTGGCGGCATCAGGAAAACGACGAATACATTGATTATTTTGCCGTTTCCCTTCGCCTCATCGGTGCGTTAGCCCTGATCCTGACCTCCTGTGGTCTGGCGGCGATTAACGCCGATGATATCTGGTACTTCGCCTCCGGCGGGGTGATCGGCAGCCTGCTGAGCACCACGCTGCAACCCCTGCTGCACAGCAGCGGCGGCACCATCGCCCTGTTGTGTATCTGGGCGGCCGGGCTGACGCTGTTCACCGGCTGGTCGTGGGTCAGCATTGCGGAAAAGCTGGGCGGCGGCATCCTGTCCGTTCTCACCTTTGCCAGCAACCGTACCCGTCGGGATGATACCTGGGTCGATGAAGGCGAATACGAAGACGACGAGGAAGAGTACGACGACGAAGAGGCGGCCAGGCCGCAGGAATCGCGTCGCGCCCGTATCTTACGCAGCGCGCTGGCGCGGCGTAAGCGTCTGGCCGAGAAATTTACCAACCCTATGGGGCGTAAAACCGACGCTGCGCTTTTCTCCGGCAAACGGATGGATGACGGCGAAGAGGTGGTGCAATACAGCGCCAGCGGGGCGCCTGTTGCCGCCGACGATGTACTGTTTTCCGGCGCCAGCGCCGCGCGTCCCGCAGAGGATGATGTGCTGTTCTCCGGCGCCAGCGCCGTGCGCCCGGGCGATTTCGACCCTTACGATCCGTTGTTGAATGGCCACAGTATCGCTGAGCCGGTAAGCGCAGCGGCGGCGGCTACTGCCGCGCCGCAGGCGTGGGTAGAATCACCGGTGGGCCATCACGGCGCTGCGCCAGCTTATCAGCCGGAAGCCAGCTATCCGCCGCAGCAGGCGTATCAGCCTGAACCCGCTCCGTTCCAGCAGGCTGCTTATCAGCCGCCAGCGGGGCAAACCGCACCGCAGGCGTATCAGCCTGAGCCAGCGCCGTATCAACAGCCGGTTTACGATCCGCGTGCCGGTCAACCTGCGCCGCAGGCGTATCAGCCTGAGCCAGCGCCGTATCAGCAGCCGGCTTACGATCCGTATGCCGGTCAACCTGCGCCGCAGGCCTATCAGCCTGAGCCAGCGCCGTATCAGCAGCCGGCTTACGATCCGCATGCCGGTCAGCCCGCGCCGCAGACCTACCAGCAGCCGGCTTACGACCCGCATGCCGGCCAGCCCGCGCCGCAGCCGTATCAGCCGGAGCCAGCGGCGTATCAGCCGCAAAGCGCGCCAGTTCCCCCACCGGAGCCAGAGCCCGAGGTCGTGCAGGAGGAAGTGAAACGTCCGCCGCTCTATTATTTCGAGGAAGTGGAAGAGAAGCGGGCGCGCGAACGCGAGCTGTTGGCCTCCTGGTATCAGCCAATTCCTGAGCCGGAAAGTCCGATTGCCACTAAACCGCTGACGCCGCCGACCACTGCGTCCAAACCGCCAGTGGAGACAACCGTAGTCTCTGCGGTAGCGGCTGGGGTGCATCAGGCTACCGCCGCCAGCGGCGGCGCGGCGGCAGCAACCTCGTCCACTGCCGCATCCGCTGCGGCTACGCCATTGTTCAGCCCGGCGTCCAGCGGCCCACGGGTTCAGGTGAAAGAGGGCATCGGTCCAAAACTACCGCGGCCTAATCGCGTGCGTGTTCCTACGCGTCGGGAACTGGCCTCCTACGGCATCAAGCTACCGTCGCAGCGGGAGGCGGAACAGCGCGCGCGGCAGGCGGAGCGCGATCCGCATTATGATGATGAGCTGCTCTCGGATGAGGAAGCGGATGCTATGGAGCAGGATGAACTGGCTCGCCAGTTCGCCGCCACCCAGCAGCAGCGCTACGGTCATCGCTGGGAAGACGATAACGCGACTGATGACGATGAGGCCGACGCCGCGGCAGAAGCGGAGCTGGCGCGTCAGTTTGCCGCTACCCAGCAGCAGCGGTACGCTACCGAGCAGCCGCCGGGCGCCAACCCGTTCTCGCCGGCAGATTATGAATTCTCGCCGATGAAAACGTTGGTCAATGACGGCCCGAGCGAACCGCTGTTTACGCCCACGCCGGAAGTCCAGCCGCAGCAGCCGGCCCAGCGCTATCAACAACCGGCGGCCGCTCCGCAGCAGGGTTATCAACCTGCGCAGCATCAGCCGATACACCATCAGCCTGTGCCGCCGCAGCCGCAATCCTATCCGACTGCGTCGCAGCCCGTACAGCCGCAACAACCGGTTGCCCCGCAGGGGCATCAGCCTGCCGCCCCTGCGCCGCAGGAGAGCCTGATCCACCCGCTGCTGATGCGCAATGGCGATAGTCGACCGCTGCAAAAGCCGACCACGCCACTGCCGTCGCTGGATCTGCTTACCCCGCCGCCGAGTGAAGTCGAGCCGGTGGATACCTTTGCTCTCGAGCAGATGGCACGCCTGGTGGAAGCGCGACTCGCCGATTTCCGCATTAAAGCGGATGTGGTGAACTACTCACCGGGGCCGGTGATCACCCGCTTCGAACTGAATCTGGCGCCTGGCGTTAAGGCCGCACGGATCTCTAACCTGTCACGGGACCTGGCGCGATCGCTGTCAACGGTCGCCGTGCGCGTGGTGGAGGTGATCCCGGGCAAACCGTATGTCGGGCTTGAGCTGCCGAATAAAAAACGCCAGACCGTCTACCTGCGTGAAGTGCTCGACAACGCCAAGTTCCGTGATAACCCATCTCCGCTCACCGTGGTGCTGGGCAAAGACATCGCTGGCGATCCGGTAGTAGCCGATCTGGCGAAAATGCCGCATCTGCTGGTGGCCGGTACCACCGGTTCCGGTAAGTCTGTTGGCGTCAACGCCATGATCCTCAGCATGCTCTACAAGGCGCAGCCGGAAGATGTGCGTTTCATTATGATCGACCCGAAAATGCTCGAGCTGTCGGTCTACGAAGGAATTCCGCACCTGCTGACGGAAGTGGTCACCGACATGAAAGACGCCGCCAATGCGCTGCGCTGGAGCGTCAATGAGATGGAGCGCCGCTACAAGCTGATGTCGGCGCTGGGCGTGCGTAACCTCGCGGGCTACAACGAGAAGATCGCCGAAGCCGCGCGCATGGGACGTCCGATCCCGGATCCGTACTGGAAGCCTGGCGACAGCATGGACGCCGTACATCCGGTGCTGGAAAAACTGCCGTACATCGTGGTGCTGGTGGATGAATTCGCCGATCTGATGATGACCGTCGGCAAAAAGGTGGAAGAGCTGATCGCTCGCCTGGCGCAGAAAGCGCGCGCGGCGGGGATCCACCTGGTGCTGGCGACACAGCGTCCGTCGGTAGATGTTATTACCGGCCTGATTAAGGCCAACATCCCGACGCGCATCGCCTTTACCGTGTCGAGTAAAATTGACTCACGTACCATTCTCGATCAGGGCGGCGCGGAATCGCTGCTGGGTATGGGGGATATGCTTTACTCCGGGCCGAACTCTACCACGCCGGTGCGCGTCCACGGGGCGTTTGTGCGCGACCAGGAAGTCCACGCCGTGGTTCAGGACTGGAAAGCCCGCGGTCGCCCGCAATATGTGGATGGCATTACCTCCGACAGCGAAAGCGAAGGCGGCGGTGGCGGCTTCGACGGCGGGGAAGAGCTGGATCCGTTGTTCGATCAGGCAGTCAACTTTGTGACCGAGAAGCGCAAAGCGTCGATTTCCGGGGTTCAGCGTCAGTTCCGCATCGGCTATAACCGAGCCGCGCGTATTATCGAACAGATGGAAGCGCAGGGTATCGTCAGCGAGCAGGGCCATAACGGTAACCGCGAAGTGCTGGCGCCGCCGCCCTTTGAATGAGTGCAAAGTTGGGTAAATAAGCGCAAAATCAGCCAATTCTTCTGTCCCACCGCCGCCGGCGGTCCTACAGTAGGGGCAGAAGAGGCTCCCGCGTCGGGAGTGACGCACATTAAGGAAGAACAATGAAAAAACTCGCAATCACCTGTGCATTACTGTCTGGTATGGTCGTCAGCCAGGTCTGGGCAGATGCGGCCAGCGACTTAAAAAGCCGTCTTGATAAAGTGAGCAGCTTCCATGCCAGCTTCACGCAAAAAGTCACCGACGGTAGCGGTAACGCCGTGCAGGACGGGCAGGGAGACCTGTGGGTGAAACGCCCGAACCTGTTTAACTGGCATATGACCCAGCCGGATGAGAGCGTCCTCGTTTCGGATGGTAAAACGCTGTGGTTCTATAACCCGTTCGTCGAGCAGGCCACGGCGACCTGGCTGAAAGACGCTACCAGCAACACGCCGTTTATGCTGATTGCCCGCAACCAGTCCAGCGACTGGCAGCAATATAATATCAAGCAAAATGGCGATGATTTTGTGCTGACGCCAAAAAGCGGCAGCGGCAACCTCAAGCAGTTCACGATCAACGTCGGTCGGGACGGCACTATCCATCAGTTCAGCGCCGTCGAGCAGGATGATCAGCGCAGCAGCTATCAGCTGAAATCGCAGCAGAACGGCGCCGTCGACGCAGCTAAGTTCACCTTTACGCCGCCGAAAGGGGTGACGGTGGACGATCAACGTAAGTAGAGGCGAAAGTGAGCAATCTGTCGCTCGATTTTTCCGACAACGCGTTTCAACCTCTGGCCGCTCGCATGCGGCCAGAAAATTTAGCGCAGTATATTGGCCAGCAGCACCTGCTGGCGCCGGGTAAACCCCTGCCGCGGGCCATTGAGGCCGGGCACCTGCATTCGATGATCCTCTGGGGGCCGCCGGGTACCGGCAAGACCACTCTGGCGGAAGTGATTGCCCGCTACGCCAGCGCCGATGTCGAACGGATCTCAGCGGTAACCTCCGGGGTGAAAGAGATTCGCGAGGCTATTGAGCGCGCGCGGCAAAATCGCAACGCCGGCCGGCGGACCATCCTGTTTGTTGACGAAGTGCATCGCTTTAATAAAAGCCAGCAGGATGCCTTTCTGCCGCATATTGAAGACGGCACCATCACTTTTATTGGCGCGACCACCGAAAACCCCTCCTTTGAGCTTAACTCGGCGCTGCTCTCCCGCGCTCGCGTCTACTTACTGAAATCGCTCACCACCGACGATATCGAGCGGGTGCTTGACCAGGCGATGAACGATAAAACCCGCGGCTACGGCGGCCAGGATATCATTTTGCCGGATGAGACCCGCAGGGCTATTGCCGAGCTAGTGAACGGCGACGCGCGGCGAGCGCTGAATACCCTGGAAATGATGGCCGATATGGCCGAAAGCGATGACTCGGGCAAGCGGGTGCTGAAGGCGGAACTGCTGACCGAGATCGCTGGCGAGCGCAGCGCGCGCTTTGATAACAAAGGCGACCGGTTCTACGATTTGATTTCTGCTCTGCATAAGTCGGTGCGCGGTAGCGCGCCGGATGCGGCACTTTACTGGTATGCGCGGATCATCACCGCCGGCGGCGATCCGCTGTACGTTGCCCGCCGCTGCCTGGCGATTGCCTCGGAAGATGTCGGCAACGCCGACCCACGGGCGATGCAGGTCGCTATTTCGGCGTGGGATTGCTTTACCCGCGTCGGGCCGGCGGAAGGCGAACGGGCGATTGCCCAGGCCATCGTCTATCTGGCCTGCGCGCCGAAGAGCAACGCGGTGTACACCGCCTTCAAAGCGGCGCTGGCCGACGCGCGGGATCGTCCTGACTACGACGTTCCGGTGCATCTGCGCAATGCGCCGACGAAGCTGATGAAAGAGATGGGCTACGGCCAGGAGTATCGTTACGCTCATGACGAACCCAACGCCTACGCCGCCGGCGAGCAGTACTTCCCGCAGGAAATGGCGCAAACGCGCTATTATCACCCGACAAACCGGGGGCTTGAGGGCAAAATTGGCGAAAAGCTCGCCTGGCTCGCTGAACAGGATCAAAATAGCCCGATAAAACGCTACCGCTAATTGAGGCGTTGCGGTAAGGTTATTACACTATTTCCGTGGTCGTAGTCTGCGGCCACTTTTCTTTTTTAATTCGATAAGCACAGGATAAGCATGCTCGATCCCAATCTGCTGCGTACCGAGCCAGACGCAGTCGCAGAAAAACTGGCACGCCGGGGCTTTAAGCTGGATGTAGATAAACTTCGCGCGCTTGAAGAGCGTCGTAAAGTTCTGCAGGTGCAAACGGAAAACCTGCAGGCGGAGCGTAACTCCCGATCGAAATCCATTGGCCAGGCGAAAGCGCGCGGGGAAGACATCGAGCCATTACGCCTGGAAGTTAACAAGCTTGGCGAACAACTGGATGCTGCAAAATCCGAGCTGGAAACGCTGCTGGCGGAAATTCGCGATATCGCGCTGGCGATCCCGAATATTCCTCATGATGATGTGCCGGTTGGTCGCGATGAAAACGACAACGTTGAAGTTAGCCGCTGGGGTACGCCGCGTCAGTTCGATTTTGAGGTGCGCGATCATGTGACGCTGGGTGAAATGCACGGGGGGCTGGATTTTGCCGCCGCCGTTAAGCTCACCGGCTCGCGCTTCGTGGTGATGAAAGGGCAGCTGGCCCGTCTGCACCGCGCCCTGGCGCAGTTCATGCTGGATCTGCACACCGAACAGCATGGCTACAGCGAAAACTATGTCCCGTACCTGGTAAACCAGGATACCCTGTATGGCACTGGCCAGCTGCCGAAATTCGCCGGCGACCTGTTCCATACCCGTCCGCTGGAAGAAGAGGCTGACAGCAGCAACTACGCGCTGATCCCGACGGCGGAAGTGCCGCTGACCAACCTGGTGCGCGATGAAATCATCGACGAAGACGATCTGCCGATCAAAATGACCGCCCATACGCCGTGCTTCCGCTCTGAAGCCGGTTCCTATGGTCGTGACACCCGCGGTCTGATCCGTATGCACCAGTTCGATAAAGTTGAAATGGTGCAGATCGTCCGCCCGGAAGACTCTATGGCCGCGCTGGAAGAGATGACCGGTCACGCCGAGAAAGTGCTGCAGCTGCTGGGCCTGCCGTACCGTAAGGTCGCGCTGTGCACCGGCGATATGGGCTTCAGCGCCTGCAAAACCTATGACCTCGAAGTATGGGTTCCGGCGCAAAACACTTATCGTGAGATCTCCTCCTGCTCCAACGTCTGGGATTTCCAGGCGCGTCGTATGCAGGCTCGCTGCCGCAGCAAGTCCGATAAGAAGACCCGTCTCGTTCATACCCTTAATGGTTCTGGCCTGGCAGTAGGTCGTACGCTGGTGGCGCTGATGGAAAACTATCAGCAGGCTGATGGCCGTATCGAGATCCCGGAAGTGCTGCGCCCGTATATGCGCGGCCTCGAATATATCGGCTAAACTTCTCACTCCTTCTTTTAAAAGCGCCTGCGGGCGCTTTTTTTACGCCCTTATTGATACCGGGCAATAATCCTTGCCGCGAATGCAGTGATACTCCCTTTGGATTAAACCAGCATAAAAAACCAATAATATCGCAAAGCATTATATATATATCTATATAACGCTTGTCAGTTTATTGTGAGCAACCAAAGCGAGTATCCATGAAAATTAAAGCCCCTGATGCTTTACTGGCTGCTGAGGTAAGCCGCCGTGGTCTGATGAAAACCACGGCAATAGGCGGCCTGGCGCTGGCCAGCAACGCACTAACGTTACCCTTTACCCGACTGTCGCATGCTGCCGATACGCCGGCGCCCGCCAGTGAGAAGGTGGTCTGGAGCGCCTGCACCGTCAACTGCGGTAGCCGTTGCCCGCTGCGCATGCACGTGGTGGATGGCGCGATTAAATACGTCGAAACCGATAATACCGGTGATGATAACTATGACGGTTTGCACCAGGTCCGCGCCTGCCTGCGTGGGCGTTCAATGCGCCGCCGAGTCTATAATCCGGACCGTCTGAAGTACCCGATGAAGCGCGTTGGTAAACGCGGTGAGGGCAAGTTCGAGCAAATCAGCTGGGAAGAGGCGTTGGATACCATCGCCAGCAATATGCAGCGGCTGATTAAAGAGTACGGCAATGAATCCATCTATCTGAACTACGGCACCGGCACGCTCGGCGGGACGCTGACCCGCTCCTGGCCGCCGGGGAAAACGCTGATTGCCCGTCTGATGAACTGCTGCGGTGGCTATCTCAATCATTATGGCGACTATTCATCAGCGCAGATTGCTGCCGGTCTGAATTACACCTACGGCGGCTGGGCGGACGGCAACAGCCCATCGGATATTGAAAACAGTCAGCTGGTGGTGCTGTTCGGCAATAACCCCGGCGAAACGCGGATGAGCGGCGGCGGGGTGACGTACTACCTTGAACAGGCGCGGCAGAAATCCAATGCCCGGATGATAATCATCGATCCGCGCTATACCGACACCGGCGCCGGGCGTGAAGATGAATGGATCCCGATTCGTCCGGGGACCGATGCGGCACTGGTTTCGGGCCTCGCGTGGGTGATGATCACCGAGAATCTGGTCGACCAGCCTTTCCTCGATAAATACTGCGTGGGATACGACGAGAAAACGCTGCCCGCCGGTGCGCCAGCCAATGGTCATTACAAAGCTTACATTCTTGGCCAGGGCACTGACGGTATCGCCAAAACGCCGGAGTGGGCCTCGACGATTACCGGTATTCCGCGCGAACGCATTGTTAAACTGGCGCGCGAAATTGCCACCGCCAAACCGGCCTATATTAGCCAGGGCTGGGGTCCGCAGCGTCACGCCAACGGTGAGATCGCCACCCGCGCCATCTCAATGCTCGCCATTCTGACGGGTAACGTCGGGATCAACGGTGGCAATAGCGGGGCACGCGAGGGCTCGTATAGTCTGCCTTTTGAGCGTATGCCGACGCTGGAGAATCCGGTTGAGACCAGTATCTCGATGTTTATGTGGACCGATGCGATTGAGCGCGGCCCGGAAATGACCGCTCTGCGCGACGGCGTACGCGGTAAAGATAAGCTCGACGTGCCGATCAAAATGATCTGGAACTATGCGGGCAACTGTCTGATTAACCAGCATTCTGAGATCAACCGGACCCACGAAATCCTGCAGGACGACAAGAAATGCGAGATGATTGTGGTCATTGACTGCCATATGACCTCCTCGGCGAAATACGCTGATATTCTGCTGCCGGACTGTACCGCCTCCGAGCAGATGGATTTCGCGCTGGATGCCTCCTGCGGCAACATGTCCTACGTTATCTTTGCCGATCAGGCCATCAAGCCGCGCTTTGAATGCAAAACCATCTATGAGATGACCAGCGAACTGGCAAAGCGTCTGGGCGTCGAAGAGCAGTTTACCGAGGGCCGTACCCAGGAAGGCTGGATGCGCTATCTTTATGAGCAGTCGCGCAAAGCGATTCCCGACCTGCCGGATTTCGACACCTTCCGTCAGCAGGGCATCTATAAGCAGCGTGATCCGCAAGGTCATCATGTGGCCTACAAAGCCTTCCGTGAGGATCCGCAGGCTAATCCGCTGACCACGCCTTCGGGCAAGATCGAAATTTACTCGCAGGATCTGGCGAAAATCGCGGCCACCTGGGAGCTGCCGGAAGGGGATGTTATCGATCCGCTGCCGATCTACACCCCGGGTTTCGAAAACTACAACGATCCGCTGACAGCGAAATACCCGCTACAGCTCACCGGCTTCCACTATAAATCTCGCGTCCACTCGACCTACGGCAACGTCGATGTGCTGAAGGCCGCCTGTCGGCAGGAGATGTGGATTAACCCGATCGATGCCCGCAAGCGCGGCATTGCCAACGGCGATCGTATTCGCATCTTCAACGATCGGGGTGAAGTGCATATCGAAGCGAAGGTGACGCCGCGCATGATGCCGGGCGTCGTCGCGCTGGGGGAAGGGGCCTGGTACAACCCGGACGCCTCGCGTGTGGATCAGGCGGGCAGCATCAACGTGCTGACCACCCAGCGTCCGTCGCCGCTGGCGAAGGGAAACCCGTCGCATACCAACCTCGTTCAGGTTGAGAAGCTGTAAGGAGTAACCGATGACAACTCAGTATGGATTTTTTATTGATTCCGCCCGTTGCACCGGTTGCAAAACCTGCGAACTGGCCTGTAAGGACTACAAGAACCTGACCCCGGAGGTCAGCTTCCGCCGCATCTATGAATATGCCGGCGGCGACTGGCAGGAGGACAACGGCGTCTGGCAGCAGAACGTGTTTG
>ENA-OZHW01000528-OZHW01000528.1-human-gut-metagenome-genome-assembly--contig:-NODE-528-length-16882-cov-6.035241_pt1 | contig 16882 bp, 19 predicted proteins | sample MGYA00244050_ERZ653694 | MGnify/ENA primary metagenome ERZ653694 (study PRJEB26926, sample SAMN06165242) | human gut metagenome | biome: ENVO:00009003; feature: ENVO:2100002; material: ENVO:00002003...
CAGCGTCAGATGTGTATAAGAGACAGGTCCATTCTTACTCCTATTCCAAGTACCGCCCAGTTGGTAGCGCCTCAAACATTTCAATCAAGCGTGCGTTTGATTGTCATTCAAAAAAAATAAACGGATTGCGCACTCTTGCGTAGAACAATTGCTTCTCAACGCCTACACTTCACCTATTTTTGTCTTATTATAGCACGATTCTTGCGGCATGTCAATCGGATGAGCGAATTTACTACCTTTTTGAGTGTTATATTTCTCGAATATCTGCTTGGTTTTATGGTGTTTAGATATCGATTTATAATTAATTGGTGTCAGGTTGTGGTCAGCCATAGACACAGGAAGGAGTTGTTATCATGCCCAAAAGAGGCGAACATATTCACAAACGAAAAGATGGACGTTGGGAAGCACGTTATAAATGTGGTATCAGCATCGCTGGAAAAACGCTCTACAAATCCGTCTATGCAAAGACATATGCAGAGGTTAAGGAAAAGCAGCAAAAGTGTATGGCGGAATATCGTAAAGGCGCTATTCCAGAGCGATGCGTAACCTTTGGAAGCGCTCTTGCTTTGTGGCAAGAGGTAAATAAATCCAGGAACAAAGGAGCCACAAATATGCGTTATGCCAATTTGATTGACAGGCATATCGCACCTGAATTAAGCAACATCCGAATATCACAGATCAATACTGCCCGCCTCTCTGATTTCATGAACAGGAAACTCGAGTCTGGGCGTTTGGATGGTAAAGGCGGCCTTTCGCCTGCGTATGTCCGGAGTATTATGCTTGTCATCAATTCGGTCATAGAGTTTTCAATTGCAGAGTGTCTTTGTCCACCGGTCAAGATAAATATACATATGCCAGCAATGCAAAGAAAAGAGCTGGAGATACTGAATTCTTCTGATCAGGCAAGGCTTGAAACTGCTCTTCTTGCCGATCTAGACGAAACTTCTTTGGGGATATATCTCACCCTTCAAACCGGACTTCGTATAGGCGAGGTATGTGCTCTGCGTTGGTGTGATATTGACCTTGCCAGAGCAATCATTCATATCCGTTCGACAATTGCACGAGTTCGAGCCGCCAATAATGAGGTGTGCAGGAAAACGAAGTTGATTCGAGATACTCCAAAAACGAAAGCATCTACTAGAGATATCCCGATTGCAGAAAATGTATTGGAGGCTTTGAAAGTAGTAAAAAGGAAATGTCGTTCAGAATATGTAATATCTCCAACGGCTGAATTCGTAAGTCCGAGAACATTTGAATATCGTTTTCATAAGTTTCTTACAGAAAACAATATTCCTGATGTCAACTACCATGTGCTTCGACACACATTCGCAACACGGTGCGTCGAGGCTGGAGTTGACATTAAATCGTTGAGTGAACTGTTAGGCCACTCAAATGTTGCCATTACCCTGAACACCTATGTTCATTCTTCGATAGAGCGGAAACGAGAGGAATTGAAAAAGTTGAATCACATGGCATGAGAAATCTATTATGGTCAAATATGTGGTTCCAATCTTCCCCAAATTACTTATAAAATAAATGGATTTCGCAAGTACTGCGTAGAAGCAATTGTTCTACGCAAGATTAGTGCTGATTTTGAATCACAAAATCAGCACTCTTTTTTATCATTTGGGAAAGTTTATTCCTTTTTGCATAATCAAATGCGTCATATGTTCTCCCAAAGGCCCGAAGCAGAAGTCCAAAACGCAGCACCCCTGCTTCTCGACAGCACTACCGATTATTCCGCCTATTCTCTTTCTTATTATACCGCTATAATCGGTATAAATCAAGTAAAATCGGTGGTTTAAGCGTGATTGTTACCGCTGTAATTAGTATAGAATATTACAGAGGTGATATTATGGACGAGCAGTTTATCCGTGATCGGCTTTCTTTCTTGCGGACGCAAAAAGGAATTTCCGAATATAAAATGAGTCTTGACTTGGGGCATAGTAAGAGCTACATTCAAAGCATTTCAAACGGCAGGGCGTTGCCTTCTTTGTCAGAATTCCTTTATATCTGCGACTATCTTGGCGTAACGCCTATGGAATTCTTTGATACAAGTAGTACATCCCCGCTACTTGCTCACGAATTGTCTGAATTGACAAAAGATATGTGCAAAGAGGACTTGGAGGCGCTCATTACAATGGCAAAACGCATAAAAGCAAAATAGACGCCGAGTGCAGCCTTAATGGCTTGCACTCGGCGTCCACTCATAGTTCCTTAACAATTCTTTGTATAGGCTTTGATTTTGCCACAGAAATGCACAGCGACAAACACATCACCACTATTAATACTCCGCAAACCCACCACTGCTGCGGATATATTTGCAAAATCTGCGTCATGTCATCATTTGGAAGCAGAATTCCAAACTTAAACAGCACAATTGATATTGCAGCAAGTAATAGCGACCAGATACAGATCAGTCTAACAATAAAAACTGCATACCAAATCCAAAATTTGCGGTTGCAACGGATTAACAAGCAAAGTGCTGCTGGGAATATAATCCCGCCCATTCCGGCAACTACATATTCTGTAGCACCGATTGAGTTCATTCTGCACAATATACTCGGCAGTGGAAACCATTGCAACTCCACAACTTTTGCGCCAAGCAAAAAAACTACCAAGCCATGTCCAAGTTCATGCAAAAATGGATAGATAAACACCGCACATAGCAGTCCTATAGGCAAAAGGCAAATAGCCTTTCTCGTCTTATTCATACAATCTCTCCCTTGAAATTATTTTCCCCCAGCTATTACCAATCTATAAGCGAAAGGCTTGCGAAAAATCTACGCAAGCCTTTCGCTTTAGTAATTAGGTACCCCGTATCCGAGGATTTCGTAGTGACCTACGCTGTACTGATTTACCCGACAGCTATCACCGGAGTTTCCCTCAACGGTATAAACGATACCGTTCTCGACTTTTTGGACAATACCGGTGTGATCGGATTGTCCATCCTGCGGACCCGACGAACCCTTGTTATCCCAATCAAAGAAAATAATCATTCCGGGGACAGGCTCGGCAGAACCGTCGATCCACTGTCCTCGTTCTTTGAACCACTGGACGCCGTTCACGCAGCCCGCATATTTCGGCACAACCCCGGTGTCGATATAGCCGCACTGATCGGCGCACCAGCTTACAAAACAAGCACACCATTCCACACGGCTTCCGAAGCCATACCAAGACCAGTACGGTTCGCCGCCTACATTGCCTACCTGTGAAAGGGCCACGGTGACGATCTGATCCTCGCTATAACGGATGCCGTAAAGGACTGCCGCCCAAAGGGAATTGTTTTTGTCCTTGAGAAGCTCGGCAAGGTATTCCCGCTGTTCTGCGTCAAAGCCATATAGGTCAGCCATTTCATCCACTGTCAAATGAGAAACGGTAATATAAAGCGTTGTTTTTGTGACTGTCGTTTCCGTCTGAACGATGTTGCCGTTTCCGTCGTCCGTTTCGGTAATTTCCGTTTCTGAGTGGCTTTCACTGCGGGAGGATATGGAGTTCATCTCCCAAAAAATGTCCGAGAGAATCTGCTTCTTGCTCTCGTCCATCGTGGCGACCTCCTGCGGATTATCCTTGTCGGTATTCGTCTTGACTGCATAGACCGCAAGCACATCCTTCCACACGGCTCGACCGCCGCTGATCTCCATATTATCATAGGCTACCGAGTTTTTCTCCGCTTCCATCTTGGCGTCGTAATCAGCGTTGATCTCCTGCACGGCTGTCTGCATCGACATTCCTGTGCCGGAATCCTCACCGGAAAAGAATATCCCGAAAACCGAGCCGCAAATCAGGGCAATCAGGCAAATCACGACAATGACCGCAACGGCAACCCAGCCGCCAGCGGCGATAGCGGCAACCAGCGCTTTTGTCGCCGCTATGATTGCTTTGACTGCGGCAATCGTTGCTTTAACGGCAGCTTTTACACCGGCAACCGCTGCCTTGGCTGTGGCTTTGGCGGCTTGTGCAGCTTTTTGCGATGCTTTCACCGTAGCCTGTGCGGTTTTCTGCGCCGTCTTTGCCGCCTGCTGTGTGGTCTTGATTGCCGTTTTCGTGGTTTTGACCGACCTCTGTGCGGCTTTGGCTGCACCTTTCCCGGCAGTCTTGATGGTTTTCTTACCGGCAGAACCGGCAGACTGTTTGATCGTCTTTTCCGTTTGCTCGACCGCCTTGATGGTCTTTTTCCCGGAGATGCGGACAGTCTGCCTTTTCATTGACTCAGCCGCCCGCTTTTCCCGGAACCTCTGAACACCGTCCTTTGCTTTGGACACATTCCGTTTCGTTTCTTCCAGTCCCTTGCGCCCCTGCTTATCAAACTGGTGCGCCGCTTCGTGCGTGATACGGTCAACGCCGCCTTCCACTCGGTCGGAGGCGTACTCCTCGGCATTATGCTCATCCGGGTGCGTTGTGTGTTCTGCCTTTTCCTTCGTCTGCACGTAGGCGGAGCGCATACGGTCTGCGGCGATTGCCGCTTTGTCGATCTTCTTGATTGTGCCTTTTACAACATCTCTCGTTTTAATATCAGCCATTGAACCCTCCTTTCCGGGGCGTACCCAAATGCCCCTAAATTAAAAACGAGGGGTAAAGGTATAAACACCTTACTCCTCAAAGTGCGGGAGCTGAAAAGTCTTGATATTGCTGGCTTTTTCAGCGCCTATTTTTCGACTCTGCCCGTTTTCTTCTTGCGTACTCTGCCTGCTGAGCTTTGTAAGCTCTTTGAGCGCACTTCTCGCAATATTTTTTTCGGTTGCCCTTCTTGATAATCGGCGTACCGCAGGACACGCACTTTTCAAAGCGTGTGCCAAGAATATCCGCTTCCAGCAAAGGCTCTGCCGGCAAAACAGCTTTGCGGAAATACTTGCAGAGAAGTGAGTATGAGATGCTCTGCACACAGGCGCAGGGTTCTCCGTCATCCAGCGCAAGGCAGTTGCCGTTGTCATAATTGGCACAAAGGCGCTTAATTAGGGCGTTCGCCCTCTGCCGTTGCTTCGGCGTGAGTCTTGGCAGCATCCGCACCACCGTCCTCCGTTATGCGCTTCGCCACGACCACAAGACGGCTGTTGTTGCGGCTGTACTCACAGGTAGACAGCGTAATGAGCTTATCGCCGTATTCGGCGGTCACGCCGGTATCATAGAAAGACAGCTCCTTACACTTGGCAATAAAGTCGTCAAACTCATTGGCGCTCTCTGCGTCTATAAAGCGATAAAACTTGAATGCTTCGGGACTGTCGGTGTAGACCACCGTGCGGAATACGGCAACGATCTCATACTCCTGCTTATCCGTCAGTGTGTTGAAGGTGATCATCCGATGCTCACTCCAAAAGTCTTTGCTCTTGAATTTTTCAAGGTGGGCAAACATCGAACCGTTGGACATATGGTGTCCGTAGATCACAAGATTGTCGGACGGCTCCTGCACATTGCAATCCTCCTGCACATAGGGACAGCCATAGTCGGAGTATTCCTTATCAAAGCCTTGTTTTAGATAGAAATTCGGCTCATTCACCGACTGCATCACGGGATAATTGATGTTGGTATCTGCAATACTGACCCAACCCACCAAATCGCCGTTCTGCTGATAAAGCTCTGCAAGCTCCGGCAGAAGCATCTTTTCCTCGGAATATGGAATCTGCTCCGCCGGTTCCGTTGCAGCATCCGTCTGTGCCGCAGCGTTCACAAGGTCAGCCAGCTCGCCATAAAGCGCAGCTTGCTTATTCGACTCCTTGTAGTGATCGATAATAAAATAGGTGCTTGTGCCGAGGGCGGCTACAAACACCGCAATAAGAATCATACAGATTTTCTTTTTCATTGAATTTCCTTTCTTGACGCCAACGGCGAGGGTTAAGCACCCTCGCCCGGTTTTGTGGTCATCAGCTTATAGAGCTTTGTGTTCTTGGGAAACTTATTGGCAAACGGAACAAGGTTGGAGCCGACCTTGATAAGCCCGTGACCGGCATCCACATTGGTGATATAGGAAAGCTGGGTGTCCGAAATGTTCAACAGCTTCGCAAGCTCCAATCTGTCCGTGGATGCCTGATTAAGCATCACGATGAACTCGGAGTTTGCCAGCATCGTTCTTGCCGTGTGGGACTGAAGCAGGTCGTCCACATTCTGCGTGATGCCCGTGGCATAAGCACCGTACTTTCGCACACGCTTCCAAAGGGTGAACAGGAAGTTTGCACTGTACTCGTGCTGGAACAGAAGGTAGATTTCATCAATGAAGATGAATGTGTTCTTGCCCTTAGCTCGGTTCTGCGTAATACGGTTCAGGATAGAGTCGAGGACGACCAGCATACCGATGGGCATAAGCTGCTTGCCGAGGTCAAGGATGTCATAGCAGATCAGGCGGTTATCCGTGTCCACATTGGTTTTCTTGGCGAAGGTGTTCAGAGAACCGTTGGTAAACAGCTCGATGGCAAGAGCAATCTCCTGCGCTTCGGGTTCGGGTTGCTTGAGAAGCTCCTCCCGGAAGTCCTGCAAGGTCGGCACTTCGCCGGTATAGTTGTTCTGCTGATAGGTGCGGTAGACGCTTGCCGTACAGCGGTCAATGATAGACTTCTGCACTGCGCCGAGGTTGTTTCCTCCGATGAGCTGCTCGCACAAGGACATAATGAACTCGGATTTCAGGATAACGGGATTTGCGCCGTCACCGTATTCCCGGTTCATATCCATCGCATTGATATGGGTGGGAGAAGTGGCAGAGATGTTGATGATCTCGCCGCCAAGTGCTCGAACAAGGGGCGAATATTCTCGCTCCGGGTCAATGATAATGATGTCTGCGTTGCCGGCAAGCACCTGATTGATGATTTCGCCCTTGGCGGTAAAGGACTTACCGCCACCTGAAACACCGAGAATGAACTCGTTGCCGTTCAAAAGCTGCCGGCGATCTGCGATGATCATATTCTTGGAAATCACATTCTGCCCGTAGTAAACGCCGTTGGTATGGCAAATATCCTGCACCCGGAACGGGATAAAGACCGCAAGGCTCTCCGTGGTCAGCGTGCGGAACGACTCGATCTTGCGGACACCGAAAGGCATCGCCGTATTCAGCCCATCAAGCTGCTGAAACTTGAGAACACCGAACTGACACAGGTGCTTTCTTGCCGTAGTGAGCAGAGCCTCAGTGTCGTTGTCGAGCTGTTCCTTGGTGTCCGCCGTGTGAACCATCGTCAGAACGGCAAACATCATTCGCTGGTCACGGGTCGTCAGGTCGTCAAGGAACTCTTTCATTTCCTTGCGCTGTTGTTCAATGTCGTAGGGAAGCTGGGCAGAAAAGTTGTTGTTGGCATTCTGCCGGCGCTGCCAGTTGGTCGCATTGGTTTCTACACCGAGCAAGCGGCTTTCAGCTTCCCGCACGGCTTCATCCGTGGGTACGGGGATAACATCAATGGACATCATCAGATTGCGGTTGAGGTCGGTCATTTCCGCTACCATACTGTCCTTGATATAGGAGGCATACTCTCGCAGAAACAGCACTCTGCCATAACGCTCTCCAATCTTGAAATAGTCGCCTGTGAACTCCATCGAATCCGGGCAGATGAAATCCTTGAAGTCGTGTCCTTTTTTGCGGGTTTCCTTAATGTCGAAGCGGAACTCCGTTTCTTCACCGGCACGGTAAAAGTCGTGGAAAATACGGAGTCGTTCATCCGGCTCCAGCTCCACACACTTACTGCCAAGCCGCCCGAAGTGAGCAATCAGATCGGCACCCACACGGGCAAAGTAGTTTCTCGCTTCCTCCACATTCTTCTTACACACCGAAATGGTGATATATTTCTCCTGAATGATAGAGTTTGCACCGGTCGCCTTTTCAAGAAGCATCCGGTTATATTCCTCACGGTACTCGTCAAGAGCATCGCCCTTCAGGGGGAGAAGAATGGTTTTCTCAAAATCCGCACGGTTCAGGCGGCGGTTGTTGATGGTGATCTTGGTGGTTGCACCGCGTGGTTGCACCGCTGTCAAAGCTGTTGAGCAGTTCCGAATACTCAAGGAACATTGCTTCCTTGTCCTCACGGCTGGCGACGGCATAGTTGATGTCACTGAACTTATAGGTCTTGGAGAACTTATCTCTGCCCACCTGAAAAATACCGTCGTCGTAAATCGCCTTGATGGGGATCACATCCTGAACGCCCCTCGGCACAACAAATCGTTCTTTATCCTGCTTGAGCAGGTTGCGAAGCGTTTTAATCATTGGCTTTTGATACCTCCTTCTGCTTGTGTTCCATTCCCGGCTTCATCATCTCGTAGTAGGTGTTGGTAGAACGGAAGGTCAGTTTCTTTGGCATCAGAAACTCGGATTTGAACCAAGCCCATACGAACTTCTCCGCTGTCATTCCGTTGTACTTAATGAAGCCGAGAGCCGCAAAGGGTGCGGCTCCCAAAATGCACATCCACGATACGGTTTCCGTGCCGACATAGGGCTTGAGCAGGAAATAGAGTCCCACTGCCACCACGCAGGCGCAGGCAGAAAAAATGAACTGTCGCATAGACAGTCCAAAGAACATTGCCTCCGTATAGTTGCGGATTTCTCGGTTGATCTTAACTTCCATTGAAGCTCCTTTCTCTGCGATAGCTTTCCTTTGCCTGACGGATTTCCTCGGCACAGACGCATTCATCCGCAAGGCAGTTCACCTTGCCTTTGCGTCTGCCACCATAGTACAGACAATATCGACAATCGCAGTCCTCAAGGGTGAACCCCTTGAAGCGGTTATAGATTTTGGTGTTGTTTTTCATAGTGCGCTCCTTACAGTCCCATCATCTCTCGGATAATGCGGTCGCTCATCTTGACCGAGCCAACGAGAACGAGCATATTAAAGAGCAGTTCGCCTATATAACTCCACACCTGCGTGACCGCCGCCGCATCGGGGTTTACTACGGGCGGTGAGGACGCAAAGAGCGAGAAGATGATGCAGGACAGCACGATCACTGCCCCCTCCAAGCAAACGGCGCAGTAGCTTTTGATGAAGGACTTGCCCACATTCTGACTCGGTTCACCGGCGAAGGTGGAAAGTGGAATGGGCGCAAGTGCCGTATACATATAGAGCTTAAAAAATCTCCCGTACACGGTCATTATCAGGATGAATGACATTACGGTGATGAACAGCCCTCCGATGAGCGTGACAGCCCATAGCGGTATGCTTTCAAAGAATCCGCATTCCTCAACGCCGGTAATCAATTCAGGCGGCAAGACTGTTTTCTGTGGTGTTGAGAAACCCGCCGAACCCATTATCGTCGAGATCGTGCCTTGGACGATATTAAACAGGGCAAGCATAAGCTCCATACCGTAGGTGATGGCACCCTTGGCGATGGCAAAGCGAACGAACAGCTTCAGAGCGTGTTCCGGTTTCTTGACTTCTGTGAACGAGCCGCAGGTTTTGACCATACCGGCGACAAAGAACAGCACAAGGAGTGCAAGTCCGATAGACTGCACTGCGCCGTTGATGTTGACGATCACGCTCCATATCCCACCGCCTTTGAAGTCCTGTGGCGTTGTCGTAATAAGCTGCCAAATCTCTGCCAGCTTCTCGTTCCAAGTTTCCAGTGCGTTTTCAAGGTTTTGTACGACCCAGTTGTCGCTCACGAAAAGCACCTCCTTTTCATAGAGTTAAGGGGTGCTCCCGATTTTTCGGGAACACCCCTCGGTGTGAAATTTCTTAGCCGACAATCAGGTCGAGGATTTCCTTTGCAAAGGTGATGATGACGCCGCCTGCAAGGGTCAGGAAACCGTTGGCTCTCTGAGAGGGGTCGTGGGACTTCAGGGACAGACCGACCTGCACAACGCCGAAGCCCAACAGGATAAGACCAATGGCACGGATCAGCCCGAAGATAAAGGTAGACAGGTTGTTGATAACGGTAATGGGGTCGTTGGCGGCAAACGCCGTAACCGAAGTGCCGAGGACGAGTGCTGCACCCATAATGGCGGTGCAGTAAATGCGGAAGCCCTTCTTGACCTTGCCGGTCATAGGCAGCTTTTCGGTATGCTTCTCGGTGTTCTTCTTAAAAATGTTCATATTAGTTACCTCCGTAATTTTGTTGTTGTATTGTTGTTGGTTTCCGAGTTGAAATCCTCATCGGACAGCAGCTCATAGGTGGTTTCCGATACCTCTGTATCCGGCAGAGTATCGGGGTCGAGGTACTGCACCTCAATGGTCGCAACATTACTTGTGACCTTGCCGTGCTGATAGACGCCGCCTTTTCCGTCGGCAGTCAGGTCAACGGCGGGGTGCTTAAGAATGTCGTATTTCAAGTCCATCACGGGGAGTTCCCCTCGGATGAACAGAATGGCGTAGCGGTTATCAAGCATACGAACCTCATCCGGGGTCAGAAGCTCTCGACCGCTGATCTGATAGTTGGTGGAATAGTTTCCGCTTCGCCCGGAACTCTTTCCGTAAGTGTTCGTGTCGATGGTTTCCTTGCCCAGCAATTCGCTTACATACTTATGGGTGGACTGCTCGTTGCCGCCCAAGTAGAGGAACTCATCGCAGTTTCCGACAATGGATTCCCACTGCTTTTCAAACAGCGCCTTCAGCTGGGCGAGGTTCTGCAAGATGATACTGACGAATACGCCACGGGAACGCATAACGGAAAGAATCTTATCGAAGTCGTCCGGCAGGCTGACATTAGTAACACCCCCATAAAGATGACATCGGGGCAAAAGAAAAGTGCCGCCCGATGGGAGCAGCACTTTACAGGCTGAAAAGGAATTAAGCGGACACAGGCTCGTCATTCTGCACCTCCTCCTTGACGGCGGCGATCCGCTTTTCCATTTTGACTTTTTCCCGCTTCTTTGCGGCGTTCATCACCTCACCGTGCTTGTAATAGGTGGTCGAGCCGTAGTCCACCAGCTTGATTACCCCGATATAGCGGTAGTACACATCAAGCTGCTGGCGCATTACACCGTCCACGGCTCTCGGCTCATAGACCACGATCTTCTCCACCAGCATATTGAGGATTTCTGGCGTCAGCTCGGATATATCGCCGTACCGCTCCAAAAGGTCTGCGAAATGCTCTGCATCCGAACGAATTTCCCGAACAGCGGCAGTCTCGCCTTGCAGCTTTTCCTTTTCGGCAAGGATGCTTTCCTGCTCCTGCTGATATTTGCCCAGCAGACGGACGAAGTTGGTTTCGTTGACCTTGCCGGAGATGCTGTCCTCATAGAGCTTGTCTATCAGCCGGTTTACATCCTCCAGCCGCTTGCAGACCCGCTTGTATTGCGTTTCCTTGGTGGTCAGCGTTTTGCCCTCGCTCTTTGCCTTGCCCTTTATCAGCAGGTCGATAAGACGGGCTTTGTTCTTAGTCACGGCAGAAAACAGCTCCTGAATATCTGCCAGCATTGCCGCCGTCAGATCTTCCTCGAAAATCTTGTGCTGGGTGCATTTGTGACTGCCATAGGTGGCATAAGTTCCGCAGACATAGATCATATGCCCGCTGTTTGAGCCGTATTTTCTGCGGCTGAGTGCCTTGCCGCAGTCTGCGCATTTGAGCAATCCTGAAAAGATATTCAAATCGCCGGTCAGCGTCTTTCGGTATTCTCTGCGCTTGACGGCGATCAGCTCGTTTGCCCGTTCCCAAATCTCTCTGGAAACAATGGCCTCGTGTGTGTTTTCCACCGTGATCCACTCCTTTTCATCCGTTTTGAAGTGCTGCTTGGTCTTGAAAATCGTGTCCGATTTGCAGAGAACACAGTCCCCGCAGTACACACGGTTGCGGATCAGCAGCCGAAGCGTATCCGGTCGCCAGATATACTTGGAATCCTCATCGGGGAACATATGGGACTTGTCCTCGACCCCTCGGATGTGCTGATACCACGACGGCACCGGCACCTTGGTTTCCCGCAGATAATCCCGGATGCGGTGATTGCCCCAGCCCTTGAGCACAAGGTCATAGATCTTCGCTACGATCGGTGCGGTTTCGGGGTCGGGGATCAGGTGGTTATGGTCATTCGGGTCTTTGAGATACCCGAACGGTGCGGCTTTGGCGTGATACTTGCCATCCTTTGCCCTCGCACGAAAGGCTGCCTTGATCTTCCTTGAAGTATCTCGGCTGTAAAACTCGTTGATGACATTTTTCAGCGCCGCATAATCGGTCGTGTGGCTGTTGACGGTATCAATGCCATCGTTCAGAGCGATAAACCGCACCTTCTTGGACGGGAAGTAAATCTCCTGATACTGCCCGACAACGATATGGTCACGCCCGAAACGGCTCAGGTCCTTGACCACGACCACGCCGATCTTACCGACAGCCACATCATCGATCATCCGCTGAAAGCTCGGCCGTTCAAAGTTCAGCCCCGAATACCCGTCATCCACATAAATTTCATAGGGCAAAAGCCCGTTTTCCTGTGCGTAGCGGACGAGCATCGACTTTTGCGTTTCGATGGAAAGGCTCTCGCCCTGCCGCTCATCGTCCTTTGACAGCCTGCAATACAGGGCTGTTGTTTTAAGCTGCTGTGTCATCCTTATTTCCTCCTGAAATCATCTTGATACCGTCATTGTAATGCGGGTTTGCGGGATTTACGAATGTGTCGGCAGATGACTTCGCTCTGCTCCTGTTATCAAAGATCCAGCCGTAAACCTCTGCCGCAAGCTCCTCCAACGGCTTTTCCCCTACGGGAATACGCTGAATATCGATCAGCGGTCGGTTGCTTTTTCTCATTATCTGCGCCTCCTTTGCGTAAAAAAACAGCCGTCATCGGCTGTCCCTGTTTCTCTGTCGTTTCAGGTACAGAGCGTAATGCTCCAATGCCTTGACGATATATTCTTCCATCTGCCGGTAGGTGGTTTCCGGCTTGAAGTACCGCCGCACTCTGTCCGTCGGTATCTTCAATATCTCCACCTGATTGCCCTTGACTTCGGTCATAATTTCAAATATCCTGTCCATCGTCAGCAAGCCGTCACCGCTCAGCTTTCGAAGCCTGACCGCCTGAGAAAGAGAGGGGGTGCAGTCCTCACTTTCAATGGTTTCCAGCAACTCCTGCTGTTCTTCGGGCAGTAAATAGGAAAGCTCCACAGCCGGAGTTAGGGCAATGCGCCGCTCATCCACCATATCCAAAAGCGGCTTTTCCAAATAGGTCAGGCGGATATATCGCTGCACCTGTGTGCGGCTGTCAGAAGCGGAATCGGCTATCTGCTGCACGGAGGTCTGCTTCTGCCCAAGTTGGGCAGAAGTTTTCCCTTGGTGCTTCATTGCTTCCAGCTTCATCCTGTAGGCAAAGCCCTTTTCAGAGGGCAGAAGTCCCTCTCGCTGGAGGTTGGCGTCTACCATAAAAATGACCGCTTCCTCCCGTGTCAGCTCACGAACGATGGCAGGGACGGCTTCAAGCCCTACCTTATGAGCGGCATAGACCCGTCTGTGTCCCGACAGGATCTCATATTTCTCTCCCATCGGGCGGACGGCGATCGGTATCAGAATGCCGCTTTCCTTTATGCTCTCAGTCAGCATTTCCATTGCGGTATCGTGCTGCACCCGAAAAGGGTTATCCGCAAAGGGAACGCAGTCAGAGAGCCGAATCGTTGTCATATCCATTATCTTTCCCATCCTTTCGCTTTTCGTTTTCTCGCTTCCTTTTCCTGCTGCGCCAACTGCTGCAACACTTCAGACGGTATCTTCGAAATCACCCGTTCAAGCTCCCGCTGCTTTTGATTCAGCTCATATATTTTGCGGTTGGCCTCCTTCAGCTCCTGCTCCTGTGCGTAGTTCCTGCTGCGGTAGCCGGAAACAATGTCACGCTCGCTGTCCAGCTCACGCTCCAAATAGGCGATGTGCTTATCGGTGCTTTGAAGCTGCACCTTGAGCTGCGCCATTTCCGGCGCATACCTGCCGATAAGGGCAATGGCAGCATCCTTCTTCTTGGCGTTGTTCAGCAGCCCGATGTCATTGATCGCACCGCAGATCTCGCCGTAATGGTCGTAAAGTTCACCGGCGACCTTGAACATAAAGGGCGGGATATGCTTTCGGTGCGTGAGCCTTGCCGGTGTTCCTCTGGTGATGTCGGGGTACTTTTCGTGCATATACGCATAGAATTTGTCCTGCCAATTCACCAGTCCCTTCGGCCCGCCGATGATCTCCTTGGAGGACAGTCTGCCTTTTTTCGTGATGGGGACAAAGCAAAGGTGCATATGGGGAGTTGCCTCATCCAAATGCACCACGGCCGAAATGATATTCTCTTTTCCGAAGCTGTCCTCAAAGAAGCGGTAGGCATAATCGAAATATTTCCTCTGCTCCTCAACGGTTTTTCCTTTCAGCCAGTCCGGTGTGCCGCCCACAAAGCAGTCCTGCATGACCACGCTGTCCTTCCGGCGTTTTGCTCCGACAGCCTCGATCCTGTCCAAGACCGCCTTGCGGTATTTTGACGGCGGATCAACGATGTGATAGTTCTGATGTGTCCTCGACGGGTCTATGTCGGGGTTGCTTTTGTACTCGGCTTTCAGTCGCTCGTGGTGATTGCCTATTCTGCCAACCGAGCCGAGCTTGCGCTTTTCGATGCGCATAATCGCATAATTTGCCACGGTGAAAATCTCCTTTCTTCTGTTTCCAAGGAAGGATGTAAGAATGCACAATGTATCGTTGCGGCATCCCGACCTTCCTTTTTCGGGTGGTTCTTCTATCGGGGATTGGCGGGGGGACGGAGGTGCGTCAGTACACAGCAAGCTGCCTTGTGAAGATGCCGTTTTGCTTTGTTCGCTGCCTCGCTCACAAACCAAACCGCCATCCGCCGTCAGTGTGTGCTGCTCGCTTTCAGGCGGCTCGCAGCACAACTGCCGACGCACCGGAAAAATCTCTGATTTTTCCTTCCGGCGAGCTTGTTGTGTAACCCACTACACCTTGCAAACAAGGTGGTGGGCAAGGCGTTCCCCCTTGACCCCCTAAAGCGGCGCTTCGGCGTGAAAAAGGGCTGTGCCTACTCTCCGCCACAGCCCCTTTTCGCACCATCTCCGCCGCACGGCAAAGACCAAAACCACTGCGCTCCCTGTTTCACTGACTGTATCGCAAGGAGCGCCTTGGCTTTCTTTGCCGTACTCTCGCTGACACCGGTAAGCAGCATCCGGTCGATGATCTCCCGCTGTGCTTTCGGCCCGTCAGCGAGAAGCTGAGACAGAATGTCCTTTGCCTGCTGCATTTGCGTGTCGGGTCTGCCGACAGCGGCAAACACATTGCCGAGGACTTCATCGGCGGTCTTGGCGGTTTCCTCCAGCCATTCGACCTTGCCGTCACTCACCGAAAAGACAATGGCATTTCCCGTCGGCGCAAGGTTGCTCTTGACCTGCGCCAGTATCCGCTCGTCGGGTCTGTCCTTGTCGGTACGCCCAATGAGCAGGGCGCTTCTTGCGGCGGCAATGATGTCCACCGAGCCGACGCTGCGGTTGATGGCTTTCTGACCGATGGCCTTGTTCATATGGTGAACGATGAGAATAGCACACCGCTGCTCCTTGGCAAGCTCGATGAGCGGACGGAACTGCCGCCGTATCTCGTTTGCCGTGTTGATCCTCGTTTCCTCTCCGATATATGCTGACAGAGGGTCAAGGACGATGAGCTTGGCATTTGTTTTGCGGACAGCCTCCAGCAGACGCTCGTCGGAAAAGCTCAGGTATTTTTCCTTCTCGCTGATGAAGATCAGTCTGTTCGGGTCGCCTCCTGCCTTGACAAAGCGGGGCACGATGGTATCGTCTGCATCGTCCTCAGAGGACTGGTAGATGATATTGACCGGCTCCTGACCGCTGCCATCCGTGAACGGCATCGGCTCGCCCCGGCTTAGCATTGCGGCGAGGTTCAGCACAAAGGTGCTTTTCCCGTCGCCGGAATCGCCCTGCAAGACCGTTACCTTGCCATAGGGGATATACGGATACCACAGCCACTCCACCTCCTTGATCTCCACATCACTTGCCTTGATAAGCTCCAGCTTCATTTTCGTTTTCTCTCCTTTCTCAAAAAATGCGGGCAATCGATCACCAATACTCGGAAGCTCTGCTTGCATAAGCGCTGACACTTCCGGCATAGCTCGTTGTAGGTGATCCGGTTTCGTTCGTTCAGAAACAGCGCCCATTCCTGTTTCCGCTTCTTGCTCATTCGTGGCACATTTGCCGCCTCCTTTCATTTTTCACCCAAGCCGCAGGGCGTGGGTATGTACTTACTGCTTTGAAAAGCAAAACGCCTGGCGTTTCCGTCAGGCGTTCATTTTGGCATTGTTTCGGGACGATTTCTGCCCATTTTCTTTGCTGTGCGGCGTTTTCAAAAGCAGGGTGGTATGCAGATACCGCCTTGCCGATTTTGGGGAAAGCGCCTGTTTTCGGGCGCAAAAAAAGCACCCATTTCCATTGCTGAAAACAGGTGCAGTCCGCTATGTTATTCAGTTGTCGCTACCTGCACAGGCGCAGGAGCAGCTCGTCCAAGTCCTCCGTGGGTTTATCCTCTGCCAGCAGAGCGTTGCGCCATTCCACCAGCGCACGGACAAGAAGCCGCAGCTCAAAATCATCTACCTTGATTTTTATCTTCTTCATAGACATATTCCCTCATCACGACCTCCTCCACACGGCTGCGGATGCTGTTCATCCGTCCGACCCACTGCATCATATCCTCGGCCTTGAGCTGCTCGGTCACGCCCTCACGCTCGGCATACTGCCTGACCAGCCGGAAGAACATCGCCTCGCACTCCTCGTCCACGCTGTGCAGGTACTTATTCAGCGTTCCGCTTGTTCGCAGGCTCGTCAACAGCACCCTGTGGCATTTCTGCAAATAGCGGAACTTCGCTCTGCCGAACCGTCCCAAGTCATAAAACTTTTCTTCAGGGAGCGACAGGTCAGGCAGATAATAATCGCCGCAGAGCGTATAGCTGATACCCGTCTTTTCGTCTGTGATGTGCTTTTCCTGTCTCTTATACACATCTGACGCTGCCGAC
>ENA-OZHW01000569-OZHW01000569.1-human-gut-metagenome-genome-assembly--contig:-NODE-569-length-16081-cov-11.885873_pt1 | contig 16081 bp, 17 predicted proteins | sample MGYA00244050_ERZ653694 | MGnify/ENA primary metagenome ERZ653694 (study PRJEB26926, sample SAMN06165242) | human gut metagenome | biome: ENVO:00009003; feature: ENVO:2100002; material: ENVO:00002003...
CATCGAATTGCATGCAAGCATGCATCGATGATACCTTTTGACCCTTTAATCATATTATCATATTTTTTCCATATTTCAAGAAAAGCTATACAAGACTTGACAAAAATGTTGTCACAAGCATCGCTGCTATAACCACTATTATCACTATAGCAACCACCTTCTGATTTCTTTTTTTATTAAAATCGTACATACTATTCACCTCTGTTCAAAAATGAGTTATACTATTTTCATATATGAGAAAAGATTTTCCAACATATGATTCCAATTTGTCTAATTTTGTTCATTTTATTTATTGCAGTGATCACTTTTGCCATAAAGAGGGCTGATTCTGCCCAGGCAAATGTCACCGAGGAGTTCTGGGAAAAGGAGCGTAAGGCCAACTCAACCCTCCGCGGAGATACCACTGACCTGTGTTATATTACCATACCGGAAAAGTTTTTTCCATTAAATAATGATAAAATAAATGATTTAAGGGATAAAACCCTTGTCAATCTCACCTGAATGACAAACACTGATTTAATGCTTAAATATGGCATTCTCAATTTTAAAAAGCTGTCTGAATATGATGATAATTTCACGAAATTTGTTTCAATGCTTGAGAGCTTACAGGCTGATGCCGCCTCGGCCGGTAATTACTCACACCTATTAATGTACTTACTGCGATATTCATCGTACAGCCTTGAGGCCTGACTTCTGGTCAGGTTGTCCCACGATATGACATCTGCTATCCCATACTCAGTCATCAGCTCCTTTAACTGTCTGACCTGATGGGCCGTGGCGGGTGTCTGTTTTTTTGCCTTGTATACAAGTGACTTTGACTCCACCGGCTCACCCTTTTCATCCATCAGTGCAAGCAGCTTTTCAAATATCTGCTTTGTCTCTATCGCATCATCGAGCGCCCTGTGAGCATTTTCCCTGCTCACACCAAAATACTCACACAAATCCTCCAGCTTCTTCGACTGCTCAGCAGGCAGACATTTTCTGGCTATTTTCAGCGTATCATATGCATTCAGCGAGAGGGTTCGCTTGTGATTTACCGCCCATTGCTTTAAAAAGCTGTAATCAAAGGTCACATTCTGCCCGAGTATGATATCATCTCCGATAAAATCAAGCAGGTTATCCACAGCCTCGTCCATATCTGCCGCGTTTTCCACATCACTGTCGGTAATTCCCGTTAATTCCTGCACACGCTGTGGAATATGCTGCTTCGGATTTACCAGTGTGGATATCGTATCCACTATCTCGCCGCCCCTCACACGTGCCGCACCTATCTCTATTATCTTGTCATTTTTTGCAGAAAGGCCTGTCATTTCCAGGTCAATCACCGTGTAATTTTTTATATTATCTATGTTGCTCATTTTTCTTAGTCCGTAAACCTTTCCGGCTTTTACCGCTATAGTCATTTCACGTTACTGTTATTCTATATACTCCACCAGCGCCTGGTGGTCAAGCGGGTCTCTCATGTCGTAGTGGAAAAGCGCCCACACCGGCTCCTTATAATACTTTGGCAGTTCATCCAGCTTGCGCGTGTGCTTGTCCGGAAAAATATAGTGGAACGGCTCCACATGCGACAGCTTTCCATTCTTACAGTATGCATGTGTCATGTGCTTAAAGCTTCCTATATCTGTGGCCCACCTCGGGCGGCTCTTGCAGTTCTCACGATAGTACAAATCAAAGATGAGTGACTCCTGAATCATGCTGTAAATCTGCGCATTTTCATCAAAATCAGTATTATCTCTATCTATGGCATTTTCGTCAAAATCAGTATTATCTCTATCTCCGGCATTTTCGGATAATACCACAGAAGTCATAGCATCGCTGTCACAGCCATGCAGGTATAAAGCCAGAAATTCAAGCAGTATCTCACACCTTCTGATGCGCGAATGGCTCATTCCAAAATAGCCGTTTGCCTCATAAAAATCTCCAAGCTCCTGAAAAAACTCAAACGCACTGTCAAAGATACACTCCATGAGCTTCATCGTAATCTCAAACTGTCCGCTGTTGTAATACACCTCAAGCATATCCTCGACGCGCTTAATCTTTATCACATCATCAAACGAAAGCCATTTTGTGGACATGACCTCATACGGTGGCTTGTCATGGTACACAATACCATATTCCGCGGCATGCTCGAACATGTACGAGCCCTTGAGCACCTTTAAAAATCCAAGCTGCAGCTGGTTTGGCTTAAGCTCATAAATCTCATCAAAGGAACGCCCAAAGCTGTCATAGTCCTCGTATGGCAGCCCTGCAATCAGGTCCAGATGCTCATGGATATTGTTGCCGCTTTGAATGAGCTTCACAACCTCCTTAAGCCTCTCAAGCTTCATAGTCCTATGAATCTCCTTAATCGTGACCTCATTAGTGGATTGCACACCGATTTCAAGCTGTATAAGCCCTGGTCTCATATCAGAAATCAGCTCAAGCTCCTCCTGATTCAGCAGATCCGCCGATATCTCAAAGTGAAAGTTTGTCACACCATTGTCATTTGCCTTTATAAAGCGCCACAGCTCCATGGCATGAGCATGATTGCAGTTGAAGGTTCTGTCCACAAACTTAATCTGTGGCACCTTCTGGTCTATAAAAAACTTAAGCTCTCTTTTGACAATCCGAGTATCCCTGAAACGCAGTGTCTTATCCACCGATGACAGACAGTAGCTGCACGAAAACGGGCATCCCCTGCTGCTCTCGTAGTAGATGATGCGGTTTGAAAAATCATCGAGAGTATCATAGCAGAATGGAATTTCACTCATGTTTTTGATTGGGCGTGGACTTGTGAATACTATTTCACCGGCTTTATTGCCTCCTATGTTGTTCACACTTGTACTATTACCTGTGCTGTTTTTTCTGAAAGCAATGCCTGCAATATCACTAAGCTTTCTTTTATGCGCATAGTAACCGCACAGCTCTCTAAAGGTATCCTCTCCCTCGCCAATCATCACACCGTCTATGTATGGATTTTCCCGCAGAAATGCCTCCACCTCGTAAGACACCTCAGGGCCTCCAACCCATATCGGCACTGACGGACAAAGCTTTTTATACTCGCGTGCAATATCAGTCACATAATCAATATTCCATATATAGCACGAAAAACAAAGTACGTCGGGCTTTCTCTTATAAAGCTCCTCAAGAATGTAATCCTTTTGATTGTTTATCGTGTATTCTGCAAGCTCCACAGCATCCCTGTACTCCCCGGCACAGGCGCGCAGTGAATAAACTGCGAGGTTTGAATGTATATATTTTGCATTTATTGCTGTCAGTAAAATATTCATGGTTTCTCCTTAAAAAATGACCCTTGAATGTAGACTTTATGCCACATTCAAAGGTCTGCTTCGTATTATTGCAGCATCGACATATTAACAAGTCTGTCGTACATGCCGCTTGCAAACAGCACCATCATGCCAATCGTGCAGATTACCGACAGCACAAATCCTATTATCGATGTAATCATACCGGCAGTTGCTATTGCATTGTTATACTGCTTTGCCCTTTTTGACATTTTGGAAGCAAGCATGCCGACAATTCCAAGTCCCATCAGATATCCAAAAAACGAGAAAATAATACTGCAAATACCAAGCACCAGTGAAACAACTGCAAGCTTAACGCCCTCCCTCTCGTCATCTATGATAGTCTCATTATTGTAGAGCATCTCAAGACGGATACGCCTTGATTTACGCAGCATAACAAGCATAGGAATACCGAGCACGATAAAAGCGACACAGTTCATTGCCGAAAACTCATTAATCCTGTCGGCCACTCCTCCTCCCTCAAATATTCCCGATGATAAAAGTCCTCCCATATCTACAACAGTATGGAAAATGGCAAGTATCCAGAAATTACGTGTAGACGCGTATATCATGCAAAACAGCACGCCCATGAGACCTGCTGAAATAACCTGTATCAGACAACTGCTGAACTTAACCCCTGCGCCCATATTGGAAAAATGCATCAATCCAAACAGTACGCCTCCCAAAACTACGGCTCCTGTGATTCCACCTTTCGTCTTTGGAAAAGCTCTCAGCAGCAGATTGAACACCACGCCTCTGAACACCAGCTCCTCAACGAGCCCTACAAGGCAGACCGCAATAAAGAAAAAGAGTATGTTGTAAAATGCCTTCACATCACCATGCTCGCTCAAAAAGCACATATAAATACCTGAAACAACAGCATACAGACAATAAACTATGAAAAAACCACCTGTGTATAAACTTCTTGTCCATCCTGCTACATTTTCCTTAAAGATATCCCACAGCCCAAATAAATATGTGATGCCAAGAAAAATAACTAAAACAACTGTCTCCACAATAGCCTGCAGCAGATAGTCATCCGCCTTTTCCATGCCCGGAATCAGTCCCAGAACTTTTCCGCTCCACTGCAAGAGTGCAATGAAAATAAAAACTGCAAGAATGGCAAATATTATATTTGCCGGTGCCGAAAGATTTCTCAATTTCTGTTTCATAACTTTAAATCTCCTCATTTGCGTGTTATTAAGTATGAAAATATTCTATAGCATTTACTTTGACATTGCAAGCGAAGTATTTCATACTGCAATGGGCAGCAAAAAAGCCCTGTCCTTACGAACAGAGCCCTATTCATTATGTTGCACTTACAAGCCTTACTATCACATCAATTCCAGCTGCCCAAAAGAGTATCGCCCCCACGATATATACCTTTGTCTTCTGCTCAAAACCGAAGTGATATCCTGTGTAAATGCCTGCCACTATACAGATGATAGTTAGCAGCGCCACCATTATCATAATGGTGAAAAGTCCGGTACCGAGGAAGCCGAATGCTATTCCTGCAAGAACCGTATAAAATGCGGTGATTCCTGCTATCCTTAACACTCTTTTCATGTCAAGCTGTGCCTGACAGTGCTCCTCAATCCTTTCATTTCTTATAGCCTTTCCTATAAGCCTGATCCCCAGTCCTATCAGTATTCCGATAGAAATTATCTCTCCTAAAAGTGCTTCATCCTTCACCGAGTATTTCCCATTAAGAAAGCTTGACAGGAAATACCCGATGTACATTGCTAACAACTGGCAAACTGCAACTATGAAGCAAATGGCTGTAAGCTGTTTCTTATTTACTTTCTGGATCAGGGATCCCTGACATTCCATCGCAACGAAAATCTCCAGTGAGCTTCCCGCCACGATTAACAGATATTCTATCCAGCCCATTTTTGCCTCCCCCTAATGTACAAACATCCTTTAATTAATTATTTGTCGCTATCTGCCTTAGCATCTATTGAAGCTAATTTATATATGAACTTAACGCTGCCCGTCTGTCCATCAGCGATTGCTGAGTATGTCTGATATTCCTCACCTGCGTCAATTACTGCCTGGAGCTTGTTGGTGAATGGCTTTAAGTCGCCGTTGTATGCGTCGAGAATCTTGTTGATTCCTTCCTCATTGAACTGTACCATACCGTCTGCAAGTGTATGTGCACCCTCTGAAAGTGTCTTAGAGCCTGTTGTGAGCTGGTCAACACCTGAAACTATCTGATTTGTTCCATCTGCAAGCTGTGAGGCTCCGCTGTTGAGCTGTGCATTGTTTGCTACAAGTGTGTTTGAACCGTCTACAAGCTTCTTGATACCACTTGTGAGAGTTGGCACTGAGTTCATGAGTGATTGTGTTCCGGCTGAAAGCTGGCTTGCTCCGGCATTGAGTGCTGTTGCTCCGGCATTTAATGTATCGTTGTTTTTAACTAACTCGTTTGAACCATTTACAAGACTGGTGATTCCTTTTGTCAGCTCTGGTAATTTATCTGCAAGACTTTGTGTGCCTGTCTGAAGCTCTGTAGCTCCTGTTGCAAGCTGTGTAGTTCCTTTTGCTAAATCAGAAGCTCCGCTTGACAACTCAGATGCTCCATCTGACAACCGTCCTAAACCAGCATCTAATGATGACGCACCATCTGATACCTTTGCTGAGCCATCCTTTAAAGCTTGCACTGTGTAAGCACTGTCTGTTACACTTTGGTTCACGGCAGAATATACTGATACAGCACCTTTTCCCTGAGACAGACCAACAAGTATCTGATTATAAGTTGCAGATGGATTCTGATTCTGCATATTAGTCAAAGCATCTATTATATCTCCTGCATTGTTTACTGCTGCATCCGCTGCTGCTGATACATTGTCTGCTGTAATCTTATCTGTATCAATATATCCAAGAGTTTTAAATAATGTTCCGACATTTAATTCATTCAGTGATTCCAGAGATTTATTTATATTGGTTTTGATTGTTTCAGGCATATCTGATAAAGATTGTGTCAACTGACCAACTCCTTCATCAACCTGCTTTGCTCCTGCTGCAAGAGAATCAGCTCCTGTTTTTGCCGTATCAATACTTGTCTTTAGCTGTGCTGCACCTGCAGATACTCCTGCTGCGCCCTTGTTTGCAGCATTAATACCATCCGAAAGCGTTTTGGCTCCATCATTAAGACTTGTCACACCTGTTGCAAGACTTCCTGTGTTGTCATTAAGCTGATTCAAGCCTGTATTTAACTGACTAGCTCCGTCTGTATATGTCTTAAGTCCATCCTTAAGTGTTGCACTTCCACTTGCAAGCTGACCTGCTCCACTATTAAGCTTATCTGCTCCTGACACAAGGGCACCTGTACTGTTTCCAAGTGTATTCAATCCACCACTTAATGTACTTACACCATCAGTATATGTCTTAAGTCCACTCTGCAGTGTGCCAACTCCTGATGCGAATGTGCCGAGCTTGCTCTGCAATGTTGAAAGTCCGTCAGCAAGTGTGTCAGTACCCTCTGCCAGTGTTTTTGAACCATCCTGAAGCTGTGTTGAGGCATCCTTTAAGTCATTTATCATGTCATCGAGGTCTGATGTGTCAATTCCGTCTGTGCTTACATAATCAGACGCGTTTACCACGAAGGTCATGGCTGCAGGCATTGAGAAATTCTTCACATCTGCTGTCATTTCCATGTATTCAGGGATATTTACATCGCCATCAAGATCTCCGTCCTTGATTCCGAGGCTGTCATTTAAGCCAGGAAGTGCATAGCCGAGCACTACGCTTGATGAGTCGCTTACCTCAGCCTTGCCGTTTGTCACTTCGATATTCTCGAAGCCATCACCGAGTACCAGTCCCGTTATTGCTGCAAAAGGTACGGAAACTGTCTGCTTCTCGCCGTTTACTGTCTCTGTATATGATGTGGTGTTTGTGTAGTCAAAACGGATTTTAACCTTTCCTGATTTTCCTGCAAGGTCCTCAGGTGAGATTTCTTTTCCATCGAGGTAGTATGTAACCTTCTGTGTTACAGGTGGCTCCTCTGTTGCTGTGCCCTGGTAGTAAATATCCTTGCCACCGGCCTGCCAGGTGAGCTTATCACCGCTTTGTGTGAATTTTTCCTTGCCCTTTACGTTCTCGATATCTGAAAGGTTTGAAGCATCCTCCAAGGTATCCTTTTTGTCTTTATTTTTAAGGTGATCTACTACGATTGTTTTGTTTACGTTGCCGTTTGCATCTGAGATGAGGTATACGCTCTCGTCCTTGTCTGCATCGTTATCCTTTAATGATACGCTGTCCATGAGCTTATCTGCTATGTCATCAGCATCCTTGCTGCTTCCTGTTGTGCTATCTGCCTCGGCTGTGACTGCGGTGCTGTCCTTCTCGGCAAAAACCGCTGTTGCTCCGATTCCTGTACCTACAAGTGCTATTGTGAGGACTCCGGCTACAACACGGACAATATATTTACTTTTTAACTTTTCTTTCAATTCTGGTAATTTCATGTCTTATTCCTCCTGATTTTGTTTTTGAGGTCATATTTTTATGTTATGAGGGTTAAAAAGTATTTTATCCCTCATTTATGATTAATCAGATTACTAAGCTGTCAGGTTCTTGTTTTTAAAGCCTGCGCTTGTGGCACATATTACTTTGTCAAAAATCATAAACATTGACGGAAGTATAAATACTACTACAAACATACTGATGATTGCGCCTCGTGCAAGCAGTATACAGATAGAACTGATCATATCAATGTTTGAATAAAGTCCTACACCAAAGGTTGCGGCGAAGAAACAGAGTGCACTGACGATAACTGAGTTTGTCGAATCTGCAAGTGCCTTTGTGATTGCCGGCTTTTTGTCCATTCCGGTGTATCTGTTCTTTCTGTACTTTGTGGTCATAAGTATCGCATAGTCAACCGTTGCACCAAGCTGTATGGTTCCGATTACGATGCTCGCGATAAACGGAAGCTTCGTTCCTGTAAATCCCGGAATTCCCATGTTTACAAAGATTGCAAACTCGATGACCGCTACAAGTATGATTGGAAGCGATACCGATTTGAATACCACGAGAATGATAAGGAATATCAATACGATTGATACCGCACTTACACGCTTGAAGTCTGTATCTGTGATAGTGATAAGATCCTTTGTACAAGGTGCCTCACCGATAAGCATTGCGTCCTCGCTGTAATTCTTTACTATCTTTTTAATCTCTGTTATCTGGTTGTTTACCTCATCAGATGCTGTCGCATATTTTGATGAAACAAGCATCATCTGGTAATCACCGTTTTTAAATATCTCCTTTGCCTCATCCGGCACCATATCATCCGGTATGGTAGGTCCGAGTATTGAGTCAAGCGATACCGCAAGCTTTACTCCATCGACCTTCTTTATATCATCTATCATGCTTATGCTGTCTGCCTTTGACATATCGCTCGGCGCGATGATGATATGTGTGGCACCCATAGCATACTCCTTGTCGAGTCTTTCATTGGCCTGCTTACTGTATGCACTGTCAGGCATGGTTCCTGCAAGGTCATAGTAGACCTGATCATGAGTGTATCCGTATATTGCCGGGATGAGCACTACGATAAAAATCACTGCAAGTATCTTATAATGATTTGTTACCCAGCTTGCAATCCTGGAAACATCCGGCATAAGAATCTTGTGCTTTGTCTTCTCGATTGCCTTATCACATGCAAGAATCAGTGCAGGGAGAATTGTTACACATCCGATAACTCCGAATACAACGCCCTTTGCCATTACGATTCCCAGGTCAAGTCCAAGTGTAAAGCTCATGAAGCAGAGGGCTACGAAGCCTGCGATTGTTGTGATTGAGCTTCCTGTTACTGAGACAATTGTGTGGGAAATGGCATGTGCCATGGCTCGCTTCTTGTCTCCGTCATATCTGTCTATCTGCTCCTGATAGCTGTGCCACAGGAAAATCGAATAATCCATTGTTACGGCGAGCTGCAATACTGCTGTCAGTGCCAGTGTCAGATATGAAATCTGTCCCTGTATAAAGTTTGTTCCCAGGTTATAGATAATAGCCATTCCTATGCTTAGAAGGAATAACATCGGAACAATTATTGAATCCATTGTAATTCCCATGACAAGCATTGAAAGCAATGCTGCTATGATGACATATATAGGAGCCTGCTGCATAACAAGTGTCTTTGTATCTGCGTTGACCGCTGCCATTCCTGCTACGAAGCAGTGGTTTTTCACCATCTTATCCATCTTGTTGACGGCTTCCATTGTCTCATCCGAACCCATTGTGTCACTGTAGGTGACGAGCATGAGCTGGCTGTTTGCATCCTTGTTGTTGAATGCGTCGTACACCTCATCCGGAATTGCCTCTCTTGGCAATGTGGAATCAGCGATTGTTCCGTACCAGATGACATCATTTACACCCTTAAGGTCCTCTATGTCATCTGCCAGAGTCTCTATGTCCTGATCCTTCATATCCTCTAAGATAACAAATGACAACGCTCCGGTTCCAAACTCATCTACCATGATATCCTGGCCTTTCATAGTCTCTATCTGGCTTGGCAGATAAGAAAGGATATCAAAGTTGATTCTCGTGTTGATAAAGCTGATGCCCGACGGTATAAGCAGTGCAAATGCAACTATCAGTATCAGCACACGATGTTTTACGACTCCTTTTCCAAATTTAATCATTAGATTCACCACTCTTTCTTTTATTCGTATTGAAGTATAAAAAAAAAGACCGAATAAATAAATATTCAATCTCTTCGATTTGTCATGTGAGATATACAAATCCATCAATTTGTATATCCGATATGACACATATATGATATTGTATTTGATTTCTGACACCTTTTCACAGCATTTTCATATTTATATGAACACGTGCCTCTTTATGATTCTGCTTTATGAGCTTGCTTAAGCCGTCATTTTCCATGGCAATTGTCCTCTACAGCTCACTTAGTATATCATCCATCGAGCGCGTAATCAGATACATGTATGCCTCCGCCATCTCCTTCGGCTCAATATCATCCATGCCCTGGGCTATCCAGCCCTCCGTGATAAAGCACAACGACTGCGCATAATATGTAGAAATCACCTCAGGTGTGAGCCAGCGGTATTTGGATTTCTTTCCTGTGCTCTTTTCGCTTATGATATTCATAAACATCTCGCAGACGCATTTCATGGCAATCTGATTAAACGTCACTGCCCCCTCCAGCTTTAGTGCTTTCTTGTAAAAAACACTGTTTGCCGAGATATTATTGAGCATCAGCACAATCGCTTCAAAAATCATTCCGGCATTGAGCAGTGGCTTGATGGGCTCAAGCAGCTCGGTTTTGATAATCCACTCTATCAGCTCGTACTTGTCCTGAAAATGATTGTAAAACGTGGGGCGGATAACTCCGGCCTTGTCCGTTATCTCTTTAATTGTAATCTTATCGATTGGCTTTTTCGCTGAAAGCTCTATAAGGCTCTCAGCGAGCACCAGATCTATTGCATTCTTACCTTGCTGTGTCATTACTCATCAAACTCCATCGTGACAAAGTAGCCCTTCTCAGTCTCCCTTACATCCACGACATCGCCCTCGCGGCTTTTGAGCCTCTCGCTGACCACGTAGTTTCCCGACATGGCAATTGCATGCTCTATCGTATAATAATATGAAGTTGGAAGCTTGCTCTCTGTTACCTTCAGATGGTCACCGACCTTGGTAAGTCCGGGTCTCTCCATCTTAAACTCCATCCGACGCATTCTGTCGCCTTTCTGTTACTGCTTAATTGTCCTCTTTTCTATCCTCAACAAACGTTGCCTCAAACTCCTTTTGCTTGTTGTAGGCGCTCTCCGCCTTTGTAGCACGGCTTGTAATCCAGATATTTGATACTCCGTTGAAAATCAGTATGATACCGACAACAACAGTGGCTGTCTTCATTACATCAAATGCATTTGTCACGCAGATTATTCCAAAAATCAGACTGATTATTGAAAAAATCAGGCCGACACTCCAGCCTCCGTAACCGTATTTTCTGGCATCCACTGCCTCAATAATGCTCCTGATGCTGTGAAAAATGAGCACCAGACCGATGACTATAGGTATCAGGCTCACCACAACCTTTGGCTGTACCAGAAACCATATACCTACTGCCAAAACCACAAGCCCCAGCATCGCTGAAAAACCATTCGTGACTATATTCAAAAAATAGCTGCACATATAGACCACTCCGATGATGATAAGCACTACCGCAAGCACATTGGCCACAATCGTGAGCACCGAAGCTCTCCATATGATAAACACCAGTCCCAGCGCTATGCAAAGCACTGATGACAGTAGAAAATCAGCCTTTATTCTGCCTAAAAACTCCTTCATACACGACCTCCTTTATATATCCTGCCCTACATTACTTTTCTAATTCTGTTCCTCTGCACTTTTCTTAACCAGGTCAAGAACAGTCTGAAGCTCAGCACCCTCAACCGGTGCAGCTCCATATCCAAGACGCTTGTAATCCTCTGTAATCTCAACCAGCTCAGTAGTTTTATCGCCCTTCGCATCAATTACAAAATATCTGCCCTGTGATGCAGCATCATCCCACACGAGATAAGCACGGATTGCGCAGTTTGGAGCCATATCCCTTGTCGGAAAATCAACTCTGGTGACATTGAGCGTATCTGAAATCTGCATAGACATAACAGAGAAATCCTCCTCCATATACGGATACATACGCTTCTGCTGATATGCCTCCTCGTACAGCTCATCTATTAGCTTTTCCTTCTCATCGGCGAGTCTGTCCATGAACTCTTTTCCGCCCTCAAACATCTTTGTCGGCAGGAAAATATGCTCATACTGCATACGCTCGAAGATGACATACTGCTCTGCTGTCATCTGTACAGTCTTGCCCTTTGTCGGTGATGTAGGATGTCCCTCTCTTCTGGCCTTTTCCACTGCCTCAATCTTTTCTACAAGAGGCTTTTTGAAAATCAGATTGTGAGTGAACGGGTTGAATGCGATACCATCAAGCTTTGACTCTTTATTTGCCACCATATTGTTGACTGCAAGAAACGGCATATTTACAATGCATGGTGACGGATGATCCTTAGAAAGCTGTGCCTTTGAGGTATAAATCGGCATGAAAGCCTCTCCCTCACCGTTTTTAATAAATAGCGGAATCGGCTTGTTGTTCTCTCCGACATTTGCAGGTACCAGGAATCTGCTCTTAGTGCATTTTTCAATGAGCTTATTGAGCGTCTCCGCCTTTTTGTCGCTTGAATACTGTGTCATCAGCGCCTCAACCTCCGGGTTTTGCACCTCAAGAGTGAAGGCCGGATCATCCTTTAATTTATTTTTGATTTTATTTTTATCCATTTATACTGCTTCTCCTTATATTAAATGCCCGGATTTACATCCAGGCATTATTTTAACACATTTCTTTTATCAACTCAACAATCTTAGTGTCTCTTGCTATCCATTCTTTATCAAGAAAAGCGCTGTTGGCCTTTATTATCTCATCCGGCGTAGCCCATGACAGATGATACTCAAGCCTTATCTCGCTGTCTGTCATCTGTGCTGCCACATGCTCGTCCTTCACATCACAGAAATACACGTAGGTGTGACAGTAATATATCTTGTCAGCCTCAAATATATCGCGTCTCTTTTCTATGACCTTGCCACACTCCCTGATGCTTTCCGGCACGACAAGAAGCCCTGCCTCCTCGCGCACCTCCCGTGCCAGCGCAACCTCGTTGGTCTCGCCTGCATCGATGCCGCCGCCCAGTATCTTGTAGTAGCCTTCACCGGCCTGCTGCATGGCAAGCTTTCCGTCTCTAATAATAACCGCGCGCACCGCGAAGCGCTCAAATACCTCCATATCATCGGAATAGTTGTGTTTGTCAAATGTATATAGCGTTCTCATGTTTGTCCTCCGTGTATTGGTATTATTCTACACCATTTGCACGTAAGATGGAATATGTTTTTCTTCATTAATACCGTTGATTTTACGCTTACACTCGCGACAACAAACAAACCGTTTCAAGTGTCGGAAACTGAAATTTGATATTCCTAATCTAATTACCATCTTCACGTCTTTCCGTAAAGATGTCGATAAGCTCAATAAATGCCTGCATAAACTGTTTCTTTTCAGCATCCGTACATTCTGCATATAATTCATTAAATGCGTTCAAAAAGCCGTATATGCTGTCAGCATCAATCTGAGACTGTTCAATGTTACATCGAAAAGTACATTTATGTCCTGTGGCATTTACTGTACTCTTATGTTCTCACGTTCCATCTCTGCTACAGCAACAATAATAGATATAAGCAGTTTACCGGCTTCTTTTGAGCTGTCAATTCCATCCTCTTTTCTTCTTCAATAATCTCACACTCCTATTTCGGTAATACTAATGGCGAATTTTTCAATAATCCTGCAATAACAGAGTTGTATTTGGCTATTCCGTAATCCTCAACGATGCTTGTTATTCTAGCCCCGGCATCCTTGGAAGAAGCACCACACAGAAAGACTCTCTCATCCGCCGTTCCATAGTCCAGCACGATAAAGCGATCATGGAATATGCCACCAGTCTTCTTCATTGACAGTTTTACAGTTGGATATTCCTTACGGAAATCCGTATATTCTATGTTGTGAAGTTTATTATTCCCAACATTATCGCTAAATAAAATAATATTTACTCCTGTTGGAGAATTCTTAAGATGTACCAGCGTTCTTAAACCAATGTAATTATCAACCACATATATTGATGACTTTGCCTGCCTGTAAATAGACTCGTAAACCTCATCCGCACTACTAAATTTTGCATTAAACATAAGCCATTTTTCATCATCATCTGAAATAAAACTGTTCATCATATCCGCAAGTTCAGATTTCGTCACTACATCCTTCAATCCTTCTGCAACATCAGAAATCTGTTTTTCAAGAGATATCATATCAGAATTGATTTTGCTGATTTCAATTCTGTTATTTGCAGTCTCCATACTTAACTGAAGTAATTCTCTCTGACCGATTAAATCACGATTTTCTAATATGTAATCTTTCATTCTTTTGAAGGTTCTTATTAATGCCTTACTCTGTTTAACAGCCAATGGCCCTTTTAAAACAGTCATCAGCATATATAGTCCTTGCTCTGTAAATACATGAGGATTATATCTACTCTTACTGTTAAGATTTGCGGTCAAAAAATTTGACCGCAAATTTTCTACCTCGTCATCCGTAAGTTCAAACATAAAATCTTCATCAAATTTCTCAATATTATTTTTTACTTGTTGATTAAATGCTTTTGTAGTATAACCATATATTTCAGAAAGATCGGCATCTAAGATTACTCTTTGTCCTCGAATTTCATAAATTCTTTCTTTCAAATATTCTTCTGTAATTTCAATCACAGCAATTTCATCTTTCTTTTTATCTTCTGCCACAGAACTCCTCCGTACATTTTACGGTCAAAAAAATTGTCCGCAATTCTCATATGACCATTTTACTGACATCAGTAAAATAGTCTATTCCTCTTTTTTCTTCATTTTGTCATAATATGATTTATACCTATAAATCGTCCGCTCACTGACATTGTTCCGCTTCGCAATCTCTACCATCGTCATGCCGCTCTCATACCCAACAACAAAATCATTGTAAATTGCCATCCACTTGGCGTTATGTTTCTGCCGACCGCTTAATTTACGATTTCTGTAATACTCCAATTTCTCCCGAAGTTCTGCATTCTCTTTTTCCAACTCCTCAATTCTTTTTAACGCCTCTTCAAGTGTTACAGATTTCTCCATTATCCTTTCCTCCGTTCATGTCATTTTCGTTTTGTCTTTATTATAAATATCTGTGTCTCTTTTGTCAATCCGATTATGTCATGTTATAATTTTTTCAATCTGTATAGGTATTTCCTCAACCGCTATCTTAGATTCAGATAAATTTCATGAAGTCGCAAATTGCGACCTCACGGTTTTTTAATCAAGATGCAGTTAATTTCCCTTGAACGTCAATGAAACTTGAAATTAATCAATCCCCCACTATACTCTCCATCTACTCCAACTTTTACAATGCTTTCATATACGCCATCAATCTTTTATACTGCTCATCTCCAAGGCTGTGAATCTGCTTTAAAATCCTAATATCCGACCTGGTAACTTCATAAATCACATCTTCATCTTTATATTCCGGATCCGGCCAAAAAAAGTATTGACAAATCAAAATGAACGATGTATATTTTCAACATGAACAGTGTTCATCTAGCAAAATAACTAAATGCCAATGCATTGGAGAGGTGTGAATTCGTGAATCATCTTGCAACTTCAAAAGAAGACATATTAGCTGCAAGCAGAGAAATAATCAAGGAAAACGGATGGACTGCCGTAAGCATACGTGCTGTTGCATCTCGATGTTCTGTTTCGGCTGGGACAATCTACAATTACTATGAATCCAAGGCAGATTTGCTTGGGGATACAATTGAAAGTATTTGGCGTGAAATCTTTTTTCACCCTGAAGATGAGCAGGTCTTTAAAGATGTTGCTACCTGTATCTCATGGATTTATAAAAGACTGGAATATGGAAATGAGCAATTTCCAGGCTTCTTTTCTCTGCATTCATTTGGATTTATGAAGGATGAAAAAACAGATGGAAAGAAGAAAATGTTGCAGACATGGGGACATATTCTTAATGGATTATGTGATATATTAAAGAATGATCCTAAGATTCGTTCAGATGTATTTGATCAGCAATTCACAGAAAAACAGTTTGCAGATATATTATTTTCTTTAATATTAGTATCCATGATTCGTCAGGATTACAACTGTCTCTTATACACATCTGACGCTGCCGACGACTAGTCGAGTGTAGA
>ENA-OZHW01000580-OZHW01000580.1-human-gut-metagenome-genome-assembly--contig:-NODE-580-length-15821-cov-7.213497_pt1 | contig 15821 bp, 10 predicted proteins | sample MGYA00244050_ERZ653694 | MGnify/ENA primary metagenome ERZ653694 (study PRJEB26926, sample SAMN06165242) | human gut metagenome | biome: ENVO:00009003; feature: ENVO:2100002; material: ENVO:00002003...
TGCAGCGTAGTCTCGTGCGCTCGGAGATGTGTATAAGAGACAGGTCTGGAACCGTGTGACCATCAACCGCGCCGCCCATAAAACGACCCGCTACTATCTTGACGAGTTCCATCTTCTCTTGAAGGAGGAACAGACGGCCTCGTACAGTGTCGAGATTTGGAAGCGCTATCGCAAATGGGGCGGCATCCCCACCGGGATCACGCAAAATGTCAAAGACCTGTTATCCAGCCGCGAGGTTGAGAACATTTTTGAGAACAGCGATTTCATCTATATGCTCAATCAGGCCGCTGGCGACCGGCAGATTCTCGCAAAGCAGCTCAACATTTCGCCGCATCAGCTTTCTTATGTGACCCACTCCGGCGAGGGCGAGGGGCTGCTGTTCTACGGCAACACGATCCTGCCCTTCATTGACCACTTCCCGAAGGACACCGAGCTGTACCGCGTCATGACCACCAAACCGCAAGAGGTGGCGTCGGCATGAAAAGAGAACCGCGTTTGCAGTTTTCCGACGCCGATCTTGCCGAGCCGAAGCTGGAAAAGCCCATCAAGCGGGTAAAAAAAGCTGCGGCCAAGGCGGATAAGGCGCAGGCGAAAATCCCCAAGAAAACCGTGGTCAAAAAGGAACGCGGCTTTGATCCTGCCACCGGCAAGGTCAAAACGCAGCTCCGTTTTGAGGAGGTGGATAAGAAAAAGCCGCCCTCAAAGCTGACCCATGCCGTGCAGAATGCGCCCGCCAACTTTGTTCTCTCTCAGGTTCACCGGGAGGTGCGGCAGAGCGAGGATGACAATGTAGGCGTAGAGGCCGCGCACAAGGTAGAGCAAGCCGTGGAGAGCGGCGGGCGGCTGGTGCAGTCTGCCCACCGCGCCCATCAGCTCAAGCCTTATCGTGCTGCCATCCGTGCAGAGAAAAAGCTGGAACGAGCCAATCTTGACGCGCTCCAGAAGAAAGCGGAGATCGACAGCCCCACCAGCAATCCCGTTTCCAAATGGCAGCAGAAGCAGGCAATTAAGAAGCAGTATGCCGCTGCCAAGCACAATCAGGCGGCGCAGACTACGGCAAAGGCGGCAGAGAATACCGCCAAGGCCGCGAAAAAAGCCGCTGAAAAGGCTGAGAAAGCGGGCAAATATGTGTGGGAACACCGGCGCGGCTTTGCCATTGCCGCCGCAATTCTGCTGATGCTGGCGTTTCTGCTCAACGGCCTGTCCTCCTGCTCGGTGATAATGGATGGCGTCGGCTCCGGGATCGCGGCCAGTACCTATCCATCGCAGGACGCCGACATGCTGGGCGCGGAAGCGCAGTATTGCGAAATGGAGGCAGAGCTTCAGCGCTACCTCGACACCTACGAAAGCACCCATGACTACGATGAGTACCACTTTGATCTGGACACCATCGAGCATGACCCCTATGTACTCATTTCCATGATTACGGCGCTGCATCAAGGGGAATGGACGCTGGATGAGGTGCAGGGTACGCTCCAAATGCTCTTTGACCGCCAGTACATTTTGACCGAGGATGTGGTGGTGGAAACCCGCTACCGCACAGAAACCGACACATGGACGGACGCGGACGGCAACACCCATACGGACACCTATCAGGTGCCGTATGACTACTACATCTGCACGGTCACGCTGGAAAACTTCAATCTCTCCCATGTTCCCGTTTACATTATGAGCGAAGAACAGCTCGGAATGTACGCCACCTATATGGCCACCCTCGGCAACCGTCCCGACCTGTTCCCCGGTTCAGGCTACATCGGCAAGTATGTGGAGGGCAGCTATACCGACTACGACATTCCCCCGGAGGCGCTGGACGATGAGGTATTTGCCGCCATCATCAAGGAAGCGGAAAAGTATCTCGGCTACCCCTACGTTTGGGGCGGCAGCAGTCCCTCCACCTCGTTTGACTGTTCGGGCTTCGTCAGTTGGGTCATCAATCATTCCGGTTGGGATGTGGGCAGACTGGGCGCGCAGGGACTTTGCAATATCTGTACGCCTGTATCCTCTGCTAACGTCAAGCCGGGCGATCTGGTGTTTTTCACCGGAACGTATGATACCCCCGGTGTCAGCCATGTGGGTATCTATGTTGGCAACAATATGATGATCCACTGCGGAGATCCGATCTCTTATGCAAACTTAAATTCAAACTATTGGCAGTCCCATTTCTACCGCTATGGGCGCTTGCCGTAAAGGAGAGTGAACGATATGAACCCGAAAATCATGAAGCTCCGTGGAGAGCTGGAGAAGAACAAAGGCAAAATTTCCGATCTGCAAGGCCGCAACCGCGAGCTGGAAAAGCAGATTCGTGAGCTGGAGGACACCGACATCATCGGCATGGTGCGTGAGAACGGCATGACGATGGAGCAGTTTGCCGAGCTGTTCCGCCGTATGCAGGCCGCGCCTGCACCGGCCACTTCGGAAAAGGAGGCGTTGAACCATGACTAAGAACACACCGCGCATTTTTATCAGTCTGCTGCTGATGCTCCTGTGTATCGGGATTCTCCCCGTTTCCGCCTTTGCCAGCGGCGGCGACTATCCCGATGATACGCTGCCCACCGCCGAAAGCAGCGCCGCAGACACGCAGGAAACAAAACAGATCGGCACGGTCACGACCAACGGCGGCAACCTGAACGTCCGCACCGGCGCGGGACTGGACAATACCGCGTTTACACAGCTCCCCAACGGCACGGTGGTCGATGTGATTGGCAGGGATGGCGATTGGGTAAAAATCCTGCTACCTGCCCGTGTGGGCTATGTGTACGGCAGCTATCTGACCGTCACCGACGCCGCCGACAGCACCGTGAGCATCGGCGGCATTACGCTTCCGTTTGATGAAAAAGAGCTGGCCGACCTCTGGCAGCTCCTTCTCGGCAGCATGACGGGCGGCAGCGACGCGCTGACACCGGACGGCAATCTGACGCTGATCGACGATATTGGCTCCAGCACCAAGGCAGGAAAACAGTTCATTACGCTGGAAAGCAAGAACGGCAATGTATTTTACATGATTATTGACCGTGACGATGAGGGCGAAGAAACCGTCCACTTCTTAAATCAGGTGGATGAGGCTGACCTGATGGCGCTGACCGGCGAGGAAGAAACGCCCGCCACTTGCTCCTGCACCACAAAATGCGTGGCCGGTACGGTCAATACATCCTGCCCCGTCTGCGCGGTCAACATGACCGAGTGCGCGGGCAAGGAGGCAAAGCCCGAAGTCCCCACCGAGCCGACAGAACCCGCCGCCGAGGAACCGGAGAAAAAGAGCGGCGTGGGCGGCATCCTTGTCGTTCTGCTGATCGTCTCGCTGGGCGGAGGTGCCGCGTTCTACATTTTCAAGCAGAAAAAGGCCAAGCCGCAGACCAAAGGCAGCGCCGATCTGGACGATTATGACTACGGCGAGGACGAATATGAGTTTGAGCCGTATGAAGACGAACCGGAACAGGATACTACGGAGGATACGGACGCATGAGATATTTCACCAATAATCCGCTGGAACGCCTGATGATGCAGAAGCCGAAAGCAGCGCGGGAGGACAGCCCTCCCGACGCTGCCACGGAACACTTCTGCTACGGCTGCAAGCGCTTCGGACAGAGCTGCGTTCGCCCCTGCTACCGTGACGTAAAGAGAATGGAGGCTGCACCATGCGCCTTGTGATCGCCGAAAAACCCTCCGTGGCGCAGAGCATCGCCGCCGTGCTGGGTGCTAAATCACGGCATGACGGGTATCTGGAGGGCGGCGGGTACATCGTGTCGTGGTGTTTCGGGCATCTGGCAGAGCTGGCCGACGCCGCCGTTTACAATGCCGATGATGCCAAATGGACGCTGGCGGCGCTGCCCATCATTCCTACCTCGTTCCGCTTCATCGTCCGCTCTGAAAAGCAGAAGCAGTTTGACATTCTGCGGGAGCTGATGCGCCGGGAGGATATGGCAGAGGTGGTCAACGCCTGCGACGCTGGGCGCGAGGGTGAGCTGATCTTCCGCACGGTTTACTGCCTTGCGGGATGCTCCAAGCCGATTCTGCGGCTTTGGATTTCTTCAATGGAGGATGATGCTATCCGCAGCGGCTTCCAGCAGCTTAAGTCTGGGCGCGACTATGACGGCCTGCATCAATCTGCCCTGTGCCGCGCCAAGGCTGATTGGCTGGTTGGTATCAACGCCACGCGGTATTTCTCCCTGACGTATGGCCGCACATTGAACATTGGGCGCGTCATGTCGCCCACGCTGGCGCTGCTGGTACAGCGCGAGGCGGAGATCTCTGCATTTGTGGCAGAACCGTTCTACACCGTCCAGCTCGATTGCGGCTTTCCCGCCACGACAGGCCGAATGAAGGGCAGGAAGGACGCCGACGCCATCGCCAACGCCTGCAAGGGCAAGGCAGTAACCGTCAAAAGCGTGGAGCGCAAGGAAAAGTCTGAGAAAGCGCCCGCGCTCTACGATTTGACCTCCCTCCAGCGCGACGCCAACCGCGTTCTCGGCTACACCTCCCAGCAGACCCTCGACTATCTCCAAGCGCTCTATGAAAAGAAGCTCTGTACCTACCCGCGAACCGACAGCCGCTATCTGACCGACGATATGGAGGGCAGCGTCCCCGGTCTTGTCGCTGCCGCCGCCGCTGTCTGTGGCATGGAGAAGCCGCTGACCATCTGCGCCAAACAGGTGTGCAGCAGCAAAAAAGTCACCGATCACCACGCCATTGTTCCCACCATCAGCGCGGAAAAGGTAGATATGGCCTCTCTGCTGCTGGGCGAACGCGAGGTGCTGAAGCTGGCGGCAAGGGGCTTGCTTCGTGCGGTGGATGAACCACATCGCTACGCAGAAACGGTCATTACGGTGGACTGTGCCGGTCAGAGCTTCACCGCCAAGGGCAAAACCGTCCTTGCTCCCGGCTGGAAGCGCTATGAGCAGGAGCAGGCAGAGTCAGCGCCCGCGCTGCCGGTGGTGACGGAGCAACAGACGCTTCCCGTATCTGCCGTATCGGTCAAGACCGGAAAAACCACGCCGCCCAAGCATTTCACCGAGGATACGCTGCTGGCTGCGATGGAGAACGCGGGCAAGGAGGATATGCCAGATGATGCCGAGCGTAAGGGCATTGGCACCCCGGCGACCCGTTCCGGTATCATTGAAAAGCTGGTGTCCTCCGGGTTTGTGGAGCGCAGGAAGTCCAAGAAGATCACAAATCTGCTGCCCACCTCCACCGGCACGGCGCTTATCACCGTTCTGCCCGAACAGCTCCAGTCTCCGCAGCTCACCGCTGAATGGGAGCACCGCCTGAAAGAGATCGAGCGCGGCGAAATCGCCCCGGACAGCTTCATGGATGGGATCGCCGCCATGCTACATGAGCTGGTGCAGACCTACAAGCCCATCCCCGGGACGGAAGTCCTGTTCCCCTCCGGGCGCGAGGTGGTCGGCAAGTGTCCCCGCTGCGGAGCCGAGGTAACCGAATCGCAGAAGGGCTTTTTCTGCGAGAACCGTGCCTGTTCCTTTGTTCTCTGGAAAAACAGCCGCTTTTTCACCGCCAAGAAAAAGGTGCTGACAAAATCCCTTGCCGCTGCGCTTTTGAAAAATGGCCGCGCCCCGCTGAAAGGCTGCTACTCCGAAAAGACCGGGAAAACCTATGATGCCAGCGTTCTTTTGGAGGACGATGGACAGCGCACGGGCTATAAGATGGTGTTCGACAATGGCTGATGCGCCGCGTATGGATCACAAGCAGCTCCGCCGCGCCAAGAAGCTCATTCGGAAGCTCTGCTGTAATTATGATCATGGCAACTGCCTCGCGCTGGATGATGGAGCGCCTTGCGTCTGCGTACAGGGTATTTCCTACTCTCTGCTGTGCAACTGGTTCCGAAACGCGGTGCTTCCCGCCGACCATGAGCTGCTGGCCGACGTGATGCGGGAAAGGCCGGGAAAGCGCTGCGCCGTCTGCGGTAAGCCGGTCTATTCTTCCTCCAATCGCGCCAAATATTGCCCCGCCTGCGCCAAGCAGGAGCGCCGAAAGCAGGACGCCAAACGGAAGCGTGAACAATACTGGAACCTCCGCAGATAGAGTGCGTAAAGGCCCCGTGCCGCAAGACTTTTTTCATGCGGAATCACAAGGGGCTACGTCATTCTATCCGCAAGCTCAAAAACAACGTCTATCTGCGGAGAATCGCCCCTGTGCAGGATGTGTTTTCTGCTGCGCAGGGGCGCTATTTTTTCTGAAAGGAGATCATCATGGCTGAAAAACAAACCAGCAAAGACCGGATGCGGGAGATCGTTGACAGCATCGAAAATGGCATTAAGGAGCTGTTCGAGAGCGATAAGTACCAGCAGTATCTCTCCACCATGAGCCGCTTTCACCGCTACTCGGTCAATAATACCATGCTCATCTATATGCAGCGCCCCGACGCCACCCATGTGGCGGGCTTCAACAAGTGGCGCGATCAGTTCGGCAGGAACGTCCTGAAAGGCGAAAAAGGTATCCGCATCATCGCTCCTACCCCCTATAAGAAAAAGGTCGAGGAAATCAAGACCGACCCCGAAACCAATGCGCCGGTGCTGGACGCGGACGGCAAGGCCATCATTGAGGAAAAGGAAATCCGTATCCCTATGTTCAAGGTGGTGTCCGTCTTTGATGTGTCACAGACTGCGGGAAAGCCCTTGCCCCAGCTTGCCGCCGATCTGAGCGGCAATGTACAGCAGTATGAGGTTTTCATGGAGGCGCTGCGCCGTGCTTCTCCCGTTCCGATGGAGATAAAGCCCGTTGCGCGGGATACGGACGGCTTTTTCAGCATTAAGGCGCAGAGCATCACCATCCGCGCCGGTATGAGTGAGGTGCAGACGGTATGCGCCGCCGTCCATGAGATTGCCCACGCCAAGCTCCACGACTACGAACACATGACGGAGCTTGCGGACGATGGTGAGACGATCCTTGTCCCCGGCGAAAAGAGCCGCAACACCGAGGAGGTCGAGGCCGAAAGCATCTCCTATGCGGTCTGCCAGTATTACGGCATTGAAACGGGCGAAAACAGCTTCGGCTATATCGCCACATGGTCAAAGGGCAAGGAGTTGAAAGAGCTTCGCGCCAGTCTGGAAACCATCAACAAGACTGCCTCCGAGCTGATTACGGACATTGACCGGCACTTTGCGGAGATTTGCAAGGAGCGCGGCATCAATCGTGAAGAAGTGAGCGCCACACAAACAGACGAAGCGCTTTATCTTGTGGATGGCTCGGTATATCTCCATGTGCAGCATACAGACGGCGGTTGGGACTATTCGCTCTACGACAAGGAAAGCAAAAAGCTGCTGGATGGCGGTGTTATTGACAGCAGCGCCATTGAAGATTCGCCGGTTGCATCTGTTGCCGGGGCTGTCCGAACGGAGGTATTTGCCATTCAGGACATGACACCAACCAAGGTGACATTTGCAGATATGAAAATTCTGGAGGACTTGCAGGAGGCGCAGATTACGCCGCCCTTGGACAGCGAACAGATTACCGGCGCAGTCGCTGTTCCCACCGATGCAGCAGATAATATGCTCCCGGAGCTGGAACAGGCCGTCCCGATGCCTGACCCCACGCTGACGGTGGACGATATGCGCAGCTATGGGTATCTGGATAGCGATATGCTCCCACTTTCCAAGGATCGGGCGGTGGAGCTGCTGGAGCATGACATCACGGTTTATATGCTCTATCCCGACAACGCCGAGGAAATGGTCTTTGAAGCCGAGGACATCATCAAGCACGACGGAATGTTCGGCGTCACAAGACCGGATTGGGATGCGGTCAAGGGCCATATTCCTCCCCGCGATGTGGAGCAGCGTTTTTTGAACAGTCCCACCGATTCTATGGCGATCTACCAACTGCGCCGGGATGCGCCGGTGGAGCTTCGTTTTGCCAATCTCGGCAGTCTGGCCGCGCCGCCTGACCCTGCCAACTATGAAGCTGTCTATACCCGTGAGGTGTACCCGGACGATGATACCGGCAGAATCCTTGAAAACTTCTACTACATTTTCAACGACGAGCGCCCCGGCGATTTTGTGGGACACAGCCTCTCCGTCAGCGACATCGTTGCGCTGAAACAGGACGGCAAGGTATCCTATCACTACTGTGACAGCATGGGATTTCAGGAGCTGCCCGCCTTTCAGAAACCGGAGAATTATCTGAAAGCCGCCGAGATGTCGATGGAAGATGATTACGGCATGATCGACGGCATTATCAACAACGGCCCCAAACAGCCCACCGTCGCCGACCTTGAAGCACAGGTCAAGGCCGGTATGTCCATCTCCTTGATGGATTTGGCAGAGGCGGCACACCGGGAAAAGAAGAAATCTGTGCTGGAGCAGCTCAAAAGCCAACCGGCCCAAGAACGTCCACACAAAACAACGCCCAAAAAGAGCGCGGAAAAGGAGCTTTGATATGAACATCACCTTTGAAGAACGCCAGCTTATGAGCCTCTACAACACCGGCACCCGCACGGGCTTGATCGCGGCGCTGGAGGAAATGCGCGGCTACCTCGCTGCGGATGAAACGGAGCTGCGGGAGCTGACGGACAGCGCCATCGCAAAGCTGCGCAGGATGAGCGACGCGGAATATGACGCGCTCGACCTGTTCCCCGATTTTGAAAAGGAGGATATGGATGCCGAGTAAAGTACAGCTCTATGCGCAGATGGCAGACCGCACGGCGGAGCAGATCACGGGAAGCTACCAGAAGTGGACGGCATTTCTGACCACCGCCGCAAGGCTGTATAAGTACCCCTACAATGAACAGCTCATGATTTTCGCCCAGCGCCCGGAAGCCACGGCCTGCGCGGAATACGACCTCTGGAATAAGCAGATGCGCCGCTATGTGCGGCGAGGCAGCAAAGGCATCGCCCTTGTGGATACCAGCAGCGACCAACCCAAACTCCGATATGTATTCGATGTTTCCGATACCAGCGGCGGCGAGAACTCTCGCCGCCCTTATCTTTGGGAATACCGGCAGGAGCATCGTGAGGTGGTATCTGCGGCGCTGGAGCAGCGCTTCGACGTTTCCGGTGAAAGCGGGCTTGCCGATCAGTTGGAGCGTGTGGCGGCGCAGCTTGTAGATGAATACTGGCACGACAATCGGCGCGATATTGTCGGCATCGTTGACGGTTCCTTTTTGGAGGACTATGATGAGTTCAACATCGGAGCCGCTTTTCGGAACGCCGCCGTTGTCAGCACCACCTATGCGCTGCTGTCCCGCTGCGGGATGCAGCCGGGAGATTACTTCGAGCATGAGGATTTTCTGAACGTCTTTGATTTCAACACCCCTCAGACCGTCGCCGCTCTTGGAACGGCCATCAGCCAGTCCAGCGAGCTGGTGCTGCGGCAGATCGAAGTCACCATCAAGAATTATGAGCGCGAGAAAATCGCGGAAAGGAGCGAAAGCCATGAGCGAACTGACCTACACCCGCAGCGGGGATTATCTGATTCCCAACCTGAGCCTGACAGAGCAGCCGCAAGCCCCGCTGGGCAAGTACGGCAGGATGCGGAAGGATTACTTGAAGGAGCATCGTCCGGTGCTGTGGAACAGCCTGCTGCTGTCCGAGAAGCTGTACCCCCATCTGCGGGAGATCGACGAGGCGGCGAACAACCGGCTGGAACAGATGATGCCGGAGCTGATGAAGTCGGTGGGCGTGACGGAATCGCTGAAAGCCAGCGACCCGATGAAGTGGGTAGGGCTGATGAACTCGCTGAAAGCGCAGGCCGAGGAAATGATCCTCACGGAACTGGTGTTCAGCTAAATATGTTCGATGCCCCTGCTGGGGCACAGATGTCCTTCTTCCCCTCAGAGGCAGAACAAATTCAATCCATCGCAGAAGCGGAGAGTGTAACACCCTCCGCTTTTTCTATGTTCATTTCTCAGGATGATATTGACCACATCCTGCGCGCGGGCGGTAATGCGGATGCAGCGCGGATGAAAATTGCTGCGGAATTCTCCAAGCAAAAACCTTTAGAGGATCGCGCGGCATTTCTGAAAGCTCTTTACCACGGCGGCAACGGCCTGATTACGGACAACGGCAGGTTTTCCGCATGGTACGGGGACGATGGTATCCATATTGCAACCGGAAATACCTCTCGCTATCTTCGTTCTGCCCAAGTGATAGGCTGGGCAGATGCGGTGGAGCGTATTGAGGAACTTCTGGACGGCGGCGCATTTGCCACCAATCTTGAGGTCACGGAAGCCCCGCGCTATGAGCGGCTGGGTATTGCTGTGGATGTCTGGAACCTTTATCACGATTTCTCGGATGAAGCAAAGTCGCTGGGGTATCTGTCCTGCTTGGGTAATATCCATAGCACCAGCTTTCCAGAGGAAACGGAGCGTCTGACGGACGATCTGCTGAATCCGGCGTTCCGGGATAGGCTCCTGTCAGAATACAAGGTATTCATGGACGCCTACCGCGAAAACCGTGCGCTGCTGCGCTTCCATTACCACAAGTCGCAGGCAATTCTCACACGTTTGGAAGATCTGTCCCTTCCACGAAAGGAATTCCGTTCCGATATGGCGGCTATTCCAGCAACCGGCAGGTTTATCACCGAAGATGAAATTGCGGCTTCTCTTGCAAACGGGAGCAGTTTTGAGGGTGGAAAGACCCGCATCTATGCGTTTTTCCAGACTTCGCACACCCCCAAGGAGAATGCCGATTTTCTGAAAAAGGAGTACGGCATCGGCGGGCATACCCATGCCGTATCCAGAGAAAGCGGCAGCTATGAAGATCACGGCAGCAAGGGCATCACGCTGAAAAAAGCGGGCTGTGCAGATGTTCAGATGAATTGGAACAAGGTCGCTTCGCGTATCTCTGAGCTGATTCGGATGAACCGCTATTTTACGCCAGACGAACAGGCGCTTTATGATAAGGCGCAGGCACAGGATGTGGTGCGAAACACCGCCTACGACAGCTATAACGCCATCAAGGAAGCCCACCCGGACAACATCGTGCTGTTTCAGGTGGGGGATTTCTTTGAAATGTACGGTGAGGACGCAAAACAGGCGGCGGAGCTGCTGGATGTGAACCTGACCACCCGCAACATCCCCGGCGCTGGCCGTGTGGAGATGTGCGGTGTACCGTCGCACAATTTAGAGATGTATGTGGAGAAATTGCGCGATAAGTATGATGTGACGATTGCCGAAGCGCCGGACTTTAGAGGTGAACGCCACATTTACACGCTGCGCTCCGTTGACCATGAAGCAGAAGCCGCCATCAATGCTTATGAAGCAGAGTTCGGCGCGGACGGCACAAGGGTGATCCGCGATCCTGCCGCCGACGCGCCGCAGCCCACGGTACGGGAGCTGTTTGACGGGTACAAGCTGACCGTTGGCAACGCGCTTTCCAAAGATACGGCTTTTGTCAATGCCTGCCGCAATTCAGACCGCCAGAACGCTTATCTGGAGGGTGCGGACGCTATCCGTCGTATTGTCACGGCATCTGATGATCTCCAGCTTGTCCGCCTGTACTTTGATATGCCCGCGTTCCATAACCGGCTGCATCAGGAGCTTTTGGAGGAACTGTATCCCACGCTGGCAGCGACGGTCGCACCCTCTCCCTATCAGATCACACAGGAGGACATTGACAACGCGCTTCTGGATTGGCACAACAACCTAAAGGGCAAGCAGGAAGTCGCACTATATATGCAGGCGCATGGGCGAGAACGCAGCACTGCCGCATGGCTGGCTGCAAAATATGGCTGGGAAGATAGCAAAACTCCCATGTATATCCATGTAGGAAACGCCGAGCCGGTGACGCTCACATGGGCGCAGGTACAGCGGCGGTTGGCACAGCTCATCCGAGAGAATAAATTTTACGATGAGAATGAGCGACTGCGGTTATTTTCACCTGACCGATACTCCATTCGTCTGCATCCCGGCGAGGGCGGAATTACCGGCATTTGGGATGAGGTGTTGGAACGGTTCTGCGGAGATGGGGAACAAACGCTCCGCTTTGCAGAACAGAATAACGCCATTGCTTACTTGGATGGCATCAAACGGGATATGGGAATTGAGCTATCCCCTCCGGCGTTTACAACACCGCTTGGCTATACCTATCATATTGGAGATCGCATTTCATCCATAGAGTTAGACCACATAGCAGCAGTCGGCGTTATCGCGCGTGTAGATGAAGATCACGTCTGGCACACGTTACCGAACGTACCCGGACAGGAACCTGTCAGCATCGACCGCAATTCCTTTGAACGCTACCTCGACACCAGATATTTCGAGGTTTCTGAACCGGAGCCGCAGCGCGTCATTGCGGCGCAGCACACAGAACAGCCAACCCCGGAGACGCCGCAAGCGGTTCAAAACCTTATGGGGCAGCGCGTGGAAATTGATGGTAAGCTCTATAATGTTGATTCCGCAGATGAAACTGTCGCGCATCTCAGCGTCGTTTCATCCTCCAGCGAGAGCAATCACGATCCGGAACACAGAACCGAACCGGTTTCTGCTGTCCTCACACGAATTGCAGATCAGGGTCGTGAGCTTGCGCCGAATATTTCGGCATATCAGGCACTTCGTGCAGAGCATCCCGAAAAGCTCATCGGTGTCCGTGTCGGAGAACGGCTGCTTTTTTATGGCGCGGATGCAGAACGAGCCGCCAGCGCTTTTAATCGCCGCCTGCTGCAACGCGATATTCCCGGTATGGGCGAAACCGCTGTGACCGGCTATGATTTTGGACAATGGGCAAGCGCCGCAAAGCGGCTGCTGGAGCATGGACACAGCTTCGTGTTTGCGCAGCCAAATGAAACCGACGGCTATGATGTTATCAACGAGGCCGATGCCAAGGAGTATATCCCCATTGGCATGGAACTGGAGATTGACGGACGGAAGTTTGTCATTGACAGCGTGAATTTCGGCGCAGATGAAGTATCTCTGCGCGATGTGACTTTTCAAAACAGGCAGAGCTTTCCCATCTTCCGCGCTGAACACATTGCGTTTGTACGCTCGTTTGTTGAAGAACAGGAACAGGAGCAGCCGCAGCCTGTCACCAAACCCGTCGCGTTCTATCCTGCCGAGAAAACGCACTTGCCCCACGACATAGAAATCCAAACGCTGCACATCCCGGAACCGGAGCATGACCCGCCCTCTGCGGAACCCGCCGAGCCTGAACCGCCCGCCATGAGCGATGAAGAAAGGCTGATTCTGGAGCAGGAAGGGCGCGCGGCACTCTCGGAAATGGGCGAGTTTGTGCCTGATTTTGATGATGCAATCTCACAGGCTGAGATCGACGAGCCTCCCGCACACCGTCCTGCGGTATCCATCCCCATTGACGGCGAGTGGCAGGGCTTTCCCAGCGTTGCCGCTGCGGAGCAGGCCGCTTACGCTGACTTCAAGGCGGCAAGCCACCGCGACGCGCAGAATTTCCACATCACCGATGATGCCCTCGGCGTCGGCGGCGCAAAAGCAAAGTTTCGGGCAAATATGGCGGCGATCCGCCTCCTGCAAGAGCTGGAGTTTGAGGGCTTACAGGCCAGCCCGGAGCAGCAGGAAATCCTCTCCCGCTATGTGGGCTGGGGCGGTCTTGCGGATGCCTTCGACGAGAATAAGCCAAACTGGTCGGACGAGTTTGCAGAGCTGTACGCCACACTCTCCCCGGAGGAATACGCTGCGGCCAGAGCGTCCACGCTGAACGCCCACTACACCAGCCCCACTGTCATCAAGGCAATCTATGAAGCGGTCGGCAATATGGGCTTCCAGAGCGGTAACATTCTGGAGCCGTCTATGGGCGTTGGCAACTTTTTTGGCCTGCTGCCGGAGCAGATGCAGGGCAGCAAGCTCTACGGCGTGGAGCTGGACAGCATCACCGGACGTATTGCCAAGCAGCTTTATCCCAAGGCGGACATTACCATCGCGGGCTTTGAAACAACGGACAGGAAAGACTTTTACGACCTTGCCGTGGGCAACGTCCCGTTCGGACAATATCAGGTAGATGACCGGGCTTATAACAAGCTCGGTTTTTCCATTCACGACTACTTCTTTGCCAAAACCCTCGACCAAGTGCGTCCGGGCGGCGTGATCGCGTTTGTGACCTCCCGCTACACGATGGACAAGCAATCGCCCGAAGTCCGCAGGTACATCGCGCAGCGGGCGGAGCTGCTGGGTGCCATTCGGCTTCCCAACAATGCGTTCCGCGCCAACGCCGGTACGGATGTGGTTTCGGACATTCTCTTTCTCCAAAAGCGTGACCGTCCCATTGAGATCGAACCGGATTGGGTACACCTCGGCCAGAACGAGGATGGCTTTGCCATCAACCGCTATTTTGTTGACCACCCGGAGATGATTTTAGGCAGGCAGACCTCCGAAAGCACCCAATACGGCAAGCAGGATTTCACCGTTGTCCCCATCGAGGGGCTGGAGCTTGCAGATCAGCTCCATGATGCCGTGAAAAACATTCGCGGCGCCTATCAGGAAGCGGAGCTGCCAGAGCTGGGCGAGGGCGAACAGATCGACACGTCCATCCCCGCAGACCCCAATGTGAAAAACTACTCCTACACCGTGGTGGACGGCGAGGTGTACTACCGGGAAAACAGCCGCATGGTCAAACCGGAGCTGAACGCCACCGCCGCCGAGCGCATTAAAGGCATGGTCGCGCTGCGGGATTGTGTGAATGAGCTGATTGCCCTGCAAATGGACGAGTACAGCGCAGAAAGCCGGATTCAGGAAGCGCAGGCCGAGCTAAACCGCCTCTATGATGCGTTCTCCGCAAAACACGGCCTAATCAATGAGCGTGCGAACCGTCTTGCGTTCTCTGACGATTCCTCTTACTACCTCCTGTGTTCGCTGGAAGTGCTGGATGACGACGGAAAGCTGGAGCGCAAGGCGGATATGTTCCATAAGCGCACCATCAAGCAGCAGCGCAGCGTAGATTCTGTGGATACCGCCAGTGAAGCCCTTGCTGTCTGCATCGGAGAAAAAGCCTGCGTCGATCTCAGCTTTATGGCCACCCTCATGGGCGGCAGCGAGAAAATCCCGCAGATCGTTGAGGATTTGAAGGGCGTCATTTACAAGGAACCAAACAGTGGCCCGTTTGACTTGGAGGACGGCGGCGAGCATTGGGCGAAGGGCTGGCAGACGGCGGACGAATATCTCTCCGGCAACGTCCGGCAGAAGCTCCGTACCGCGCAGCGCGTGGCAGCGCGCGACCCATTCTTCGCTGGGAATGTGGACGCCCTGATTGCTGCCCAGCCGAAAGACCTTGAAGCCAGTGAGATTGAGGTGCGGCTGGGTGCGACATGGTTTGATAAGAAGTACATCGAGCAATTCATGTACGAAACCTTTGAAACGCCCCGCTATCTGCGCGGACAGATCGAGATCAGCTATGTCCCGTACACCGCAGAATGGCAGGTTTCCCGCAAGAGCATGGTGCGCTACAACGACGTGGCGGCATTCACCACCTACGGCACAGACCGCGCCAGCGCCTACCGGTTGCTGGAGGATGCGCTGAATCTCCGCGATATTCGCATCTACGATACCATTGAGGACGCAGACGGACGGGAGCGCCGTGTCCTCAACGCCAAGGAAACCACCCTTGCCGCGCAGAAGCAGCAGCTTATCCGGGATGCGTTCAAGGACTGGATTTGGAAAGACCCGGAGCGGCGCGAAACGCTGGTACGGCAATACAACGAGGAAATGAACAGCACTCGTCCCCGCGAGTATGACGGCAGCCACATCGTTTTCTCTGGGATGAACCCGGAAATCACCCTCCGGGAGCATCAGAAAAACGCCATCGCCCATGTGCTGTACGGCGGGAATACGCTGCTGGCACACGAAGTTGGCGCGGGAAAAAGTGCGACACGTTCGTAACTGAAAAGGTTACGCACAAGTCAGCTAACAATAG
>ENA-OZHW01000583-OZHW01000583.1-human-gut-metagenome-genome-assembly--contig:-NODE-583-length-15789-cov-8.975594_pt1 | contig 15789 bp, 18 predicted proteins | sample MGYA00244050_ERZ653694 | MGnify/ENA primary metagenome ERZ653694 (study PRJEB26926, sample SAMN06165242) | human gut metagenome | biome: ENVO:00009003; feature: ENVO:2100002; material: ENVO:00002003...
TCTGATAAATTGTTAAAGAGCAGTTGCGACGCGCTTTAGCGCTCTGTCGCGAGGTGGCGTATATTACGCTTTCCTCTTTCAGAGTCAACCCGTTTTTCAGGATTTTTCTCTGCAACCGAACCGGCTGTTTGTGTGAAGTGATTCACATCCGCCGTGTCGATGGAGGCGCATTATAGGGAGCTCTCCGGGAATGACAAGCGGAAAAATACAATTTTATTTCAACCGCTCATCTTTTAAACGCAACGCTTATTTTTGCTGCTTTTTAATCGCCGCCGGCAGCTCTGCCAGGCTATTTAGCACCCAATCCGCCGCTTTTTCCGCTTCTTCAGTCAGGGGCTTACCGGTGCGCACCAGTACTTTAGTCCCGACATCCGCAGCCGCTGCCGCCTGCATATCTTCCAGTTTGTCCCCTACCATATAAGAAGCAGCCATATCGATATGCAGATAGTCGCGGGCGGAAATCAGCATCCCCGGATGCGGTTTACGACAATCACAGGTCTGGCGGTACTCCTCAACCGCACCCTGCGGGTGATGCGGGCAATAGTAGATACCGTCGAGGTCGACGCCGCGGTCTGCCAGAGACCAGTCCATCCATTCGGTCAGCGTTTCAAACTGGGCTTCGGTAAATTTACCGCGGGCAATACCGGACTGGTTAGTGACCAGCACCAGCGCGTAGCCCATCTCTTTTAGTTCGCGCATCGCGTCAATGACGCCATCGATAAATTCAAAATTGTCGATTTCGTGGACGTAGCCATGATCGACATTAATAGTGCCGTCACGGTCGAGAAAAATTGCGGGTACTGACTTTGCCACCGGTTTGCTCCTGAAAAAGACTAGTGCCGCTAGTATCGCATGTTTCCGCATGCAAGAAAGTGCTCATTATAAAGAGTCAGATTGATTTAGACGTCTGGATGCCTTAACATCCATTTCATTGCCAGGCATCGCCTGGATACGGCAGAAGAAAATGCCACGGCAAACGGCTAAACGATAATAAATAACTGATGATTAAACTTTCCAATATCACCAAAGTATTCCAGCAGGGGAATCGCAGCATTCAGGCGCTGAATAACGTCAGCCTGCATGTCCCTGCCGGACAGATTTACGGCGTCATCGGTGCCTCCGGCGCCGGTAAAAGTACGCTGATTCGCTGCGTGAACCTGCTGGAGCGCCCGACCGAGGGCAGCGTACAGGTTGACGGTCAGGAACTGACTGCCCTGTCGGAGAAAGAGCTAACCCGCGCTCGCCGTCAAATTGGCATGATTTTCCAGCATTTTAACCTGTTGGCCTCGCGGACCGTTTTCGGCAACGTGGCATTACCCCTGGAGCTGGATAACACGCCGCAGGCTGAAATCAAACGCCGTGTCACGGAGCTGCTGGATCTTGTCGGCCTGGGTGATAAGCACGACAGCTACCCGGCCAACCTCTCCGGCGGCCAGAAACAGCGCGTGGCGATTGCCCGCGCGCTGGCCAGCAATCCTAAAGTATTGCTGTGCGATGAAGCCACCAGCGCCCTGGATCCGGCCACTACCCGTTCCATTCTCGAACTGCTGAAAGACATTAACCGTCGCCTGGGACTGACCATCCTGTTGATCACCCATGAAATGGACGTGGTTAAACGTATCTGCGACTGCGTGGCGGTCATTAGTAATGGTCAACTGATCGAGCAGGACACCGTGAGCGAAGTCTTCTCCCATCCGAAGACGCCGCTGGCTCAGCAGTTTATTCAGTCCACTTTGCACCTCGATATTCCGGATGACTATCAGGCGCGCCTGAAACCTACCGCCACAGCGGATAGCGTACCGATGCTGCGCATGGAATTTACCGGCCACTCCGTCGATGCGCCGCTGCTCTCTGAAACCGCGCGTCGCTTCAACGTGAATAACAACATTATCAGCGCGCAGATGGATTATGCCGGCGGGGTGAAGTTCGGCATCATGCTCACCGAAATGCACGGTACACAGGAAGACACTCAGGCGGCCATCGCCTGGCTGCAGGAACATCATGTAAAAGTAGAGGTATTGGGTTATGTCTGAGGCAATGATGTGGCTGCTGTTGCGCGGCGTATGGGAAACGCTGGCAATGACTTTTGTCTCTGGCTTCTTCGGTTTTGTCCTCGGCCTGCCGGTGGGCGTGCTGCTGTACGTTACCCGTCCGGGGCAAATCGTCGCCAATGCCAAACTGTACCGCACGCTGTCGGCGCTGGTGAATATTTTCCGCTCCATCCCGTTCATTATCCTGCTGGTCTGGATGATTCCGTTTACCCGCGTGATCGTCGGTACCTCTATCGGCCTGCAGGCAGCGATTGTGCCATTAACAGTTGGCGCCGCGCCGTTTATCGCCCGCATGGTGGAGAACGCCCTGCTGGAAATCCCCACCGGCCTTATTGAAGCCTCCCGCGCGATGGGCGCCACGCCGCTGCAGATCGTGCGCAAAGTCCTGCTACCTGAAGCACTGCCGGGTCTGGTCAACGCCGCCACCATCACGCTCATCACGCTGGTGGGTTATTCCGCAATGGGCGGCGCGGTGGGCGCCGGTGGCCTGGGTCAGATTGGTTATCAGTATGGCTATATTGGATATAACGCCACCGTGATGAATACCGTACTGGTATTGCTGGTTGTTCTGGTTTATTTAATTCAATTCTCTGGCGATCGCATCGTCCGGGCTGTGACTCACAAATAACGTTATTGGCAGACAACACTCATTCTTACAGGAAGGAAATAACATGGCCTTTAATTTCAAAACTTTTGCGGCAGTCGGCGCGTTAATCGGTTCTCTGGCGCTGGTGGGTTGCGGTCAGGATGAAAAAGATCCGAATCATATTAAAGTCGGCGTTATCGTCGGGGCGGAACAGCAGGTCGCTGAAGTTGCGCAGAAAGTAGCAAAAGAGAAGTATGGCCTTGACGTAGAACTGGTGACCTTCAACGATTACGTTCTGCCGAACGAAGCGCTGAGCAAAGGCGATATCGACGTGAACGCCTTCCAGCATAAACCGTATCTCGATCAGCAGATTAAAGACCGCGGCTATAAGCTGGTGGCCGTCGGTAACACCTTCGTCTACCCGATCGCGGGTTATTCGAAGAAAATCAAATCGCTGGACGAACTGCAGCCGGGCTCCCAGATCGCCGTCCCTAACGATCCGACTAACCTCGGTCGTTCCCTGCTGCTGCTGCAGCAGGTAGGTCTGATTAAATTGAAAGACGGCGTGGGCCTGCTGCCGACCTCGCTGGACATCGTCGAGAACCCGAAAAACCTGAAGATTGTTGAACTGGAGGCGCCGCAGCTGCCGCGTTCCCTGGACGATGCGCAGATTGCGCTGGCCGTTATCAACACCACTTACGCCAGCCAGATTGGCCTGACCCCGGCGAAAGACGGCATCTTTGTTGAAGGTAAAGAGTCTCCTTACGTGAACCTGATTGTGGCGCGTGAAGACAATAAAGATGCTGAGAATGTGAAAAAATTCGTTCAGGCTTACCAGAGCGATGAAGTTTACGAAGCAGCGAACAAGATCTTTAACGGCGGTGCCGTGAAAGGCTGGTAATCTTTTCTCACCGTAATATCATTCAGGACGGGCTTCACGCCCGTCTTGTCATTTATGCAAGCACCTGATTCAATAACGCCCTGTTTTTTATTCATTGAGGAAATACTATGCGTGCTTTACCGATCTGTTTGTTAGCACTCATGTTAAGCGGTTGTTCCATGCTAAGCAGATCTCCCGTTGAGCCTGCTCAAAGCACTGCAACCCCGCCGGTTAAATCTGAGCCGAGCAAACCGCGCGCCACCCGCCCGGCCCCAGTACGTATTTACACCGATGCGTCAGAGCTGGTTGGTAAACCGTTCCGCGATCTGGGTGAAGTATCTGGCGAGTCCTGCCAGGCTTCGAATCAGGATTCTCCGCCGAATATCCCCACCGCGCGCAAGCGCCTGCAAATTAATGCCGCGCGTATGAAAGCCAATGCCGTCCTGCTTCACCGCTGCGAAGTGACCAGCGGTACGCCAGGCTGCTACCGTCAGGCCGTTTGCCTGGGTTCAGCGCTTAACGTCTCGGCGCAATGAGCGCATTTCAGTTCGCGCAAATAGGCGTCATCCGTTCGCCGTATAAAGAGAAGTTTGCCGTTCCTCGCCAGCCAGGCCTGGTGAAACACGGCGGCGGAGAACTCCATCTGGTCGCGCCCTATAACCAGGCCGACGCCGTGCGTGGCCTGGAGAGCTTCAGCCATCTGTGGATCCTGTTTGTGTTTCATCAGACAATGGAAGGCGGTTGGCGTCCGACGGTGCGACCTCCCCGACTGGGCGGCAATGCGCGGATGGGCGTCTTCGCCACCCGTTCAACGTTTCGCCCTAATCCCATCGGCATGTCGCTCGTTGAGCTCAAGGGCATTCGCTGTCAGAAAGATCAGGTAATACTGGAACTCGGCAGCCTCGATCTCGTCGACGGGACGCCGGTGGTTGATATCAAACCGTATCTTCCTTTCGCCGAAGCCCTGCCGGACGCCAGCGCCAGCTATGCACAGCAGGCGCCGCTGGCGGGTATGAACGTCAGCTTTACGCCGGAAATAGACGCACAGTTACTCACGCTGGAAAAACGTTACCCACATATCAAAGCGTTTATCCGCGAGGTGCTGGCGCAGGATCCGCGTCCGGCCTACCGAAAAGAGGAACAAGCGGGAAAAACATATGCCGTCTGGCTGCTGGATTTCAACGTCCGCTGGCGGGTGACTGCCTCCGGTTTTGAAGTCTTTGCCCTCGAAGCGCGCTAATTTTATTTTCCTCTCTTTTGGCATCTTTGCCACACTGGTAAACTAAACCACTTTTTTGTTTCAGGCTGGGCAACCAGCCTGTTCCGCTCGTTTAACTGGAACCGTTACAACATGCGTACTAGCCAATATCTGCTCTCCACTCTGAAGGAGACACCTGCCGACGCCGAGGTAATCAGCCATCAGCTGATGCTGCGCGCCGGGATGATCCGCAAGCTGGCCTCCGGGTTATACACCTGGCTGCCGACCGGCGTGCGCGTCCTGAAAAAAGTCGAAAACATCGTGCGTGAAGAAATGAACAACGCCGGTGCGATCGAGGTGTTAATGCCGGTCGTTCAGCCATCTGAACTGTGGCAGGAGAGCGGGCGCTGGGAGCAGTACGGCCCGGAACTGTTGCGCATTGCCGATCGCGGCGATCGTCCGTTCGTCCTCGGCCCAACCCACGAAGAGGTCATTACCGATCTGATCCGCAACGAGCTGAACTCCTATAAACAGCTGCCGCTGAACTTCTATCAGATCCAGACCAAATTCCGCGACGAAGTACGCCCGCGTTTCGGGGTGATGCGCTCCCGTGAATTCCTGATGAAAGATGCCTACTCTTTCCATACTTCGCAGGAATCGCTGCAGGAAACCTACGACGCGATGTATGCCGCTTACAGCAAAATCTTCAGCCGTATGGGGCTGGATTTCCGCGCGGTACAGGCTGACACCGGTTCTATCGGCGGCAGCGCCTCTCATGAATTCCAGGTGCTGGCGCAGAGCGGCGAAGACGATGTGATCTTCTCCGACAGCTCCGACTACGCGGCAAACATCGAGTTTGCGGAAGCCGTTGCGCCGAAAGAGCCGCGCGCAGCCGCCACCCAGGAGATGACCCTGGTCGATACGCCGAACGCCAAAACCATCGCCGAGCTGGTGGAGCAGTTCAACCTGCCGATCGAAAAAACCGTGAAAACTCTGCTGGTGAAAGCGGTTGAAGATAGTGCTTCCCCGCTGGTTGCCCTGCTGGTGCGCGGCGATCACGAGCTGAACGAAGTGAAAGCGGAAAAACTGCCGCAGGTCGCCAGCCCGCTGACCTTCGCCACCGAAGAAGAGATCCGCGCCCTGGTGAACGCCGGTCCGGGCTCCCTGGGCCCGGTGAACATGCCGGTTCCGGTGATTATCGACCGTACTGTAGCGGTGATGAGCGATTTCGCCGCTGGCGCCAACATCGATGGCAAACACTACTTCGGCATCAACTGGGACCGCGATGTCGCGACGCCGGAAGTGGCCGACATCCGTAACGTCGTCGCCGGCGACCCGAGCCCGGACGGTAAAGGTACCCTGCTTATTAAGCGCGGTATCGAAGTGGGTCATATCTTCCAGCTGGGGACGAAGTACTCCGAGGCGATGAAAGCCGCGGTCCAGGGCGAAGATGGCCGTAACCAGATCCTGACCATGGGCTGCTATGGTATCGGGGTGACTCGCGTGGTAGCGGCGGCGATTGAGCAGAACTTTGACGATCGCGGTATCGTCTGGCCGGATGCGATTGCGCCGTTCCAGGTGGCGATCCTGCCGATGAACATGCACAAGTCTTACCGTGTGCAGGAGCTGGCGGAGAAACTGTACGCCGAGCTGAGCGCCCAGGGTATTGAAGTGCTGATGGACGATCGTAAAGAGCGTCCGGGCGTGATGTTCGCCGATATGGAGCTGATCGGTATCCCGCACACCATCGTGCTGGGCGATCGTAACCTCGACAACGATGATATCGAATACAAGTATCGTCGCAACGGTGAGAAGCAGCTGATTAAGACCGGGGATATTGTGGAATATCTGGTTAAAGCGATAAAAGGCTAACACCCACCTCAGGGCCCTGAACGGATGTCAGGGCCTTTTTTTTACAAGGACAGTACCAATGACTGCACATCTCCTCCGCAGCGGACTGCTTACTTTTGCCCTGCTCCTGCTTACCGCCTGTACCCTGGACGTCGGCCGCAGCTCGCCTTCCACATCTGCTGCCGATGACCATTCATCATCCTGGGCTGTTACCCTCCAGCGTCAAAGCTCGATTGCCGGCAGCGGACTGCGCGAAATCGCCGAAAGCGACCTGCGCTCCGGCGACCTGCTGTTCTCCTCCAGCCTGGGCGTCACATCGCTTGGGATCCGCGCCTTCAGCGCCTCTTCCGTAAGCCACGTCGCGCTGTATGTTGGCGAAGGTCAGGTTGCGGAAGCCACCGGCGCCGGCGTACAAGTGATTACCCTTCAGCAGGCGCTGGCGCACAGCGATAAACTCTTTGCTCTCAGGGTGCCTGAGCTGACGCCGGACCAGGCGACGGCGATGAAAAGTTTTGCCTGGCAGGTCAAAGACAGCGGGTATAACTATCGCGGCATTATTCAGTTTATCCCTTATATGGTCACCAAACCGCTCTGCTCGCTCAACCCCTTCTCACGAGACTTTCGCCAGCAGTGCGTCAGCGGCCTGGCCAAAGCGCAGCTGGGCGATGCGGCAAGCGGCGACAAGAAAGCGTAGTTTTGCTCGGAGTTTGTCAGCGAGGCCTTTGTCCGAGCCGGACATCCGCTGACGCTCGCGCAGGCGGCGTGGATCAGTCCTTCCGATCTGCTGCACATGCGGGAAGGAGACGTCGCCACGTTTAAACCCGAAACGCAGCTCCAGTATGTCGGGCATTTGAAACCGGGAGTTTATCTTCAGGCCGGTAAGCTGGTGGGGCTGAACAAACCGAAGGACGGTGCGGAGTAAAGAAACGATTGACGCTTTTCCGCCAGCCAGATCCACGCTCACTCTTGATGTGACAGGGCTAATAACAGGAGTCAGTAGGTGGTACTGCGCGGGATCATCCCCTGCCCGTTACCCGGACAGGGGCCAGACAATCAATGGCTGCAGTCTTTACCGGGAATAAATTTGCCGGCTTGATCCGTCATCAGCGTTTTCATCATCTCGCCGGTATCCGGGTTCGCTTCGAGAGTAAAGTGCCCTTCTACCACCAGCAGTACCGGGCGAGTATCGGTCCCGCGCGCGGCGGCATAATCCCGCTCAAGCTGGGCATTGTTCGCCACCGCGACGCGTTTACCGGTCGCACAATCGGTAAAGGTTGCCGCATCGGCCATATAGAAATACATGCCGCGCATCGCCATCGGCGTCGTCGGCAGGCTGGCCTTCACTGGCTCCAGGGTATAGTTGAGAGGAGACTGAATGGGGCTTCCGTTGCGGTCGAGCATCTCCAGCTTGTCGCCTTTCGCGCGAAAGTAAGATTTCTCGCCCTTGCTGTTGGTCAGCACCAGCTTATCCGCGGTACGTGCCCAGGTGCCGTACGAGGCAAAGGATGACGGCTCACGACGGGCGCCCTGGTAGTGCTCATTCATCACCCAGGTCCCGTCTTTTTCCAGGAACAGCGAGGTGTCGATACCTTCGCAATCCGCGCAAGGCAGCACGCCTCGCCAGCTTTGCTGCATCGGCTTGAGCTCTTCCATCGCCGCTGGCTGGACCGTGTCAGTCTCGGCGCGATGGTTACAACCAAACAGCGCGAACAGCGAACAGGCCGCTATCACGGAGAATACGATTTTCTTCACTTTGCTTTCCTTATCATCCATTTCACCCGTTCGCCGACGCCTTCACTGGCGAACTTTCCCACGCAGCGCCTTGACTGAGGACTTCTGTGCCTTGGAAGCAAGGCGTCGCTCTTTCGATGCCCGAGTCGGTCGCGTCTCCCGGCGACTTTTTTGCACTGCGGTTAATTCTTTAATAAGGGCCACCAGCCGGGCGATCGCCGCTTCACGGTTCATCTCCTGGCTGCGGTATTCCTGAGCCTTAATGATAACCACACCGTCAGCAGAAATTAAGTGGTGGCTGGCGGCGAGCAGGCGCTCTTTGTAAAACTCCGGCAGGCTTGAAGCTTTAATATCAAAGCGCAGATGGATCGCCGTCGACGCTTTGTTCACATGCTGCCCCCCTGCTCCCTGGGCGCGAATGCCTGACAAGACGATCTCGTCGTCGGCAAGGGCTACGCTGCGGCTAATAGTAATCATGCCGACGCTTGCCAGGCGGTAAGCTGAATTTCCAGATTATTCCGAGCGTCGGATAACCAGATACTGCCCTCCTGCAGAGTGGCCTGCAGCGTCATGGTACGGTCGGCAAAGGCGCTAAGCAGTGCCAGTTGCGCATCATCAAGATACCAGATGGTCAGCTTCGGGTACGCCGCAAGCTTGCTCTGATTCTGCTGCCACCAGATTTCAGCTGCCCGGCTATTATAGGCAAACAGCGCCACCGCCTGCGCCCGTGAGCAGGCTTTCTTAATCCGCCGCTCATCCGGCAGACCCAGTTCGATCCACAGATCGACCCCGAGATGATCGTTAAGCAGCCACAGCTCCGGCTCGTCGTCCGACGACAGACCGCGGGTAAACTGTAGCCGTTCATCGGCATATTTGATCCATGCCAGCAGGCGCAGCATCATGCGCTCCTGGGTTTCTGACGGATGCTGAGCCAGCGTCAGGTTAGCATCCAGAAACTGGTTGCGATCCAGATCGGCTACATTTACCGCAGCTTTATATATTGTCGCTTTCAGCGCCATGAATAAACTCCTGAAAAGAATGGCGTACATTGTAGCGAAACTGGCGGCAAAAGGCTGTCGTCAATCGCAGCAACCTGTTTCATCCTGCTGAAATTGCTTAAATGACTATGATATAGTTCCCTTGCTAAACAGAGTTTATCTTCGTAGGCTTAAACTTGCATCCCACGGTTGAGTCAGAACGCTGACAGGAGGGCATGTGGACCACTATTGTGAGTTAATACGCAAGCGGTATGCGGAAATAGCCAGCGGAGACTTAGGGTATATCCCGGATGCGCTGGGTTGCGTGTTGAAAGTATTGAATGAGATTGCGGCGGATGAGGCCCTTTCGGAGTCAGTCAGGGAAAAGGCCGCTTATGCGGCAGCAAACTTACTGGTGAGCGATTATGTCAATGAATGATACTTATCAACCCATTAACTGCGATGATTACGACAACCTGGAGCTGGCCTGCCAGCATCACCTGGTGCTGACGCTGGCGCTGAAGGATGGCGAACAGCTGCAGGCAAAGGCCAGCGATCTTATCTCGCGAAAAAATATCGAGTATCTGGTGGTCGAACTCGCCGGCAACGTCCGCGAGCTGCGCCTGGATAAAATCGCCAGCTTCAGTCACCCGGAAATCGGCACCGTGGTGGTGAGCGAATCCTGAATCAAAAACGGGCTTAATCGCCCGTTTTCCTCCACATCAGCCTGACCCCTTCCCCGTCCTTCACTTCACCTTCTGTGGTCACAAACAGATCGTCCGCTGCGGCAATCGGCGTTTCGCCGTAAAACAGCAGCGGCGTGGTGTCTCGTCGCCACGGAGCAACGCCCAGCTCCTGCCAGAGCTTCTTAAGCTTGCGTCCGCCATGGCGCCCGACAATATGCAGGTGGCCGCTGGCGCGAAAGCGGACGGTGACCGGCTCATCCGCCGACGGCGGGCGCAGCCTGCCGCCGGGCTGCAGCGTCAGCTCGCCGAGACCGTCCGCCAGCCGCAGCGGCTGGCGCCAGTCGGGCCAGCGCTGAACGCTGTCCGTCTGACCGGGAAGATACTTCACCCAGTACAAACGCTGTTGAAAACGGCGGACGGTAAATTCCCCCAGCCGCAGACAGGGGCTGGCATCTTCCCGCGCCAGCGCCACCTCGTGCCAGAGGCGCTCAGGCACCTCGCGGGCGGGCATCGGCGCCTGCTGCCCGGCGAGCCAGCGACGCAGCAGCGCCGCTCGGCGCGGCGGACTCATCGACGCCAGCGGCGCGATAGCCAGCGAGCCATCTTCGGCCACCAGCGACGCCAGCTCCGCCGCCAACATCTCGTCCAGCAGTTGTTCCTGCTCGGCGCACAGGCTGGCGCTGCGGGCGACGGCCTCGCTAAAATGCGGCCAACGCTCGCGCAGCACCGGGATCACCCGCAGGCGCAGGAAATTGCGGTCATAGGTATCATCCTGATTACTCTCATCTTCGATCCACGACAGCTGATGGGCGAGCGCCCACTGGCGTAGTGATTCGCGGGTTTCATTGAGGAGAGGACGCAGTAGTCGACTGCCGGCAAAGGCAGAGGATGGCGCCATCGCCGACAGGCCGGTAGGACCGCTGCCGCGTTTTAACGCCAGCAGCAGGGTTTCGCACTGATCGTCCTGGTGCTGGGCGGTCACTAACACCTCGCCGGCATTGAGCGTATCCTGAAAGGCCTGATAGCGCGCCGCACGAGCGTGGGCCTCGACGCCCAGCCCTCCCCGGGCTAACGTCACGTGATGCACCACCAGCGGCACCTGCCACTGCTGGCAAATCTGCCGACAATGCGCCACCCAGTCGTCTGCGTGGGCGCTAAGGCCGTGGTGAACATGCACCGCCCGCAGCGTCAGCGAGGGATCCTGTTCCCGCAGCAGCACCAGCTGATGCAGAAGAACCGTCGAGTCCAGACCGCCGCTGAAGGCCACCAGCAGCTGGCGATGGGGATGAAGCGTATGCGCAATATCAGCCGTCATATCCACGAACATACCGAGAAGTGATGGCCCGGCACGTTACCGGGCCAGGGTCGCGCTGGCAAGATTTACTGCTGATATATTTCCAGCGGCAGGTCGTCCGGATCGCTAAAGAAGGTAAAGCGTTTACCGGTAAAGGGATCGACACGAATCGCTTCGCACTCCACGCCATGCGAGGTGAGATGGGCTACCGCGGCGTCGATGTCATCCACGCTAAAGGCCAGATGACGCAGCCCGCAGGCTTCCGGACGACTGGGGCGGGCTGGCGGAAACGGGAACGAGAACAACTCAATTACATACTCGCCGTTGAGCGCCAGATCGCCTTTCCAGGAATCGCGCTCGGCGCGATAAAACTCACTTTGCAGCGTAAACCCCAGAATATCGCAATAGAACGCTTTACTGCGGGCGTAGTCGGTCGCAATGATGGCAATATGGTGAACCCGTTTCAAACCCAGCATGGTTAAACTCCTTCTGTTAAGCCAGCCACGTTACTCGTGCGCGCCGTTAACGCGCAAGCCTTTCGTCATTTTTTAAGACTCGTACCCGATACACACCGTCCTCATCGCGCTTGGCGCCGTGAATATCGGTCTCAAAGCCCGGGTAATGACGGCCGATAGAGCAAAGCATCAGCAGAAAATCGAGCACCGCCCGGCTTTCCTCGGTGATCATCTCTCCCGGCATCAGCAGCGGAACCCCCGGCGGATAAGGGAGGATCATGTTGGCCGAAATCCGCCCCACCAGGTTCTCCAGTTCAATAGTTTCCACCTCCCCCTTGATCTGGCGCTGCCAGGCGTGATGCGGCGTCATTTTCATTTCCGGCAGGACGTCAAAGGCGCTGAGCATCAGCTGCGGCAGCTGATGCTGACGGATCAAGCGGTGGATCCCCTGCGCCAGATCCTGGATCCGCATGTTGCGGTAGAAGTCGGGATCTTCGGCGTACAGATCCGGCAGCATATTTTTCACCCGCAGATTGAGATCGTAGGCGCGTTTAAACTCGGTCAGGCCGCGCAGCAGCCCCATCGCCCGGGTTTTATCGATGCCGATACTGAACAGGAACAGCAGATTGTAGGGGCCTGTTTTCTCTACCACCACGCCCCGCTCGTCGAGGAACTTCGCCACCAGCGCCGCCGGGATCCCCTCTTCATCCATATTCCCCTGCTCGTCCATGCCCGGCGTCAGAATGGTGACCTTCACCGGATCGAGATACATATGATCCGCATCGGCATCTTTGAAACCGTGCCAGTCCTCGCCCGGCGCTACCGGCCAGCACTCGGCTTTATCCACGGCATCCGGCTGCCAGATATCAAAGAACCAGCCGTCCGACTCCTCGCGCAGTCGCTGCACCTCTTTGCGGAAGTCCAGCGCCCGCTCAATGGAGCGCTGGATCAGACGTTTACCGGAGTTGCCGCGCAGCATCGCCGCCGCGGTCTCAATCGACGCGACGATGGGGTAGCTCGGCGACGTAGAGGTATGCATCATAAAGGCTTCGTTAAAGGTCTCTTCATCATAGTTGCCTTTAATGTGGATCAGCGAGGCCTGCGACAGCGCGGCCAGCATCTTATGCGTCGACTGCGTCTCGAAGATGACTTTCCCGGGGATCCGCTCCCCGCTCATACCACTTTTCCCCTGATATATCGGATGGAAATGGGTATAGGGCACCCAGGCGGAATCGAAATGGATCGACGGGACATCGAGCGTCTCCTTAAGCCAGGTGGTGTTATAGAGCAGACCATCGTAGGTGGAGTTGGTGATCACCGCATGCACGGGCCACCGCGCCCCGCCCGTGTCGCGCACTTTCTGCTGAATGCTGTCGCGGGTAAATTCGCGCCGGGGGATACCGCCGAGGATCCCCAGCGCGTTGCGGGTCGGCTTCAGCCACAGGGGAACCACATCGCTCATCATCAGCAGGTGGGCCAGCGATTTGTGACAGTTACGGTCAATCAGCAGGGTGCTGCCGGCGGGCGCCGAGTACATGCCGACAATTTTATTGGACGTCGAGGTGCCGTTGGTCACCATATAGCTTTGCTCGGCGCCAAAGGCGCGCGCGATATACTCCTCCGCCTCCAGGTGCGGGCCGGTATGATCCAGCAGGGAGCCCAGCTCGGTGACCGAAATCGAGACATCCGCCTTCAGCGTATTCCCGCCAAAAAAATCATAGAACAGGCAGCCCACCGGGCTTTTCTGATAGGCGCTGCCGCCCATATGGCCCGGCGTGCAGAAGGTATATTTTCCCTCCTGGACATAGTTGAACAGCGCGCGGGTAAAAGGCGGGGTGATATTCTCCAGGTACTCGCGGGTGTACTGCCCAATGCGGGTGGCGATCTCTTCGGAGAGTCCCAGCGCATATTCGAAGAACCACAGCGTCATGCGCAAATCCTGACTGCTGACATCCATCGTCGAGTGGGCGTTAATGAAGGCGTACAGAGGAAGGTATTCATTGAGCTGATTGATATCGCTGCACAGATCGACGCTGTATTCATCCCAGTCGAAGATCACCCCGCAGATGCGCGGGTTGTGCTCGATAAACTGCAGCAGGTCGGCGCTGTTTTGCGGCCAGATGGTCTGGAAGCCCTGGCGCTGCAGCGCCGCTTCCAGTTCTTTGATCGGCTCGTCTTTGTGGTAGACGCCGTGAGGCCCCATGATGGCGATGATATTCACGCTTTCCTCCTGGTATTCACCTAAGTCAAGCATCATAGCAATCCCCCGGGCGCATCGCACATAAAAAAAGGGCCGGAAAATCCGGCCCTTAGTGTTTAGTCCTGACGAAAAAGTTAAGCGTAACCGTAGCTCATCAGACGCTGATAACGGCGGTTCAGCAGCTCTTCTTCGCTGAGCAGATCGAGGTCTGCCAGGTCTGCCAGCAGCTGCGCCTTCAGGCTTGCCGCCATCGCTTCCGGGTTGCGGTGAGCGCCGCCCAGCGGTTCCGGAACGATAGAATCGATCAGCTTCAGCTCTTTCAGACGCGGGGCGATAATGCCCATCGCTTCCGCAGCCAGCGGCGCTTTATCCGCGCTCTTCCACAGAATGGAGGCGCAGCCTTCCGGCGAAATGACCGAATAGGTGCTGTACTGGAGCATGTTGACCTTGTCGCCCACGCCGATCGCCAGCGCGCCGCCGGAGCCGCCTTCACCGATTACGGTGCAGATAACCGGCACGCTCAGACGCGACATCTCACGCAGGTTGCGGGCGATCGCTTCCGACTGGCCACGCTCTTCCGCGCCGACGCCCGGGTAGGCACCCGGGGTGTCGATAAAGGTGATGATCGGCATTTTAAACCGCTCAGCCATCTCCATCAGGCGTAGCGCTTTGCGGTAGCCTTCCGGCGCCGGCATCCCAAAGTTGCGGCGAATTTTCTCTTTGGTTTCACGACCTTTCTGGTGGCCGATGATCATCACCGGACGACCGTCAAGACGCGCGATACCGCCGACAATCGCTTTATCGTCAGCGAAGGCACGGTCACCGGCCAGTTCGTCAAATTCGTCGAACGCCAGGCGGACATAATCCAGGGTGTAAGGACGGCGCGGGTGGCGCGCCAGTTGCGCAACCTGCCATGCACCGAGATCGGCGAAGATTTTGCGCGTCAGCTCTACGCTTTTCTCACGCAGACGATGCACTTCTTCGTCGATGTTAATATCCAGTTTCTCATCCTGACGGCTTACCGCAGTCAGGGAATCGATTTTCGCTTCCAGCTCTGCAATCGGCTGTTCAAAATCTAGGAAATTCAGACTCATAGTATTCCTGTATTAGTCAAACTCCAGTTCCACCTGCTCCGAGCCGATAAGGCCCCGCAGATCGTTAAGTAAACGATCGCTCGGAGAGACGCGCCATGTTGCGCCGAAACGCAACCGCGCGCGTGCATCCGCCCTCTGATAGTAGAGGTGCACTGGAATGGTTCCCGAACGGTGGGGTTCCAGAGACTGACGGAGTCGGTTTAAAAGCTGGTCATCAATTTGCCTGTCCGTCAGCGAGATAGCAAGCCCGCGAGCATATTTTTCCCGGGCTTCGTCAATGTCCATGACTTCACGGGCGGTCATTTTAAGCCCCCCGCTAAAGTCATCAAAGCTGACCTGTCCGCTGACGATAAGTATGCGGTCTTTTTCCAGCAACTGCTGATATTTATCCAGCGCGTCGGTGAATAACATCACTTCCAGCCGCCCGGAACGGTCATCCAGGGTACAGATGCCGATACGATTGCCGCGCTTGGTGACCATTACCCGCGCCGCAATCACCAGCCCCGCCGCCGTGGTGACTTTCCCACGTTCGGTCGGATGCATGTCTTTGAGCCTCACGCCGCCGACGTAGCGCTCAATCTCCTTCAGATACTGGTTAATCGGGTGTCCGGTGAGGTATAGCCCCAGGGTCTCCCTTTCACCATCCAGCACCACCTGCTCAGGCCATGGCTGGCAGCTGGCGTAGGATTGCTCAATTTGCTCGGGCTCTTCCGCCAGCACGCCGAACATATCAGCCTCTGTCTCTTATACACATCTCCGAGCCCACGAGACTACGCTGCATCTCGT
>ENA-OZHW01000593-OZHW01000593.1-human-gut-metagenome-genome-assembly--contig:-NODE-593-length-15587-cov-6.264679_pt1 | contig 15587 bp, 12 predicted proteins | sample MGYA00244050_ERZ653694 | MGnify/ENA primary metagenome ERZ653694 (study PRJEB26926, sample SAMN06165242) | human gut metagenome | biome: ENVO:00009003; feature: ENVO:2100002; material: ENVO:00002003...
CTATTGTTAGCTGACTTGTGCGTAACCTTTTCAGTTACGAACGTGTCGCACTTTTCCCTGCACCCACTTCGTGTGCCAACAGCGCATTGCCGCCGTACAACACATGGGCGATGGCGTTCACCTGATGCTTTCGCAGGCTGATCTCCGGGTTCATCCCCACAAAGCGGATGTGGCTGCCGTCATATTCCCGCGGGCGGATGGAATTGAAGGTGTCGTTATAGATGCGGCACAGCCGTTCGCGTCGGTCGATGTCCTGCCACAGCCAATCGGCAAACTTGGACTTGATCAGCTCCTGCCGATCCTGGGCGATGGCAGTTTCCTTCACATTCAGCACCGGCCGCTCCTTGCCGTCCTCCACAACGGTATCGAACACCTTGACCACCCGCTGATTCAGTGTCTGCTCCAGGATGTGGTACGCCGTGATACGCTTGGTGCCGTAGGTGGTGACGGCTTTGATGTTGCCGCCGTCCATGCTCTTGTTGCTGATGTTCCATTCTCCGCTGTATTCGGAGCGAACGACCCGCATTTTCTGCCTGGCGTATACGCTGGTACCGAACAGCTCGAACATAAACTGCTGATAGACATCGGTAGGCACCCACGATGCACCGATCCGCACACCGATCTCCGCAGCGGTCAGCTCTGTCGGCTGCACAGCTTCCATGGCGGAGAGATACCCGGCAAGCGCATCTTTCTTTTCGGCCGGCAGCGCTGCTTGCAGCGCCTGCAGCATACGCAGCTTTTTGCGCACATTGCCGGACAGAAATTCCTCAGCAGTGACATAGGGGTAGGCCGCCAGATCAAGCTGCACCGGACTGATCTCCTCCGGCGTAAGACCGCAACGGATATTCCGGTAAATGACCCCAGAAAGCTCCTGCACCAGCTCGTCCTCACTTTTACCGGACAGCTCCGACATAAAGCCGAGATCCACTTGCGCTTTTTCGGAGAGAGATACCGCCAGCGCCTCCGATGCCGTACCCACCTGCGTGACCGGCTCATGCGGGCGAATGGTGCGCTTGGTGAACATATCCGCCTTGCGGGCGAAATTGCCTTCGTTGTCCAGCACCTCCAACGAGCACAGCAGCGGATAGCTGCTGTCATCCGAAAAGGCAAGGTTGTTGCCGCGGGTGTAAAGCCGCCCGTATTTTTTGACATAGGCATCGTACAGCCCGTTCAGCTTCTCCTGCTCGCGCCGGATGATCTCATCGGGATGGTTCTCCGCCTGGTACTCGATGAGCTGACGGGTGCAGTCCCGCAGGGCGATCATGCCGCGCACCCGGTTCTCGGTGGTCAGCGGCAAATCGACCGGCTCCATGCGGCTGTCGATGCGGAAATACAGCTTGCCGTCTACGCTGGTAAAGCTGTAATTACGCACATTCGGGTCGGCGGGGATGGATAAATCTTCCTCCTCCGGCCCGTCCTGCTCATAGGCAGGAATTTGTGCATGAAGTCCCGATACCGTTTCGCTCAGCAGATCGGCAAGATCGGCATTTTCATAGGGCTTGCACACGCTGTCCATGCCGTATTGGGTGCTCTCCATGGCCATCTCGCCCAGCACCATTTCCGGATGCCGGACGAAATAGCTGTTCATGCGAATACCGTTTTCATCCGTGTCCAGATGCACCCAATCCGGCTCGATGTCCACAATGCGGTCACGCTTCTGGAGGAAGAGAATGTCGCTGGTCACATCTGTTCCGGCGCTGGCCTTGAAGGCCGTATTGGGCAGGCGGATCGCCCCGATGAGATCGGCCCGCTGGGCCAGATATTTCCGCACGGCAGGGCTTTCCTTGTCCATCGTGCCCTTTGAGGTGATGAAGGCGATCACGCCGCCCGGACGTATCTTGTCCAGCGTCTTTCCGAGAAAATAGTCGTGAATGAGCCAGTGATGCTTGTCGTAGCGCCGGTCAACGACCTTGATATTTCCAAACGGCACATTGCCCACAGCAGCGTCAAAGAAGCTGTCCGGTATCTCCGCCTTTTCATAGCCGGTAACGGCGATACGGCTGTTCTGGTAAAGCTGCCGGGCGATGCGGCCGGAAATACTGTCGAGTTCCACGCCGTAGACCTTGCAATCCCTCATGCTGTCCGGCAGCATTCCCATAAAGTTGCCAATGCCGCAGGCAGGCTCCAACAGGTTGCCGCTTTCCAAGCCCATCTGTGCCAGCGCCTGGTAGATGGCGTCGATGAGAACGGGCGGGGTATAAAAAGCGGTCAGGCTGCTGGCACGGGCGGCGGCATATTCCTCCTCGGTGAGCAGCGCTTTCAGCTCGGCATACCGGCTGTGCTTTTCATCGAAGCAGTCGGCAAGGCCGCCCCAGCCCACATAGCGGGAAAGGGTTTCCTGTTCCTCCGGCGTCGCCAGACGGTTTTCTTGCTCGACCCTTTGCAGGGTACGGATGGCGGCCACATTGGCCGCATACTTTTCTGCCTTGCTGCCCACGCCCAGCTCCCGATCCGTGATGTGAAAGTCGTGACGCTGCCCGGCCGGTATCTCCGGATAGAGCGGTGCAAACCGCATACGCTCCCGTTTGGGCTGCGGCGCTGTGAGAACAGCTTTTTCTTCGGCAGGTAATGCCGGTTCTATCTCTGAGGTTTCCGCTTCCGCTGTGGGCGGTTCCGGATCCGATACCTCCGCCTCTGCTGCCGGCCGTTCGGAAACGGCCTCGGTCGTTGGCGCTTGCAGGGTTTTCCCAAGGCCAAACACGGAATAGGTGCCGTCCAGATAGGCACGCATGGCTTCTATGCCCTGCTTTCGCAGGGTATAGTGCCGTTCCTCCTCTTTCGTGGCTTCCCAGGCAGGGAGCATATTCTGATAAATTTCCAGCACGCGGTCGGCGTCGGAGAGCTGAACGGTCACAGCCTTTACGCACTCCCAATAGTCTGCAATGGCGTTTTGCGAAAACGGCCGCACCACATCCTCCGGCGTGTCCATGAAAAAGTTGACGATCTGACGGGCCAGCCGCCCTTGTTCGTATTTCGGCATGGCGGCGCGGTCTGCATCGGAGAGAAATTTGTTCTGGGAGATCAGCTCCCCGATGCGTTTGGCCGCCTCCGGCCATTTCAGCGTGACCTTGGCATAGGGGGCCGTGATACTGCCGTGGCTGAACTCAATGCCCTTGCCACGGGTGTGGGTGAGATTGTCATTCCCGCCGCTATGACCGCTGTACTCGCCGTGATAATTCTTGAGGTATTTTTCGCGCTCGGCCTTATCTTTGTGGGTAGCATAAAAGGCATACACGCCGAGGCGATAGTCGGTGCTGTGATTGCCGCCGCGCAGTACCTTGTCCACCTCATCGGCGGAAATAAAAAATTGCCGGTCGGGAGCAAACCCGTCGGCAACGGTAAAATGAAGCGGCTCCCGTTGTAGATCACGGAGCCGCTCCAGTATCTCTTTCGGACGGTAAAAGCGAAAACGCAAAAGGTCTTGCCCTGCATCCAGCGCGGCGTTGAACGCCGTCCATTCGTCCACGCACTTTTGCAGCGTATCCGGCGCACAGAGAAGCTCATAAATTTGCTTCTGCGTTTCCGGATAGCCGCCCTTGACGGATTGCGCCAGCATGGCCAGCGGCAGAAATCCCGCGTTTCTCGCTTCCATTGTCATGTCCCGGCTGGTGTAGGCAATGCTGTCAGCCAGCCGCATCCGCTCGTAGTGATCGACCTCATCCAATTCACTTTGCGGCATATACCGCCCCAGCTCCAGCAGCTCCCGGATACGCTTTGCCGCTTCCTCCCAGGAGATCAGTGTGGCATTGCTCCGCTGCGCCGTGCTGCCGCGGGCAATACGCATCCCCTCGGCGTCATACCAAAGCGAAACTTTCTCTCCGCCAAAATAGAAGCCCGCACCGTTCTCTCCGTAGTGTTTTTGCAGGAATGCGGCGTTGTCCGGCTTATCCTTCATAAAGTAAGCGCAGATGATCAGCCGGCTATGCTCATCGTTGGCTCCTACGCACAGGGCTTCATCCGTGATCTGCTGCGGCAGCTTGGGATGGGAGAACAGTGGTGCGACCGGTGTATCCTCCGGTTGGTCGAACGCAGGCATATCAAACAGCGTAAGCTGCTGTGATTCCATCGGCACAAACGGTTTGATCTCGGTGTTGACATAGTATTCCCGTTTGCCAATGAGCTGTGCCGTAAAGCCTGCCACCAGCTTCCATGAAAAAACGCTTTCGCTGGTACGGGAAAGATATGCACCCTCCCACATGAGCAGACCGTTTTTCTGCGGACGATACCCCAACCGTGCTCCGTCTGCAAGGATCTCGGTGAAACGGTCTTGATATGCCGAGCGGAGATATTCGGCACGCTCGGCCTCGTCCGGATGTGACCGGAAAAACAGTTCGATCTGCGCCTTCTTGTAGATCAGATCATCATTGCGGTTTTCAATGATGGCGAAAATTTTCTTTTCATCCAAAAAAGCGGGCAGCTCAGAGGTTGCTTCCTCCGCACTGTCCGCTTCTTCGGGTTCGGTGTTCAGCTGTAGATCAGCTCCGCCAGCACTGTCTCCTCGGCGGCGTTTCTCAGGTTGTTCATCAGCCCCACCCACTTCATCGGGTCGGCGGCTTTCAGCTCCTCCGTCACGCCCTCGGCCTGAGCCATCGCCGTCACCGTCTGTTCCACGCGCTGCCGCGCCGTCCGGTCGATCTCCGCCAGATGCTCGTTCAGCCTGCCCGATGTCAGCAGGTTCGTGAACAGCACCTTCCGGTGCTCCTTCAGATACCTCCGGCGTAACAGGCCGTATTTCCCAAGGGCTGTTTCCGGCTCCTGCGGCGGCAGCAGATCCGGCAGCCGGTAGCCGTCCTTCATCGTGTATGTCAGTTCCATGGTTTTCGCTCCTTTCGGTCGGCGTTTCTGTTTGCTTGTCTATAGGATACTCATTTTCCGGTACCTGCGCAATTGTGCGAATTTGCTTTTGACGGCTTCGGACGGTCCGGGCAATGGCACGCAGACCGCTTTCGGCAATATCCCGTGTGGCCACGCCCAAGGCATTCATGGTCTCCGGCGTGTTGAAGTTGAACACCTCGGAGAAATCCTCCGGTTCAAAATACGCATCCGGTTCCAGACCGCAGCGGCATAGCAGCATATAGGCCGTGCTGTTTTCCAGCAGACGGCGATAGAGAACCGACAAATTCAGCTCGTCCAGTTCTTCCAGAAGGCTGTTGTCCCGGCAATTCTGCAGATCATCAAGATAGTCCGTCATATTGTCCGCCGCAGCGTTTCCCATGGCGGATACTATGGCTTCCTCCAATGTGCCTTTATCGTCCAGCGCACCGAATCGGTTTTCCAACGCTTCAATCACATCCGGCTCCTGCTCGGCAGGCACCTGCCAGAGCGGCACGGGGCGGGACAAACGGCTTTCGTGGGTGTCGGATATATCAAAATAATACTTGAGGCGCGTGCGTCCCGGATAGTCCCGATCAAATACGGCAATGCCGGTAGCACCCTTATTGACCCATCGGCCGAATTGACGGTTCCAGCGCTCTATCTCCAACACAGCCGTTGCGTCCGGGCGCTGTGCGTGTACCAGCACCTGCTCCTCAAAGGGCAGCTTATAATTCCGGCAGGCAGAGCGCAGAAATGCCGTCCACCGGTCTGCGCGGGCCAGTGCGGCGATCTCCTGCCGGTAAAGCTCCGTGATCTCCTGAAATCTGCGTGCCATAGGCAGCACCTCCTATCTTTCCTTTGGTTTTTCCCTATCCTTTTTCAGCAGGTATTTATCCATATATTCCCTGGCCGAACACAGATCGCCGGTGTAGTTCCAGTCGTTTTCCGGGTCGATATGGCGGTAGGCGTTGTTATTGTACCGGTTCGGCTCCAGCTTGATGGGTGTCGCAGACAGCAGCGTTCCCCAGTGGTTAACCATGATCCAGCGGCCGATCTCCACGGGGATCCCGCACTGATCATCGTCATTGCGTACCTCATAGAGATACAGCCCCTTGGGCACCGTGTTTCGGTCTACCCGCAGGCAGGTAAAGAGCATGGGACGGTCAAACACCTCCACCAGCTCAAAGCGTTCTTTTCTTGCATCAACAGACATACCGTTTTCCTCCTATCTTTCTCGCGCCGCTTCCCGGACGGGCGGAAACCGCCAGCCGTAGACCCGCCCGATCTCGTCGCCCAGGCGCTTTGTCACACGGGTCACATCGGCGCGGGTGGCGGTGCCGCTGTACAGCTTTTCTTTCAGCCTGTCGATCTGTGCTTCGCTCACATTCTCCTTGTAGGCACGGTAGAGATAATGGTTCGTGCCGTCGTGATGTACGGCATCGCAGCGCAGATCGCCCAGCCGGTCTACATACCATGTGGAATAGTCCATCTCGGAATACAGGCAATCGCGGATATTGCCGCTTTTGATCTCGGCATAACCGGGATACCGCCCATCCCAGCGGCCGATGTCTGCGATCAGCAGAATGGGGCGGGAGAGCTGAATGTTCAGATTGCACCGCTCGTCATCGAGATAGTCGTTGTTCTGCTCGACCATCAATTCCATCCGTTCCTGCTCGGAAAGCTCGGGGTACTGTTCCTCCAGATCGCCCCTCCAATCCTCGTAGTCCGGATCGCTGCTCCAGATAATATGTTTCTGCTCGGTCATCGTGCGTCACCTCGGTCTTTCTCCCGGCGCTTTAACGGCTGTCCCTGTGCATCGTAGTTGGCGGGATCGGCAATGGGCTTGTCAAAGCCGAACATGGAGCCGCCCTTCATGGCCTCCTCCTGGGCGCGGGTCACGCCCAGCTTGCGGTTATATTCCTCCACAAGCGCACGGGCTTCTTCCTTTGAGGTGTGGGGAATGTCCGTCTTGTAATAGCCGGTTTCGCCCCGTTTCAAAATCACCACATTTCCGGTGTCCAGCAGGAGAGAGTAGCACTGCTTCGGCAGGGAGGAGCGCAGCGGCACATAAGTGTTGCCGTTTCGCGCCATCCATTCGGCAAACTGCGCCATGTGATACAGGTTATCGACCCCGTAGCCGATCTCGGCGCGGTTCTCGTCAATGTAGCGGCATGTGTGGTCACTATGGCTGCCATCCGGACGGGTCACACGGATACTGTCCCCATCGGGAATGCGGAACCGTTCCTTGCCGCTTGCATCAAGAAAGCAAATGCCGCGGGCCGCCTTTTCCATGTGCTGCTCCAGCATCTCCCGGCGATAGCAGTAGATATACAGGTTATAATCGCCCTGCATGGGATTCAGCCGCAGCAGATAGGCATACTCCGGCGTATCCACCCGGAATCCGTACTGCGGAATAAAATCCTCGGCAAACACACTTTCTTTGTGTTCATAGCAGTATCGGGAAAGGCTGCTGCGGTTTTTGAAAATGCCGTCATAGCGCTCGTCAAAACGCAGGGCATTGATAAAATCATCAAACTCATCCTTGAACGCCTGTGTTTTCAGCTCCCCGCAATGATCCTCCCATGAGGTGAAAAAGCCGTTGCCGCTTCTGTCCATGTCCCCGCGCAAATGACCGATGCAGCCGGTCTGTTTGTCGAGTTGCTGGCTGCCGGTATAACAGTAGCTGCGCTCTGCCGGGGTCATGATCTTGATCTCAAAGTCCATTACCGTTCACGCTCCTTTGTCGCTTTTGCCGCCTGTACAGAGAGCCGTTTCTGCCGTGCACGCCAATAGGCCGGGTTCCAGCGCTGCAGGCTCCGGTCAATGCAGGCTTCATATTCGCCGGGGCGGAAGTAGTTATCCGTCCGGGGTGCAATGATACCGCTGTCCATCAGTTCCCGCAGGGCCACCGACGCATCGCAGTCCTCCTCAAAATTCAGATACCCGCCTGCCTGAAAGCCGACCTGCTGTGCTTCCAGGGACAGCAACTGCCGAGCTGCGTCGATTTGGGCCATGATCCCTCCGTGGCCTGCCGTGGATACGCTATACACACCGGGACACAAAGTGTCGCAGCGTACAACAAGGCCCCAAGGGGAATCACTCGGTTCTCGATACATCATCGCTCACGCTCCTTCTGCAAGGATGAAATAGAAAGTTGCTGCGCTTCTGCCGCAAATCGCTGCTCCAATCGTTCCACGCTCCAATCCTTCTTGAATTGCCCCAGCGGGCCGGGACCGAACTGTGCCAACGCACGTTTGTCCATTTCCCGCAGCCGCTCCCATAACTCCGGGTGATACTGCCGGAGCTTTCGCAGCTCCCCAATGCCCTGCAACGGGCAGCACCAGCAGGAGCAGCGGTGGTAAATCTGATACAGCCCACCGAAGTCATAACCCCGGTCATAGCAGATTTGTAGGGCTTCCTTCTCCGTGATTCCCCAATCCACCAGCGGATAGCGCTCGCTTTTGATGCGCTTCGGCTCATCTGCGGCGATACCCACATAACTCACGGCCCGGTATTGTCCTTTCAGCCGGTTGATCTCCTTATGGATGAGATGCGTTTTCAGCTGCCCCGTACACCAGCGCACACGGGGACCGGGCCAGCCGTTTCCGTATAGAGAAACACCCAGCCGCTGCCGGTTTTCAATGCTGGCCGGTCGCTGCTTCTTTTCCTCAAACATCAGCCACTCAAAGCCTTTGGGATGGCGCAGCCACGTCAGATGCAGGCCTCGCTCTGCAAACAGATAGTCGTTCAACTTTTGCAGATGCTCATACATTTGCGGGAATTCCATGCCTGTATCTGCCGTCAGGACCGCTTGGATCGGCAGTCCCCGCTCAATCATGAGCAGCAGCATAGCGGTGCTGTCCTTACCGCCGGACAGGGATACCGCATGGAACAGCTCCTTTTCTTCCGTTTGATTGCTCATACCCATTCCGTCTCCTTTCACCTCGGTATGTAAAAGGGGGCGGCCGATCTGGCCGCCCCTCGGCAATTACTTTTTGCGCTTCCGCATCAACAGTACAGCCGCAGCACCGATGCCGGAAAGACCCAACAGGGTCAGCCACAGCGCCGCATGGCTGCTATCTCCGGTCTGCGGCACCTCCGGCGTGGGTTTCTTTTCGTTGTGCATCTCCACCTCCGTCACGGCTCCCTCAAAAATGGATGCCGTCTTGTCAGCCGGAAGGAGATACCCGTCCGAACTGCCGTCCCGCACCTCGGATACGGTGTAGTCCCCGATACGCAGGCCCTCGACGAGAATGAAGCCCTCCGCATCGGTCTGGAACACCTGGTCATAGCCGTTGGCCCCTGTAACACGGAAGGAAAATCCTTCCAGCTTTCCGTCCGAGGAGGTCTTGACGATCCGGAGCGACCCCACCTGCGCCGCATTGACAAAGCCCTTTCCGGCTTCATTTTCCACGGTCACGGTTTCGCCGTCCGTGGTGATGGCAAAATAATAGGCGTTTTCATCCAGATAAAAGCCCTCCGGGGCCTTGGTTTCCTTTGCAAAATAGCCGCCGTAGCAGAGGCCGGTCAGGGCGTACTCGCCGCCGCCCAGTTCCTCCATCGTGCCCAGCAGTTCGTCCTCAGCATCCAACTCCTGATTGCGGTTACTGTCACGGTAGACCTCGAACACGGCTCCCTCCAGCTTGTTTTCCGGGTAGTCCTTGTCCACCTTCGTGAGGGTCACGCCGCCCCGGATGACCTGCTCGGTCACATCCAGCGCAATGGGATTATATTCTTCCGTATAGTGCTGCGGCTCTGCGCCGACGGGGTACACGGTATCATCCAGCAGATAACCTTCGCTGGGGGAGAGTTCCCGGATGGTCCAATCATTGCCGCAGACATAATCCGTGGTGGTGAACTGGCCGCTTTCGTCGGTGGTGTAGGTGTCTACCAGTTCCTCACCCCTGTAAACGCCATAGACGGCACCGGCAAGGGTTGCGTCTCCCTGCGGCAGACCCGTTTCGGCGTCCCACTTGGTGACGGTGGCGCTCCACTTTTTCAGGACATTGCGGACCTCTGCCTGTGTGACCGTGTTCCACTCCACCGCCGTCGTCTGGTCCTCCGGGACAACATAACGGATGCCCGTATCCACCTCGGAGAGGATGTAGTCCGTGCCAATGAGCACGTCGGAGAACACCGCTTTTCCGTTGCTGCCGGTCACGGCGTATTCGTCCACCGAAAGCCCTGCAAGGGAGGTGCCAGTCAGATGGAACTTCACGCCCTCGTTCAGGCCGTCCTCGGCGGTCTTGACTACCTCCAGACTGCCCCGTTTCAGCATGTTGTGGAAGGCCACGGTGGCGACCTGACCGGAGATCACGGTCACTTGGCGCACCTCTTGGGGTTCATACCGGTCATTGCTCTGCTCTGTTACGGTGTAAACGCCGGGGCGGAGATCATCGAGCTGCATTTCGCCGTCTGCATTGGTCGTCACAGTCTGCTCCGTGCCGTTGCCGGAAACGGTGAAAGAAACGCCGGACACCTCGCCGTCCTCACTGGTTTTGATGATCTTGACGCTGCCATAGCCGACCTTCAGGTGCAGGTAGGCGTACATGGGGTCGCTGACGGTATCCCGGAAGGTGACGACATCCTGCATGGTGCCGTCTGGGCCATAGTGGCCGTCGCTCCAGACCACCACGCCCTGACGGGTATTGTTTCTGACGGCGGTAATGGTCACGCCATCTGCGGGAGCCGTCTCGGCGGAGATGGTCAGGTCATTCCCATCGACGGCAAAGGTCATATCCGACTGGGCCGAAGAGAAGGCATATTCGCTCAGAACGCCGTTGGTGTCCGTCAGGGTAGCTGTGTAGCGGCCGCCGTCCCAACTCAGTTCAACCGTCTGTGCAGCTTCCTCACTGCGGTCCATGAAGCTGGGGACGACGGTGTGCTTTTTCACGCTGGTTTCGATGCTGTCATAGTAGGCGGAGAAGCGGCCATAGAGCGGATGGGATGTGCGGTAGACGGACTTCACGGCATCGGCGCTGCCGGGGTCAACGTGATTAAAGTCCGCATCCCGCTCCCCGACCACCGTTTCCCACACCAGCACCTGCGTGGCCATCATGTGGGCCAGCTTGTCGGCGTCGGCCTCGTTCTGAGAGCGCCAGTCGAGGGAGAGATTTCCCTGATAGCCGTACTGCATGATGCGGCCAAGGAGCGTTTTCATGGTTCGGCCATCAATGGTGCGGTTATATTCGGCGGGGAAGGTGTCCCAATAGTCCTCCCCATAGCTTTCGTAGGAACGGTACAGGTTTCGGGGAACGCCTGGCTCGATGCAGTAGCAGGCCGGGCCGTCGAAGGAGCCGATGGTGTGCAGCGTGGTCATCCATGTTGCCTCGCCGGATGTCCAGCCGTTCATGTAGTGCAGCTCGTCGTGGCCCCAAGTGCCGCTGTAATCCAGATTGGCGTCGCCGTCTCTGGGGAATGCCACCGAGTACGAATCCGCAGTTTCTCCGGTGAATGCGGCGGCATAGGCCGTCATGCCGCTGCCGAGGATGGCGGTGAAGCAGATCAGCAGGGCCAACAGCCCGGAAATGCTTCTGCGATAGAGTTTTTTCATTTGTTTGACCTCCTGAGAGTAAAAATAAAAAGCACCATCCGAAAAAGGATGCTGCTTTCTGTACGATATGGACTTGTAGGAAAATCTCTTTTTCAGCCGGTACAGCCGGTAGGAAGGGGGTGAGGTGTGGAGAGGGGGAGCGGAAAAACCGGCCCCGGCACACGACCCGTCCAGTGGGCAGACTTTCCCCTGGGCGGAAGATTCAGCGTTCGATCTCTCTTTGCCGTTTTCTGTAATAGTCCAGTGCCTTGATGATCGTATCCTCCATAGTTCGTGCGGGCGTCCCCGGTTTGAAATACTTGCTGATACGCTCTTTGGGTATCCGAAATTGTTCCTTCTGATTGGGCTTTTCCTCCGCCATGATGGAACGGATCACCGCTTCTGACAGCTTGTCCTCCCGACTGAAGGACTTCATCTTAATGGCCTGTGCAAGCGACGGCGTGCAGTCCTCGCGTCCCATGGTGTCATAAAGCGCGCTCTGCTCCTGTTCGGTAAGGTAAGAAAGCTCCACCGCAGGGCGAAAGGCGATCCGACCGTCATCCACCATGTCCAGAATTTCCGGGATGAGGTTGGTGAGGCGGATATAGCGCTGGATTTGTGTATTGCTATCGGGCGAATTATCAGCCAGCAATTCGCGTGATCTTTTGCTATCCAACTTGTGTCCCACTGGGACACAAGTTAAATCCGTCCGCTCTCCTTGCTGCCTTCGCATGGCATCCAGCTTCATTTTGTACGCAAAAGCCTTTTCCGACGGCAATACGCGCTCGCGCTGGAGATTGCTGTCCACCATGATAATAACGGCTTCATCGTCTGTGAGGTCGCGCACGATGCAGGGAATCGTGTCCCGTCCTGCCAGTTCGCTGGCCATCTTGCGCCGGTGCCCCGACACCATCTGATAGCTGCCGTCCTCCAGCTGCCGCACAAGCCCCGGCACCAGAACGCCGTGCAGCTGTACGCTCTCCATCATTTCCATCATGGCATCATCCTGCTGCACCTTGAAGGGGTGGTTCGGGAAGTCGCCGATCTGGTCCAGCGGAAGGTCCAGCACCACATCCCGCTTGGCTGCGTCCCGCTGCTCCTGCGTGGTAAACAGGCTATCGAGTGATGTCAGCATCTCGGATGCGTTGCTTTTCGCCAATGCGTTCCACCTCCTTTACCAGCGCACTGTAGGCTGCGGCAGCCCGTCCGCGCGCTTCGTGCCGGAAGATACTCTTGTCTGCCGTGCTGATCTCCGCCAGCCGCACCGTAGCGGGAATGACGGCATCCAGTACGGGCAGGTGCTTGCCGAAGTTTTCTTTTACCCCGGCCACAATGTCTTTGCGGAAGTTCGTGTCATTCGCCATGGTCAGAAAGACGCCGCCGATCTTCAGCTTTGGGTTGATCTGCTGCCGGATGCTCTGCACCGTGCCCACAAGCTCCGTCATGTCCTCGGCTGCCAGATAGTCCGCCTGCACCGGGATGAGTACATGATCCGCAGCCGACAGGGCATTGATGACCAGCATACCCAGCGACGGGCGGCAATCCAGCAGCACATAGTCGTAATTCTTCTTGATACCGTCCAGATAGCGTTTGAGCACGGTTTCACGGCTCATGACATTGACCAGCCCCACCTCCACCGCCGATAGGCTGCGGTTGGCAGGGACAAAATCAAAGCCCTCATGGTGGTGCAAAATTTCCGGGTGCTCCGGCTCGGCGCTGTGCTGCACAACAGCGTTCATCTGCTCCGCCAGGGTATGAGGCAGCTCATGGGGCTTGCGCTGACCGAGCATCTTGGTGAGATCACCCTGCGGGTCAACATCCACAAGCAAAACCCGTTTGCCGTCCATGGCAAGCCCCGCACCGATGCAGTAGACACTGGTGCTTTTGCCGACGCCACCCTTTTGGTTGGCGACGGCGATCACTTTACAATTCGCCACTTTGGGATTCCTCCTGTCTGTAAATTTAGCTGTCTGCGGCGATGGCGGACAGCTATGTAATGCCGGGTATAGAAAAAGCTGTGTGGCTTTTGACAGCTACACGGCTTTCCTTATGTATACGATATTCAGATGTAGACTCGCTTCGTCTTGGCATCCAGCAGGGCAAGGATAACTTCATCTACGATGTCGGTGTACCGCCCCTGTCGGGTGAGCTTGTTTTTGAAGCGAATAAGTGCGTCGAGGATCACACCGTATTCCTCGCAGCTGAGATACAAGGTATAGGTTTTTCGTTTCATGTGTCATCCCTCCTTACACGGACAGCATAACAGATTGCGTTCCGTTTATCAATTCTGCGGCGGCATTTGCCCTGCGAAAAAAGATAAAGTTCATTCGGCTTGGTCAAACCGTTTCAAACCCGGTGAAACCATTTTTCTGAGCTTTTATTCATTTTTTATGCAGGGGCAATTTCGCTTCGATGACCGCCTAAGCACCCTCAAAAATTAACCCATCCATTAACAGTTTCGGGGTCAAAAACGGCATTTAGCCCATCGTTAACATGAAAAAATCGCGTCAAACCGGGTCAAATCCCATCAGATTTTTTGAAAGCTGAACAAACGAAACGGATATAAGAAAACCCCGGAAAACCTTGATTTTCCGGGGTTTTGAGCCTTTTTGGTTGTAAAATCGCGTCCAATCAGCGCTTGCTGAACTGAGGAGCGCGACGGGCGGCTTTGAGGCCGTACTTCTTGCGCTCCTTCATACGAGGATCGCGGGTCAGGAAGCCGGCCTTCTTCAGAATGGGACGGAACTCGGGGTTCACCAGCAGCAGGGCGCGGCTGATGCCATGGCGCAGAGCGCCGGCCTGGCCGGAAACGCCGCCGCCCTCGACGGTGGCAACGATGTCCACCTTGCCCAGGGTATCGGTGGCGTTCAGGGGCTGACGGACCACCATCTTCAGGGTCTCCAGACCGAAGTAATCGTCGATGTCGCGGCCGTTGATGGTGATGGAGCCGGTGCCGTTGGGGAACAGGTGCACGCGGGCCACGGAGGACTTACGACGGCCGGTGCCGTACAGATAGGGATTCTTGGACTGATACATGTTTCTTTTCCTCCTTACTTGACCAGCTCGGGCTTCTGGGCCTCGTGGATGTGCTGCTCACCGGCATAGATGTGCAGGCGCTTCAGGGAATCCTTGGTAACGGTGTTGCGGGGCATCATACCGCGGACGGCCACGCGCATGGCCAGCTCAGGCTTGTCCTGCATCAGCAGGCGATACTTGGTCTCCTTCAGGCCGCCGATCCAGCCGGAGTGGGTGCGGTAATACTTCTGCTCCATCTTGTTGCCGGACAGAGTGGCCTTGCCGGCGTTGATGACGATGACGTTATCGCCGCAGTCGGCATGGGGGGTGTAGGTGGGCTTGCCCTTGCCGCGCAGCAGGTCGGCCACGATGACGGCGGTCTTGCCCAGGGGCTTGCCGGCGGCATCAACGACGTACCACTTGCGCTCAATGGTGGCCTTGTTTGCCATATAAGTGGACATGGTGTTTTTCCTCCAATTTATAGAATGTATTGCTTTACTTTTTCAGGCTCCCTTGCTATGATGAGGGAGAGAAACGCGCCGAACGCGCAAGGATATTTATAGCATATCCCGGGGAGATTGTCAACAGCATTTTAATTTATGATAAAAACATCTGGCATTTTCTCTTGTTTTCTCTGAATAGCTCTTATTTTCTCAAATGGCAATTTTATTTTCCGACCCTGGGAGGGATATCACATGCAGAAGCTTTTGGGACAGGTGCGCCGGTGCGTGGAGGATTACCGCATGATCGACGCGGGGGACACGGTGGCCGTGGGCGTATCCGGCGGCAAGGACAGCCTGGTGACGCTGACCGCGCTGGCCCGGCTGCGGGCCTTTTATCCCATTCCCTTCACTGTTCACGCCATCACCCTGGAGACCGGCACCCCGGGTATGTGCTTCGACGCCGTGGCGGACCTGTGCCGGCAGCTGGATGTGCCCTATACCCGCATCCAGGTGCCGGTATACGACATTGTGTTCAATGAGCGGAAGGAGAAGAACCCCTGCTCCCTGTGCGCCAAGCTGCGGCGGGGCAGCCTGAACACGGCCCTTACGGACCTGGGCATCCGGAAGATCGCCCTGGGCCATCACTATGACGACGCCATCGAGACGCTGCTGATGAACCTGCTGTTCGAGGGGCGCATCGGCTGCTTCCAGCCGGTGACCTACCTGGACCGCACCGGCATTACCCAGATCCTGTCTCTTATACACATCTGACGCTGCCGACG
>ENA-OZHW01000609-OZHW01000609.1-human-gut-metagenome-genome-assembly--contig:-NODE-609-length-15358-cov-10.285630_pt1 | contig 15358 bp, 10 predicted proteins | sample MGYA00244050_ERZ653694 | MGnify/ENA primary metagenome ERZ653694 (study PRJEB26926, sample SAMN06165242) | human gut metagenome | biome: ENVO:00009003; feature: ENVO:2100002; material: ENVO:00002003...
TTTCCTTGCAGCAAGTCCCATTTGGGGCTTGACTTTTTCTTTGCAGGCTTTCATTTTCATGGTGATTTCAATGGATTAGACGCATAAAGCGGTGCGTTTTTCCAGGGGTAAGGAAAAATTGCGGAGAAAAATAATACGATTTCCCAATTCATTTGCGCTATTTGCTTGCGCCGCGCATTTTCATCTGGAAATAGTATAAGAAATCCTTATAGCCCCCTTCCTGAATTGATGTTTGTGTTTTGGAGAGAAGTATGGTATATTTTTCACAAAGTTGCGAAGAGCAACCAGAGTGTCTTCCCTGCACGGGGACATTCAAAAAAAGGAAAGGGGTTTTCATCATGAAGAAGCTGACGGCGCTGCTGCTCAGCCTATGTATGGTGCTGACGATGGCCTGCGCGACGGCGCTGGCGGAGGGCAAGACAGCGAGTGCGACGGCGGAAGGGTTTGGCGGCGGAAACGTGACGGTCACGCTGAGCGTGGACGGCGACAAGCTGGTGAACGTGGAAATCGACGCGACGTCGCAGACTGATTCCATCGGTGGAGCGGCGGCGAAGGTGCTGGCGGAGCAGATGCTGGCAAACAACTCCGTCGAGGTGGACGGCGTGACGGCGGCGACGGTGACATCCGACGCGGTGAAAGCGGCCGCGGCGGCTGCACTGGCGGAGCTGGGGCTGACGAACGCGGACTTGGCGAAGGTCGAGGCGGCGGAGAAGGAAAACTATACCGACCTGACCTGCGATGTGCTGGTCATTGGTACGGGCGCGGCTGGCGGAGCAGCGGCGATGGCGGCTGCGGAAGCCGGCGCAAAGGTCATTGCGATTGAAAAGCTGGCGACCATCGGCGGCACGTCTGCGATGGCGGGCGGCGGCATTGCGGCGCCGGAATCCTCCGAGCAGAAGAAGTACGGCATCGAGGATACCTGCGAAGCCTACGTCGATCTGTGGGTGGAATACAACCACAACGAGTATTTCCGCGAAGACAGCGGCATGGATGAAGACCGCATCCGCTTCGTGGTGGGTCAGGCGGCGGGCCTGATTGACTGGCTGGAGGAGAACGGCTTCGAGTTCGGCCGTCCGATGAGCTTCGACCTGATTGAGGGCGTGGATCGCTTCCACTATGCCTCCAACGGCAAGCCCACCGACCTGCTCTATGCGAAGAATCAGGAGCTGGGCGTGGAATACTGGATGGAGACGAAGGCAACGGCGCTGCTGACCGACGAAAATGGCAACTGCATCGGCGCGACGGTCGAAAAGGACGGTCAGACCTTCAACATCTACGCCAAGGGCACGGTATTGGCGACTGGCGGCTTCGGCAACAATCAGGAAATGATGGAACGCTTCACGCCCGTTGACGCGGCGCAGGTGGCGTACTTCTACGGCTCCGCGGGTCAGACCGGCGAGGGCATTCTGATGGCGGAGGCCATCGGCGCGGCGGTTTACGAGAAGGGTGCGCGCTTGGGCATGTCCTATGTCGTGGGCGACGGCACGAACGCGGAGCTGACCTCTCTGGGCGGCCCGTGGAGTCAGGCGCCGATTGTGGACAACACGGGTGTCCGCTTCGTCAATGAATACTGCCATTCCCTGAATTATCCGAGCCTGATTTACCGTCATGCGGCGCCGTACTACTGCATCTACGGTTCTGACCGCGAGGACTATGCGGCGATTTTGGCGAACAACGTTGATGACCCGGCAGTGACCTCTGCGGACACGCTTGAAGAGCTGGCGGACAAGCTGGGCTTTGACAAGCAGGCGTTCCTTGACTGCATCGCGGTCTACAATGCGGCGAAGGACACCGGCGTGGATGCGGCGTTCGGCGCGCGCGTGGATTTCATGAATTTCGCGACGGTTGGCCCGTTCTACGCGGTGCAGATTGCGCCTCAGTACACAGGCACGATTGGCGGCGTCGTGACGGATACCTCCGCGCAGGTGCTTCGTGCGGACGGCACGGTCATCGGTGGCTTGTACGCGGCGGGCGAAGCCTCCAACGGCGCGCTGTACGATCTGGTCTACATGTCCGGTTCGTCTTTCCTGAACGCGCTGTCGATGGGTCGCATTGCGGGCGAAAACGCGGCGAACCAGCAGTAATCGGTTGATAAAAATGGCACCAGACCGAAGCGGCAAATGCTGCGAAGGGCTGGTGCTTTTTTGATGCGGGGATGGGGTGATTCATTGTACTGCGGAACAAGTCAATTTTGATAGTGGCGACCCAAGGGGTCAAGGGAGCGATTAGAAAATACTTTGGTCGTTTCCGTTGGACTCCGCGCGATTGAGCTGGTTTCGCCACGCTGCTTTTTCCGCGTGTTTAGCCCTTTTTCATTTCCTCTATCATGCAGTCGCGAATCATCCGAATCGCCGGTGTCAGCCGTCTGCACACCAGCACCGACCGATGATGCCCAATATCCTCCGTCAGCGGAAGCAGCTTCACGCCCTTGAAATAGGCTGGCTTTCTCGCTGGAAAGAAGGAAATCCCCAGATTCAGCGAAACCATCAAAATTTGCATATCTGCCGAATCCGCATAAATAATCGATGGATGCGAAAATCCCAGATTCTGCGCCCAGTCGTGAATCGCGCCGCGCCCGCTGCGCGATTGGTCGGGGGCAAGCAGAATCAACGGATGCGCGCGTAAATCAGAAAGCGACACAACCGACTTTTCCGCTAATGGCGACGCTTCGGAAACGGCGGCAATCATCGGCACATCGTAGAGTACCTCCTGATAGGTGTTCCGCTGGTCGATTTCGCCGGGAAGCGTCAGCACCATGTCGCATTGCCCACGATAGAGGGCGTCGGACATGGCCGTCAGCGAGAGGTACAGCGGGTGAATCACCAAATTGGGCAGGTGCGGATGCAGGGAAAGGTACGCATCGACAATCAGTTCTTTTTCCAGCGGCCCGTTGTAGCCGATGTGGATGGCGCTCACACGGTGCGCATCGGCGAAAGCGTCCTGCAATTCAAGCTGAATCCCCATCAGGCGCTCGGCGTAGGGGAGAAACTGCTCGCCTTGGTCGGTCAGCACCGCGCCGGTAGACAGACGGTGGAACAGTGCACAGCCCATTTCTTTTTCCAGCGACGCAATCTGCTGGCTGATGGCGGTCTGGGAGACGTACATGTTCTTCGCAGCGGCGGAGAAGCTGCCTTCGCGGACGACGGCGAGAAAATACGCGATTCGGTCGGTATTCATGCGAAAAACCTCCAATGAGGGACAAAAAACTCCCTTCCGCGGTGCGCAGAAGGGAGCAAAGATGCGAGCGGTTAGGGGCGCTGACCCATGCCGCCTTCGAGGGTGATGGTTTCGCCGGACATGAATTTGAAGTCCGGGGAAGCCAGCTGGACGCACACATGGCCAATTTCCACCTCGGAGTCGCCGTAGTGGCCCATCGGGGGCATCTTGACATTCGCCTTGAACGCCTCGGGATATGCCTTCTGGAAGTTCTCCAGCTGCGTCGTCCATGCCAGCGGGCAGACGACGTTGACGTTGATACCGTCCTTGCCCCATTCGGTGGCGGCAACGCGGGTCAGGCCGCGAATGCCTTCTTTTGCCGCGGCATACGCGCACTGCCCATAGTTGCCAAACAGACCCGCGCCGGAGGCGAAGTTGATGACCGCGCCCTTTGTTTCCTTCAGATAGGGGTAGCACGCCTTCATATAATAGAATGTGGCGTACAGACCGGAATACAGCGCGAGATTGAACTGCTCGGTGGTATGGTCAGCCAGCGGAACGCCGGATGCGGAAGCCTGCGCGTTGTTAATCAGCACGTCGATGCGGCCGAAGGTGTCAATCGCCTGCTTGACGACATTGTTCACAACAGCCTCGTTGTCCGCGCTGTCATTCACGTCCGCCTGCACGCACACCACCTTCACGCCATAGAGGCGTTCCAGTTCTTCCTTCGCGTCGGTCAGTTTCTTCACGTTGCGCCCCGTGATGACCAGATTCGCGCCTTCCTTGGCGTAAGCGGTCGCAATGCCGTAGCCAATCGAACCGCAGCGGCCGTTGCTGAGCTTCGCATAGCCCGCGCCGGTAATAATCGCTGTCTTTCCTGCCAGAAAACCCATTATATATTTCCTCCTTCATGGTGAAGGGCTGAACAAGCAGCCTGTGCACTTATGGTATCACAGATGATGCGGAAAAGCAAGAGCGGACGGCACAAAATGGACAAGAATTGATGATTTTTTCACAATGTCGCCGGGCTCCAATCGGAAAAACGGAAAAGAAACAGCAAAAGTTTGATGAATTGTTTGACGCATCCCATTCATTGCACTATAATGGAGCCAGTAGCGTTCCGGGCGTACTGCGCGCCCGGCAAAGTGGGAGGAACGCGGAATGAAGGCAGAGAGCAAACGCTCGGTGCGCACCGTGCTTCGGTGGCTGCTGGGAGTGGCGACGGTGCTGATGGCAGCGCTGTTGATTTGGCAGTGCGTGACCATCTATCATGAAGGCATTGCACCGGAAAACATGGGCGAAAACGGGCTGCGAATTCACGATATTTACAGCCGGGAAATTGTCACGGCGCACTTCGCCTCGATTGCGTGGAGCGTGTGGGTCTTTCTGGCGCTGCTGGCGGCGAACATCGTCGCCGGAAAGCCGGAGCAGAAGGAATCGCTTCGCGCGCCGGTGGAGAATCAGCTGCTGATGCTGCGTGCGCGGACGGAGGAGACAGACGAAATCCGCAAAGTGAAAAAACAGCGCACGGGCGTATGGTGCGGCGCGGCGATTCTGTGCTTGATTTGCGGGGGGATGGCAGGGCGATTCCTGCTGGACTGGTCGAATTTTGCCTCGCGTGATTTGGAAGTCGTCGTGCGCCAGATGGTGATTGAAACGTTCCCGTGGATTGGGCTGGCGTTCATCCTCCTGATGGCGGCTGAGCAGTGGAATTTCCGCCTGTTGATGAAGGAACTGGAACTGCGCAGGAGCGCCCCGAAGCGCAAGCCGGATGCAGCCGCTTCAGAAAAGACGACAGGCAGGAACGTCATCCGCGTGATCATCGCGGCGGCGGCGGTGGCGCTGATTGTGCTGGGTGTGATGAACGGCGGCATGTTCGATGTGCTGGTGAAGGCAATCAATATTTGTACGGAGTGTATCGGCCTTGGCTAAGAAATTTGCGGCATGGTGGAGCGCCCATAAGCCCACCACCCGGCGGCTCATACAGGTTTACGCCGCCCTGCTCTACAACGCCTATGTGAAGGGATTCATCAAGGGCGACATCTACACCGGCGGCATCAAGAACTTTTGCGTGCCGGGATTCAACTGCTACTCCTGTCCGGGCGCGATTGGCGCATGTCCGCTGGGGGCGCTGCAAAACGCGCTGGCGTCCTCGGATAAGCGCGCGCCGTACTACGTTCTGGGCATTCTGATGCTCTACGGGCTGATTTTGGGGCGTACCATCTGCGGCTGGCTCTGCCCGCTGGGGCTGATTCAGGAATTGTTCTACAAAATTCCGACGCCGAAGGTGAAGAAGAGCCGCTTCACCCATGCGCTGTCGTATCTCAAATACGTCCTGCTGGCGGTGTTTGTGGTCATCATCCCGCTGGCGTACAGCTTGCAGCAGTATCCCGTGCCGGGATTCTGCAAGTACATCTGCCCGGCGGGGACGTTCGAGGGCGCAATGGGCTTGCTGGCGAACCCGGTCAATGCGGGCAAGTTCTCCATCCTCAACATCCTCTTTACGCGAAAATTCGTCATCATGGTGGTGATTCTGCTGGCGTGCGTGTTCTTCTACCGCGCGTTCTGCCGCTTCCTCTGCCCGCTGGGGGCGATTTACGGGCTGTTCGCGCGTGTGTCGATTCTCGGCGTGAAGGTCGAGAAGAGCAAATGCACGAACTGCGGGCGCTGCGTGGCGCACTGCAAGATGGATATTCGGCATGTGGGCGACCATGAGTGCATCCACTGCGCATCGTGCGTGGACGTTTGCCCGACGAAGGCCATCAGCATGAAAATGGGCAAAATTACGCTGAAAGCGAACGAAGTGCAGCCGATGAAGCCGGGCGAAGAACCGCAGCCGGAGGACAACAAAAAGCGCACGAACCGCCGCATTCGCGTGATGGCGGCGTGGACGGCGGCGCTGGTAGTGCTGGGCGTGGTGATGTGGCAGGTAAACAAGGACGATGTGGTGGCAGAGCCGACAAGTCAGCCCGCCGCGACGGAAACGATTGCGCCGGAAGCCACGGAAGCGCCGGACGACGATACGCCCGTGGGCTACGAAGTCGGCATGAAGTGCCCGGACTTCACGGTTCCGCTGTACGGGGAAGAAGGCGGCGAATTTACGCTGTCGGCGCAGAAGGGGAAAGTGACGGTCATCAACTTCTGGGCGACATGGTGTACGCCGTGCGTGGCGGAATTGCCGTATTTCGCGGAACTGTACGCGGAGTATGGCGACGAAATCTCGCTGGTGGCGATTCACTCGAACCTCGTGACGGACGATGTGGACAAGTTCCTCGCGAAGGAGAACCTGAATATGCCGTTCGCGCTGGACAAGACGGGCGCGGTGATTAAGTCACTGGGCGGCTCGACGCAGCTGCCGATGACGGTCATTGTCGATGCAGATGGGAAAATCGTGTACAACAAGGTCGGGTCGGTGACGCTGACGGTGCTGGAAGGGCTTGTCGCGCCGCTGCTGGCGGAGTAACCAATCAATATGGGCAGGGGGATTCGTTCTCCCTGCCTTTTTCAATTGTAACAATTGCGCCGGAGCGCTTGCGAAACGGGCGCAAGGCTGGTATCATAAAGGTAGAAATCACCATAGGAGGGAAAACGCATGAAGAAATTGCTGTGCGGGCTGCTGTGCCTGCTGATGCTGTTAGGCTGCGCGTCAGCGGAGGGGTATTGGTACGCCGCGAAGGGCGATAACGGCTTGTGGGGGCATATCGACGAGATGGGGAACTGGGTGATTCCGCCGAAATTCGATGATGCGAGCGACTTCCGGGGCAATTATGCGTGGATTCAGCAGGGCGACCGGGAGGGGTTCGCGAACCGCGATGGCGAAATTGTGCTGCTGCTGGATGAGAATGTAGTGGCAGACAGCGGCTATGACGGCTTCTATTACGGTGGACGCGAAACGGGCATTTGGCTGCTATACAAGAAGGCGACGGGGAAAAACAGTCTCGGCACGGAATGGCTGGAAGGCTTCTTTGATGTGCAGAGCGGTGTTTACAGCGGCTTGAAGTGGCGGGGCGTGAATCATAGGGAGTCGAACAGCCGCTTGATTGCCGTGGCAGACGAAACCGGCAAGTGGGGCTATGTCAGCCGCGATACGGGCGAAATGGTGATTCCGGCAAAGTATGATTCGGACAACATGGGTTCCAATTTTTATGACGGGTATGCCGTTGTCACATTCTGGGACGATGATTACAACATTGTGCAGACGCTGCTGCTGGACGAAACGGGGAAGGAATATCCCCTGCCGGAGGGCATCAATGCGGCGAACTGCGATACCGTGATTAGCGGCGGGCTGTTTGAGGTGGTGGACGAGAACGGCTTATACGGCTATTGTAATACAAGCGGCGAAGTGGTGATTGAACCGCAGTTTGCGTATGCCTTCGAGTTTGAGGATGGCTATGCGGAGGTTGAATTGACCGACGGCACTTATGGTGTCATCGACCAAACGGGGAAAGTTGTGATGCGCACGACGGATACGCACTATGCAGACGTCCGGCATGGCTGCTATGTGCTGCCGACGGGCGAACACAGCTTCACGATGTACAGCGTGGCGGGCGAGGAGCTGTTCACCCTGCAAGGCGAAAATATCGTGCGGCTGTGGACGCCGGAGGAGAACGGCTTGTGCATGTACGTTGTGGAGAAGGGCAGACAGCGCCGCTGCGGTTGGGTGAACATGCAGGGCGAAATCATCAGCGAAGCGAAGTGGACATTCCCGGAATACGACCAGCCGGACGTGTATTTCCCGTCGGGCTTGCAGGCAGTGTACGATATAGACGGCACGAGGCTGGCAGGGTATCTCGACGAAAGCGGCGAACTGGCGATTCCGCTGCAATTCAGCTTTGTGACGCAGTTCTACGGCAAGCTGGCGTATGTGGGAATGGTGCAGGACGACGGCACGACCCAATACGGCTACATCAACCAGCAGGGCGAATGGGTGTACAGCTGGACGGAATAATCCTTCGGCGGCGGTGGAAAATGAACATCGCCGCTTCTTTTGTGCCTTGACATGGAATGTCCTCAATGGTATAATAAAGATGATATTGTCCATCTGTCTGCACGGCGCTGCGGGAAAAAGCGGCAGTGCCCGTTTGGAGGCGCGGAAAACACATGACGCAGGGGGATGAGCGCATGAAAGCTGCGAAAGCGTCGATTCGCCAGCGCCTGACCCACAGCAAACTGCCGATGCTGGTGCTGGTCGGCGTTGTTTTATTTGCGCTCATTTTCCTTGGGATGCGCTTTTTCACCCGCTATACGCGCGAAGAACTCTATCGCGAAAGCCAAAATCAGCTGACGGAAATTACGTCGCAAATGTACGAGAAGCTCTCCATCACGCTGGAACAGCAGTGGGATTTCCTGACTGTAATGGATAGGTCCGTAGCTTTCTACGCCCCGACGACACAGGAGGCACTCGTGCAGCTGCTTCAGGCGACACAGAATCAGCTGATGTCGCAGGACAGCGCCCTGCGATTCCTTGCGATTGACGAAAGCGGAAACCTGATTAACGCGGCGGGAGAGCGGATGCCCTGCGAATTTGCCGATACGCTTGGCATGACGGGGCGACAGTGTTTCCTTATTCGCGGCAAGGGCGGCGATGAAAATCAAATGGTCTTTTCCCTGCCCATCATGCAGTCGCTGACGGTTGCGATGGGGGAAAAGAGCATCCGCATCACGCATCTGGTGCTGCTCAAGGGCATGAGCAGCCTGACGCCGTTCTTCCGCAGCAGCGCATTTCACACGCAGAACAGCACCTATGTCGTCATCAGCGACGGCGTGAAGATGTATTCCGACGCGGCGGATGAGAACATCAACTTTCTGGGACGGAACATCTATCCAGCGCTGCGGACGCTCCGCTACCCGCACGCGGGCAATTTTGATAACTGTCTGACGGAACTTGAAGCATCCGACAATCATTTTACCTGCACCGATGTGCTGGTGGACAAAACACAGTATTTCTTGTGCATGAAGCGCCTAACCGGATGCGACTGGACGATGCTGTTCCTTGTGCCGGGGGTGGAGGTCGCTGCCGGTGCGCGCGCAATGGTGGATTCGATTACGCTGATAGTCAACATTGCGTTCTTCGTCTTGCTGCTGCTGACGGTGGGGGCAATGTACTTTCTGTTGACGGCGATGCAGAACCGGGAGCGCTACGCCGTGGAGACGGAGAACGCGCAGGCGCTTGCACAGGCGAACGCGGAGCTGGATCGGGCGCGTCAGGCGGCGATGGATGCGCTGAAACTGGCGGAATCCGCCAACGTATCCAAGACGGCGTTCCTGACGAATATGAGCCATGACATCCGCACACCCATGAACGCTATCATCGGCTTGACGAACCTGATGCAGCACGACCTGAACAATCCGGAGAAGCTGCAGGCGTATATCGACAAGCTGCATACATCCAGCGAGCATCTGTTAGGGCTGATCAATGACGTGCTGGACATGTCCAAAATCGAGAGCGGCGCAGTGACGCTGCGCATGGATGAAGTCAATCTTGCTGAGCAGATTGAGCAGATTGAAGCCATCATTCGCCCGCAGACGCGCCAGCGCGGGCAGCACTTTATCGTCCGCGCGAGCCAGATTCACCACGAGAATTTCATCGGCGATGCGACCCGCCTGCGGCAGGTGCTGCTGAACATCCTGTCCAACGCGGTCAAGTACACCCAGCAGGGCGGCGAAATCAGCCTTGACGTGCGCGAGGTGTCCCGCAGCGGGCATTCGTATGTGAAATATGCCTTTGTGGTCAAGGACAACGGCATCGGCATGACGGAGGAGTTCCAGAAGCACCTGTTCGACGTGTTCACCCGCGCGGAGGATTCCGTGACGAACAAGGTGCAGGGCACGGGGCTGGGCATGGCGATAAGCAAGAGCATTGTGGACATGATGGGCGGCGTGATTAACGTCGAGAGTGCGCCGGGCGAAGGCAGCCGCTTCGAAGTGCTGCTGGAGTTCAAGGTGGACGCACAAGCGGATGACCGCGCGCACACGGTGAAGGACTGCCGTCTGCTGCTGGTCGGCTATGCGCCGGGGCGCGTGGCGGACGTGCAGGATGCGTTGGAACACACACCCGTGACGGCGGAGGCGGTCGAGCACCCTGAAGACGCGGTGAGCATCCTGCGGCAGGAGGATGTGGACGTAGTGCTTTTGTCCTGCCAGTACCGCGCGCCGGAGATGCTGCGCCCTCTGGTTCGCCAGATGCGCGAGGCCGCCGGGAAGCCGATTTTCGTATTCTGTATGCAGGCGGGGCAGCGCGAGGAAGTGCTGGATATCATCAGCGCCTGTGGGCTGGACGGCTTTGTGCCGCTGCCGTTCTTCCTCTCCAATCTGGAGAACGAGATGGCGAAACTGCGTACGGAATTCGGCAATATCGGGAACGTGGACGGCACATCGGTGCTGAATGGGATGCGGCTGCTCTGCGCGGAGGACAATCCGCTGAATGCGGAAATTCTGGAGGAGCTGCTGCACATGCAGGGCGCGACCTGCACGATTTACAGCGACGGCAAGCAGTTGGTGGAGGCGTTCGACCACGTCCGCCCCAGCGACTACGACGTTATCCTGATGGACGTGCAGATGCCCGTGATGAACGGCTACGAAGCGACGCGCGCCCTCCGCGCCAGCGACAACCCCGTCGGCCGGACGATTCCGATTATCGCCATGACCGCGAACGCCTTTGCGGACGACATTCAGCAGAGCTTGGAAGCGGGCATGGATATGCACCTTTCCAAGCCGATTGACATTGCGGTGCTGGAAAAGACGCTGAGCCTCTTCCGCACGGACAAGAAGAACCATGGGCGTGCGGTGTTTAAGAGGAGAGTCATGGAGATGGAGAAGTGAGGGGGAAAGCCTCCGGTACGCATAGTTGAAATCAAAAAAGGGGTTGTCACAATTTGTGGCGACCCCTAAAAACTTATCGCAACAGTCTTTCCCAATCATCAGGGAAACCAATACATTTGAGATTCACGTCAGGGCATTCATCAATAATCGCGCGAAGATTCAGAACGAACGTATTCCAAATGCTTTCTCCGTGCATGATGTATTTGAGTGCAAGGCAGTCAGTAAAGAGTCTTGAATTTGCATATTGGCTTTCTTTCGGTGGCAGTTTTGCGAGCGAATTGAGAGGCATGTTATATAGTCTGCCATAGTGAGCACATATGTTGCGAATCTCGACAAGTGCGGCGAACCAACTTTTGACATATACAAACCCGGTTTGGAAGTTCAGTGCTATTGCTTTTTGATCCTCTCGTTTCATGAGCGAATACAGTGTGGACAATGCTCCGAGGGAGAGAAGTTCAACCACAACCCAAATAGGAAAATGCCCTTCGTATTTTTGCATGTGGTGAACCACCATTGGTTTTTTTGACTGCTTTCTAATCTCGGCATCCACACGTTCATTGAAAACATCGAACATGTCTTTTCCGAACACACCGCTTATCCAAGGTTTGAAAAAAGAACGGTCACGATAGCATTCTGCACCGTATTTTATTGCTAAATGATATGAAATACATGACCGCAGTCTGATTTCAACATACTCAATCACGGGACTGATGATATTCCGAAGTCTACTGTCAAACTGATAGAGCGAATAGATTTGTTCAAGGCTTGTACCCTCACGATACTTGTCCGTTTGCTTATCAAGCAAATCAATTCCATAGGCACTCAAACGATAGTAGTTGACAGTTTTCAAAATTTCTTTTGCCTTTGCACAATCAGCGATAATCAGCCCGTGCTTTTCCTGCAAATTTAGAATTTGCTCATCGTAGGTCTTGGGTATCTTCATTTGAACCAAATCAGCCATTTCAGCATTCCCCACAGTAAAAAAAGTCCCACCTTGGTTCGCAGTGCATCTTTCGATGCCTTATGCGTGGTGGGCTCGCTCAATATTATAATATACCCGATTGCCTGTTTTGTCAAGCCCTCGATGAGAATTTTTATGAGTTTGGGCGACTGGGGGCTTACAGTCTGGTCGCGCCCATCTGGCGCGACAATATGTGAGTGGTCGAATGTGCAGCTTGAGGGCGCTCCTGCGGGAGCGCAAAGTTACTGGCAGGGACGCTTCGCTGCCTGCGCCTTGTTGACTTCTTCCTTTGAGTAGGCTTGACGAGAAACAGTTGGGGCGTTGCCCCAAACCCCACAAGGGACACTGTCCCTTGACCCTGCAAGGGGCAGACGAAAAGGGACGAAGTCCCACCTTGACCCCTTCGCGCGATTGAGTTGGCTTCTTCTCCTTGCTTCTTCCGCGTGTTTATCCCTTTAGCCTTCCAATGCAAACGGCGCGAGCGGAAGCCCATTCCGCCCAAACAGCGACACCTTCCCCCAATTCACATATGCATACCTTACCTTCGTCGGGTGGAGCACTGCCACGCTCCGCAAGCGCATCTCCGCCCCAGCCAGCGTCACCGACTGCACAGGGTGATACGCCCCGTCCTCCCCGGCAATCTCCAGCAGCAGTTCGCCCGTCTCCCGGCGCAGCACAGGTGCGCTCAGCGTGACAACGAGCGTATCTCCCTGCGTATACTTCCCCAGTGCGCGGGGGGATTCCGGCGCGTCCATGCCATAGACGACGCGCAGGGCAACGTCGCACAGGCGCTCACCAGGGGTACGCTTGTCGGTCGGGTGGATGTTGTCGAACTCGCCGCAGTCCAGCAGAATCGCCAGACCACCGGGCTGGAGGGCGCTCGCCGCGCGGGCCTGTGCAAGACGCAGGCGCGCCCAGTCGTGCTTATCCTCGTCGCCGGCGGCAATCCACATCGGCAGCTGCACGTTGAGGAAGGGGAGCGAATCGTCGCGGAAAAGCTGACGCAGGCGCATCACCATCGCAGTCAGCAGCACGTCGTAATGCTCGGTTTTCGCGGTGTCATCCTCACCCTGATAATACAGAATGCCGGTCAGCGTCGCGGGAATGACGCGCTTGGTCATCGTTTCAATCAGCCCGCCCGGGCGATACGGCGAACCGGGACCAACCGGCGGATGCCAAGGGCAGGGGCCGACGGTTTCGTTGATTTCCGGCCACGAGATACCGGGATTGTCCTTCTTCAGCTGAGCAACATGCGCATTCCATGCGTTCATTTCAACCCAAAAGGCATCTTCCTCCTGCCGCCACTGGTCAAAAGGCTTGTCGCCGCCCTGCTCACGGTAGCGGGTGATGTAGCGCTGCCCCTCGGCGGTTGCTTCCAGCGCTTCCTTGTCCATCCAGCAGGTCACGGATGTACCGCCCCAGTAGCAGTCAATAATGCCGATAGGGCAGTCAATCGTCCGCGCGAGTTTGCGGGCGAAGAAGTACGCCACGGCGGACATATCCCGCGCATAGCCGGGGCGGACACGCTCCCAGCGGGAAGCGGCTTCCGCGGCAATCGCGTCGTCATCCCAGACGCTCTTTTTCGGGACGTTGAAGTAGTGCACCAGCGGGTCGTCATGCGCCGCGATTAAATCTTGCCCCTCGTCGGCGTTTTGCAGTTCCAGCTCCATGTTGCTCTGCCCGGACGCGAGGTAGACTTCGCCAATCGAAATATCGGTGGATGTGCACGTTTCTGCCCCGCAGGTGACGGTCAGTGTGCAGCTGGTTGCCTGTTCCATCGGTGGAAGATGCAGGAGAAAACGTCCGTCGCGCGCTGTGCAGACGCCTTCGGAGAGAATCAGCCCATCCGCCGTCGTTACGCGCCCGGCGACAGTTTGCCCATCCGCCGCCGTACCCCAGACGCGCACTTCCTTGCGGCGGCACAGGACAGCACCGCTGCCGAACAGGGGCGCAAGTTTGAATTCAATCGCCATTAGTCGTCCTTCTTTCCCATAAACGCGAGGTTGTGCGAGATGAGCAGGCAGCGCTGGCGCACGCAGCCCGGCGAACGCAGCGGATCTTTGGGCGTGTGAAGCAGATAGTCGCACAGGCGGTCAATGTCCGTTTCAGCGACGTGCAGGCGCGTGTCCGACGAGGCATAGTAGATGTACACCTTGCCGTCGTCATCCGCAATCGCGCCGTTGGAGAACACGACGTTGCTCACGTCGCCCACGCGCTCGTGCCCCATCGGGCCAAGCAGCATCCCCGACGGTTCGGCAATCACGCGCGACGGGTCATCCAGCGCCGTCATGAAGGCGTACAGCACATAGCGCAGACCTGCCGCCGTGTTGCGAACGCCGTGCGCGATGTGAATCCAGCCCTTGTCGGTGCGAATTGGCGTTGCGCCCGCGCCGTTTTTGCTCTCGGTGATGGTGTGGTAGCGGCGCAGGGAAATGATTTTCTCCTCGTCAATGACGGGATGCTCAATATCCTTGCACAGTCCGAAGCCGATGCCGCCGCCCGAACCCGTCTCGATGAAATCATCCATCGGGCGAGTATAGAAGGCATATTGCCCGTCTACAAATTCGGGGTGGAGGACGACATTGCGCTGCTGCGGCGAACGGAGCGTCTTGAGGTTCGGCAGACGCTCCCAGCTCTGCAAGTCCTTCGTGCGTACGATGCCCGCCGCCGCAACCGCTGCGGACAAATCGCTGCTGGTGCGGTCTTTGCTTTCGGAGCAGAATACGCCGTAAATCCAGCCGTCTTCATGCTGCGTCAGGCGCATGTCGTAGACGTTCGTTTCCTCTGCGCAGGTATCGGGGAGGACGACAGGATAATCCCGGAAGCGGAAGCCCTCAGTGGGCTTGTCGGATTCCGCGACGGCGAAGAACGACTTGCGATCCATCCCTTCGACGCGCACGACGAGGCAGTACTTGCCGTTCAGCTTGATTGCGCCGCTGTTCATGGTGGCATTGACGCCCAGCCGCTGCATCATGAAGGGGTTCGACGCGGGGTCAGCGTCGTACATCCAGAAGGGCGGGATGTGCTCGCGGGTGAGGACGGGGTAGCGGTAGCGGGTATAAAGCCCGTTATAGAAGTGGTCATTGGCGGGGTTCGGGCGCGCGATGAGGCGCTCGTAGGACTCCATCAGGGAGGAAAAACTGCGGATTTGCATAGCAGTGGTCGCTCCTTTTTCTTTTTTTGGTTGCTGATTTTTAAGTTGCTTGTTTTTGATGTTGCAGGGGGAATCGCCTCTGCGGAGGCGACCAAAGGGCTTTCCGTTCGCCCTTTGGAAAACTTCGGTGCGCTCCCATGTTACTTGATTTGTATTGTTGCTTGAAAGAACGCGAGGCACACCGACTAAATCTGTTTCGATAAAGCTCAACAAACTTAGATGGGGACGCGAAGCAGTCCAGAGGGCGACCGCAAAGCCCTCTGGTC
>ENA-OZHW01000640-OZHW01000640.1-human-gut-metagenome-genome-assembly--contig:-NODE-640-length-15069-cov-7.995671_pt1 | contig 15069 bp, 14 predicted proteins | sample MGYA00244050_ERZ653694 | MGnify/ENA primary metagenome ERZ653694 (study PRJEB26926, sample SAMN06165242) | human gut metagenome | biome: ENVO:00009003; feature: ENVO:2100002; material: ENVO:00002003...
GATCTACACTCGACTAGTCGTCGGCAGCGTCAGATGTGTATAAGAGACAGTCTTTTAAATTAGTTAAATCGCATGTGTGAAGAATTTATTGGATTAATCTATTATGGAACAAGTTTATTGTTATAGGAAATTACCTGCCGAAGATTAAGCAGAACAATACGATAGGAATCAGGATCGTATTGACATTGCAGGATGGAGAAAACTGGAATGCAACTCATAGCTTTAGTGGAAGGATATGGAGGGCATCAGGTATTTTATTATGCTATGCACATTACATTTGATAAAAACTGTGAGTAAAGAAGCTTGCATAAAAGCTAAGTAAGTTATTAATAAAATTGTGTAATTTATTTCTCATGGAAATTCATCTCCTTTCTGTTTACGATGTCATTATAGAATATGAAAACTAATATTACTTGCCAAAATAAAAGAATATATAGTCAAAAGTTGCTTAATACAGTGACAGGTTAAAATATCCTGCAATACTGTCATTGGTCAGTTTATTTATACAATTTAATATTGGAATATTTTACAACTATGACACAAGTATGCAACATAATAAACGAATGCTTTTGATAGAGTAATGATACACAATATCAGTTACAAAGAAGCAGGAGGGTAGAAAGTGGATATGACACAAAACAAATGTTGCAGATATGGGACAAATTTACGTCGAAGGAGACGCAGGTGCAGAAAAATACTGCGTTCTATCATATTTTCCTGTAGTATCATAGCTGTGACTGTATTTGTGGCTGTGGAAAGCCGTATGATAACATCCGGCGATGGCGGGACAAATAAAAATGATGTTGAAGCCGGAAACAATACATATGATAATGCTGTTATAGAAAATAGCAAAATCTCTGAAAAGAATAATATACAAAATAATCAGTCGATGCTTGATGATATAATGAACAGCACCCAATATCCAAAACAGCTAAAGGACCTTGCTTTGAAGAATGAAGAGGCACTTGAGTTTGTGTATGATTATCCGGCGGAACATGTGAAGGAACACACAATTGATTTGACAGAAGAAGCGTCTATGGATAGTGTTCCGTTATTTGTGCAGTGGGATAAACGCTGGGGATACGAAAAATATAGCGGCAATTTCTTTGCAGCAAGCGGATGCGGTCCCACTACACTTTCGATGGTAGTGGTTTATCTGACGCACAATAGGGAGGCATCACCTATTGCAGTAGCAAAGTATTCAAAGGAAGCCGGTTACAGTGTGGATGGATCGGGAAGTTCATGGACGCTTATAAGTGAAGGCTGCATGCACTACGGCGTAAAAGCAAAGGCAGTGGCGCTGGATGAGAGCAGAATGAAAGCAGAGCTTGATGAAGGGCATCCTATTGTGGTAAATGTAGGACCGGGAGATTTTACCGATACAGGACATTTTATGGTTATAACAGGCTATGATGATGAAGGATTTTCAATAAATGATCCAAACAGCATTGAAAAAAGTGGCAAAAGATGGTTATTCAAAAATATATCATCTCAGATTAGAGCTGTCTGGAGTATGTATGTGTGAGAATATATTTGTATAAGTGCCGGTAAAACATCCTATTATTGAGTTAAATAATAGGGTGTTTTTTACAACTATGACACATCTTTATGCTATAATAATTCTATCGTAATCATAGAAGAGGAGCAGCTTATGACCAGTATTCTCATAGTGGAAGATGACAACGACATAAATAATTTAATATGCAACACCCTGAAGGCAGAGGGATATCAATGCGAAAGAGCGTTTGATGGCAAGGAAGGGGCGGACAAAATTGAGCAGAACAGATATGATCTGCTGCTGCTTGATATTATGCTTCCTGAGATAAATGGTTATGAATTGCTTGACTATGTCAGGGGAATTGGGGATACTCCGGTCATAATAATATCTGCTATGGGACAGGTGGATGAAAGGATACGCGGGCTTCGTATGGGCGCGGATGATTACATATGCAAACCATTTCAGATAGGGGAGCTGCTTGCGAGAGTGGAAACCGTATTAAGGCGCACTCAGCGCATGGCAGAGCGTCTGGAAATAGAGGATGTAGCTATAGATCCTAAATCACGTACAGTGACAAAGGCAGGTGAGCAGGTAGAGCTCACAGCAAAGGAATTTGACCTGTTGTATGAGCTTATGAAGAATAAGAATGTTGCACTCAGCAGGCGCAGGCTTTATGAACTTGTATGGCAGGAGGAGTATACCGGGGAGACAAGGACACTGGACTCACATGTACAAAGACTAAGGAAAAAGCTTGACTGGAATCAAAAGATTGTCACAGTTTTCAGAATTGGCTATCGTCTGGAGGTTCGCGGATGAAATTTTTCTATAAAATGTTTCTTGGAATGACAGTGATACTTGCTGTTGCCCTTGGAATGATAGAATATGTGACTCTATCATATTCGCTGGAGCATGCAGTGAAAAGGGAGCAGGACAGTGCACTTTCACAGCATCAGATGATAAAATACTCGATTGAAACTGTCATACTTAATATGAAGAGTGAGGATGTGGATAAGGAGCTTACAGATATGATGTCGCAGTCGGCAAAATCCATTGTTGGAGATGAAGGAGGAATGTATCTTGCTGCTGATGATGGAAAAAGGATATATGCCAATTCATGTAATTATGAGCAAAAGGATATAAAGGTAAAGGATGGTACGCTTACATACAGTATAGTGTCAAAAGAAAATACTAAAGATACCGGTGAAAAGCAAAGCAGCAGATATATCCATGTTAAAAGCAGCTTTAAACTGAATGATAACAGGTATATTCTGATAACGGAAAGTGATATTACACCGGTTTTCGATGAGTCAAAGGAGCTTAGATATAGATGCAGCATGTACTACATTGTTATATTTGCTGTTGGTATGATGGTCATATTGATACTTTCCTGGATGATTACAAAGCCTCTTGCCGGATTAACAGCCACCACCAAAAAATTTGCAGATGGTGATTACACAGCAAGAAGTGATGTAAAGACAAAGGATGAAATAGGTGAGCTTGCGATAGCTTTCAACGAGCTTGCGAAAAACCTTGAAAGCAAAGTTTATGAACTTCAGATGGCGGCAAAGAAGCAGGAGGATTTTACTGCAAACTTCGCACATGAGCTCAAAACCCCAATGACATCAATTATAGGATATGCCGATACCCTGTATCAGAAAAAAATGTCCGAGGATGAGGTGCACAGTGCTGCCGGAGTCATACTGAATGAGGGCATGAGGCTTGAAGCATTATCATTTAAGCTGCTGGAGCTTATCACTCTTGATAAAAATGATTTCAGGCTTGAAGAGACAAGAGTATCTGAGATTATAGCAGACTGTGTGGAAACCGCACATGAAGCGGCAAAAAAGCATAATACAGAGATTGTGTACAGTGCGGATGAGGCATGGGTGTGGCTGGAATATGATCTGTTTAAGACCATGCTTCTTAATCTGATAGACAATGCAGTGAAATCAGGAGGCAGCAAGGTAGATGTATCAGGCAGACTTATTTCGCACAGTATTTATTGTATTGCAGTTTCGGACAATGGAAGAGGAATACCGCCTGAAGATATAGAGCGCATTACAGAGGCTTTTTATATGGTTGACAAGTCACGATCAAGAAGTGAGCATGGAGCAGGGCTTGGGCTTGCACTTGTATCAAGGATTGCTAAGCTGCATGATACAAAAATCCATTATGAGAGTGAGTCAGGTAAAGGAACCAAGGTGTATTTTGACATGAAAGCGGAGGCATTGGATGAGAAGCAAGCATTTATCAGTGCGCAAATGTATTGATAAAAAACCGGATAAAATCAAGGGAATAGTGTGTATATGCATTATTCTGGCAGTTGTATGTGCGGGAAATATGATACCGAATTATCTGATTTCACTTAAAGCAGCAAAAATTGCCAAAACGAGTACTACGATAAGCAACGCAGATATAAGCCCCTACAGTCACTCTATTTCAGCTGAAGAGAGGCTTACAAAGATGATGTCTCTGATGCAGGACAATGTAAATGAGCTGTGGAATGAGAAATATAGTGAGAAAAGGGAACCGTTGGATACTGAGATTCCGGTGGGACAGGCTTATACGGCTATTCAGACTTTTCTGAAGGGTGCCTGTGAGCTGCAGAAGCAGTCAGGTATTATGCAGATGCTCGGTGAAGACGATATAGTTATCCTCCAAAGCCTTGAAAGTAACTATTCAAAGGATACAGACAGCGAAACAGAACAGACATATGAAGCAGCTCCTTGGCAATATGATGCAGCAGTTGCTTTGGGTGATAGTATTGACAACACAATATCAGATTATTTTGTAACATCGGATATAAGCAAGGAATTGTCGGCGTGGGTATTTATAATATCATTTGAAGATACGAGAATGCTGGCTGCTGTTGATGCGGTGCTTGGAGTACCGTTTTATATTACATATTATTGTGCAGATGTGGATAGTCCTAAGGCACAGGCTGCAGTGATGAGAGATTTATATGCAAAGACATATGGCAGTGATTATTCTATGGGTTATCCAAAAGAGTCTGAATCAAAAATAGATTCTTCCTTTGAGACAAATATAATAGAGAATTTTTATTATGGGAATAATTATACGCAAGGGGATGATGAATATACCGGTTTTGAACCTTGTGTATACTCTTGTTCATCGGACAAGCTGCAGATGGAATATCAGGTTATTACAAGAATCCAAAGATTTGAAAAAAAGGGAAAGCAAGTTTCATCATATAATTCGCGTATTAATATATGTCTGTACTAACCGGACCCAAAAAGCTCTCTGTGCAATGCACGGGAGCTTTTTAAATTGCATGCAAGCATCAATGATACCTTTTGACCCTCATTTTATAATACAGTAATTATAACAGTATCATTTAGTGCATGATTTGTACAATTTATTACATTGCTCTTTGCAAGGGTTTTGTTATATTTTAGATATAACAAAGTAGTTATTGTTCTCGGTTTTATATATTAATAATTGGAAAGTGAGGAAAAATATGAACGCTGATATGAAATGGCTTGATAATCCGGAAGTGTTTAAGGTAAATCAATTGGAACCACATAGTGATCATTGCTATTATCTGGATTATTCAGACATGAAAAAAGAAAAAAATCCATTATTACAGTCATTAAATGGTCAATGGGAGTTTGCTTACAGCAAAAATGTGATGGAAAGACCTGTTGATTTTTATAAGGAAACATTTGATGCATCCGGATTCGATAAAATTATGGTTCCCGGACATATTGAACTGGCTGGATATGATAAAATACGTTACATCAACACTATGTATCCGTGGGAAGGAAAAGAGTACCACAGAGGAGCATATAGTATGGAGACAACCGGAGCAGAAGAAGGAATGTTCTCAGAAGCACAGTACAATCCGGTAGGCTCTTATATCAAATACTTTGATTTGGATAAGAACATGTGTGGAAAAAGAATACATATATGCTTCGAAGGTGTAGAAGAAGCTATGTATCTGTGGCTTAATGGTCAGTTTATAGGTTATGCAGAGGACAGCTTCACACCTTCAGAGTTTGATCTGACACCATATGTTAAGGAAAAGGGAAATGTTCTGGCAGTGCAGGTACATAAGATGAGCACGGCGGCATTTTTAGAGGATCAGGACTTTTTCAGATTTTTTGGAATTTTCAGAAATGTTACTTTGAAGGCAATTCCGGATGTTCATCTGGAGGATGTATGGTTCAAACCTGTGTTAAATCAAGATAATGAAAGCGGAAGCGTATCTGTCAGCATGAAGGTGTCTGCTACTGACAGTCAGAATGTAACTGCTGGCTTTATTTTAAAAGACAGAGAAGAAAATATATTAGTTGAGAAGTCATTACAGTTAAATAAAGAAAACAACCATTTGGAAGGCACGATTTGTGTTGACTTGGAAAGTGTCAGGCTGTGGGATAATCATAATCCATATTTATACCATGCTTATGTTGAGCTTAAAGCAGAGGATGGTTCACTGGCCGAGGTAATTCCTTATGATATCGGTTTCAGAAGAATAGAGATTATAGATAAAGTAGTCTATTTGAATGGAAAACGTCTTGTTATCACGGGAGTAAACCGTCATGAGTGGAATGCAAGAACAGGAAGATGCATTGGTATAGAAGACATGAAGGCAGATATATCATGTATATTAAGAAACAATATTAATTCTGTGCGTACCTGTCACTATCCTGACCAGATACCATGGTACTATATGTGCGACAATGCAGGTATTTATGTGATGGCAGAAACAAATCTGGAGAGCCATGGGTCATTCCAAAAACTTGGGGCAATCGAACCGTCATGCAATGTACCGGGATCTATTCCACGGTGGAGAGATGCAGTGCTTGAGCGTGCAAAAAACAATTTCGAAACTTTTAAAAACCATACATCCATCCTTTTCTGGTCATTAGGAAATGAATCCTATGCAGGAGACGACATTGAGGCAATGAACGTTTATTTTGCCGAAAAGAAGGATGGAAGATTAGTTCATTATGAAAGCGCTTATTATAATAGGGCATATGAGGATACTATTTCTGATTTTGAGACCAGAATGTATGCAAAACCGGAGGATGTAGAGGAATACTTGAATAACAGTCCGAAAAAACCGTATATTTTATGCGAATTCATGCATGATATGGGAAATTCAATGGGTGGACTTGGCTCTTATATGAAGCTGATTGACAAATACGATATGTATCATGGCGGATTTATATGGGATTTTATTGACCAGGCAATTATGGTAAAAGATTCCGTTACAGGAAAAGATGTTTTACGCTATGGTGGAGATTTTGATGATAAACCGGCAGACTATGAATTTTCAGCAAATGGAATCGTATTTGCTGACAGGAAAGAAAAACCGGCAATGCAGGAAGTGAGGTATTACTATGGCTTATACAGATAAATTAAGAGTGGTCTATGGTGACTATACATTAGGTGTACATGGTGAAGGCTTTGATTATATTTTCTCTTATGCACAGGGTGGACTGGAATCTATCGTTAAAAATGGATATGAGTGGCTGTATCGTTGCCCAAAGCCTATTTTCTGGAGAGCGTTGACAGATAATGACAGGGGAAGCAAGTTCCATATTAAAAGCGGAAGCTGGCTTTCGGCAGATATGTTTATTGACTGTAAGGGAATACAGGTGATCATGGATGGCAAGGAGCAAAAACCATATGCACCTGATAATAACAGCTATGGCGGTGATGTTTATGCTGATGAAATTATTGTAAAATATACATACGAGACCATAACAACTCCGGCGACAACTGTTCTTGTGAGCTATAGCGTTGATGCGTCCGGAAAGATTCGCGTGGATGTACATTATAATGGAGTACAGGGGCTCCCTGAATTTCCTGTATTTGGAATGAGATTTATTATGCCAACATTGGCTGACAAATATTTATATAAGGGACTCTCCGGGGAAACATATCCTGACAGAAAAGCAGGTGCACAAGAAGGCGTCTATAAGATCGGTGATCTGAGTCTTACACAATATCTTGTTCCGCAGGAATGTGGTATGAGAATGGATACAGAGTGGCTTGAAATTACAAGACATACGGCCCTTGATAACAGCAGGAAAGATAGCACATCACAGACACTGCGCATTGAAAAGAATGATGAAAAATTTGCATTTTCTTGTCTGCCTTATACCGCATCTGAGATTGAAAACGCTCTTCACCATGAAGAACTGCCACCGGCAAGAAGAACTGTTTTATGCATATATGGCGCAGTAAGAGGTGTTGGAGGTATCGACAGCTGGGGAACTGATGTGGAAGAGGATTATCGTATCAGTGCGGAGACTGATAAGGATTATTCTTTTACAATCTGTTAGTCATTCATTAAAAAGATAAGTATCCGGATAAAGCAGGAGCATTTGCTCCTGCTTTTGTCTTCTTATTATGTATTTCTGGCTCTGTATTCAGAAGGAGAACATCCTTTTTGTTTATGGAACAATCTACTGAAGTATAGTGGATTATTGTATCCGACAATGCCTGCAATCTCGTTTATAGAGTAGGATGTCGTTTCAAGCAGCACCTGTGCGTTTGTCATCCTTAGTGCTGTGAGAAATTGTACTGGTGTATTACCGGTATATTTCCGAAAGCTCCTGATAAACCAGCTTATGCTCATACCAATTGATGAAGCATATTCCTCCACGTTAATAGCGCGGTTGTAGTTTGTATTGAAATATGTAATTGCTGTATCCATCTGGCTGTCAAGGAATTCATTTCTGATTACATGCTCAGTTGTTATTTTACGGTTAAATATAATCAAAAGGTGTCGTAGCAAAAGCATGAGCATTTCCTCATAATTGTCCTGACATCTTTGAAGCTCTGTAATAATCCTTTTGAAAACCTGTTCATATTCAAGAGACGTTCCAACATTAAAGACTCTTTTATTGTCTGTAAATCCGTATTTTCTTAAAGTGTTTTTTACGTCGCTTCCGGTAAAGTGAATCCAATATATCTGAGTCTTATCCTTACCATAAAATTCATATTTTTGAAGCTCTTTTGGGCGAAATAACACTATATGTCCTGCTGGAATGATTGTCTCATTTTCAGGATTGTCAAAGTGGAAATGAACAAGACCGGATGATATGTATATAATCTGGTAATCCAGTCTTCCTCTGGGCCTGTATGTAGGCATCTTAGGATGCTGTGACAGGCGATAGGTTCCGCAGTTTCCTACAATCAGAGGGCGGCTTTTATCTTTAAAATCTTTATGTGAATGATTCAAATATCCCGTGTTAATATACATTATACACCTCCATTCGAATTATAGCATTTTATGCATGCTTTGTCTATTTGCATTTATGGACAAAATGTTTAGAGCATGATATTGTGTATTGATTACGTTTCAAATGGAATTGAGTCAAATAGCTGTGAAACTGTAGTGTTTGAAAAGTATCATTTTGTGCATATTACAGCCTATTATGTTTATAGACAAAATTTGCACAAATATATAAAATTAGTATAGCTGTTAAAGATAAAACAAAGTAATTAATTGGAGGTTTTTCATGGAAGAAAAGACGTACTTAAAGTGGTACAACAAAATTGGTTATGGTTCCGGTGATATTGCAGGAAATGTAGTATATGCATTCCTGACATCCTTTGTTATGGTATATCTTACAGATACTATAGGACTTGCATCGGGAATCGTTGGAACATTAATCGCAGCATCTAAATTATTTGATGGTTTTACAGATGTTTTCTTTGGTTCACTTATTGATAAACACATACAAAGCTTGGAAAAGCAAGGCCATGGATGATTTATGGCTATATAGGTTGTGCTTTGACACTTGTAGCAGTTTTTGCAATTCCTACAAGCTGGGGCAGGACTGCTCAGTATGCATGGTTCTTTATAGCATATACATTATTGAATGGTGTATTTTATACAGCAAATAATATTGCATATTCTGCACTTACTTCGCTGGTTACAAAGAACAGCAAAGAGCGTGTACAGATGGGCTCTTACCGTTTTATTTTTGCCTTTTCAACCAGTCTGATAATTCAGTCTATAACAGTTGCATTTGTTGATGTATGCGGTGGAGGTGCTGCTGCATGGAGAGTCGTAGCTATTATTTATGCTTTGATAGGCCTTGTAGTAAATACGATTTCAGGATTGTCGGTTAAGGAGCTTCCGGAAGAGGAGCTTAACTCCGGAATAGAGAACGATGAAGAAAAGAAGTATGGTCTTGTTCAGGCATTTAAGCTACTTGTTAAGAATAAGTACTATATGATGATTTGTGGAACTTATATTTTGCAGCAGTTATACAGTGCTATGATTGGTGCAGGTATTTATTATTGTACATGGGTTCTTAAGAATAAAAATCTGTTTGGTGTATTTGCATGGGCTGTAAATATTCCTCTTATAATAGCACTTATTTTCACACCAACTCTTGTTGGAAAGTGGAAAGGAATGTATAAGCTTAATAAACGTGGATATATTCTGGCTACGATAGCAAGAGCACTTGTGATTGTAGCAGGATACATGGGAAGCGTTCCACTGATGATGCTGTTTACTGCAGTTGCAGCATTAGGACAGGGACCTTGGCAGGGAGACATGAATGCAGTAATTGCCGAGTGCTCTGAGTATACTTACCTGACTCAGGGAAAGAGAGTAGATGGAACTATGTATTCATGCACATCACTTGGAATCAAAATTGGTGGTGGAATTGGAACAGCTATTGTAGGATGGCTGCTTGAAATCAGTGGTTATGTAGGTACAAATGCGACTCAGCCGACATCTGCAATTACTATGCTTCAGGTAATGTATTTATGGTTACCATTTGTATTTGAGATTCTTATTACAATTCTTCTTTCAAAGATGAATGTAGAAGCTGCAAATGAAAAGCTTAGAAGAGAAAAAGGAATTGAATAATTATCGTATAATATGGGAGAGATGATCTGAGTGCATTTAACGTATGAAAACACAAATGAAGAGATTATTGCAGTAAAGCGGAAGCCACGGCACCAGCCACCACATCTGCATAATGCAATGGAAATTGTATGCGTTACGAAAGGAACATTAGAGCTTGGTGTAGGACAGGAGCTGTATCACATGGAAACAGGTGATATAGGAGTAGTATTTCCTGATGTTATACATCATTATCAGGTGTTTTCATCAGAAGTCAATGAGGCGGTTTTTATTAATGCTCCACAAATGATTTTTGGTAGATTTGAAAATGTACTGCGGAATAAGGCTCCACAATATCCTGTTGTAAAAAGTGATGTTATTCCGGATGAAGTGTACAGAGCAGTGGAATCCATAATAGATACCGGGCAGAATGATATATGGGTTGTTCAAGCTTATTTGCAGATTATACTTGCAAGATGTATTCCGATGATGAAATTGGTGGAAAAGAGCAAAATTGGCAGCGAAGATATAATATACCGTACCGTATCATATATTTCTGCCAATTTTAATAAGAGTATATCACTTGATGGAATGGCACATGACCTTGGCGTGAGCAAATTTTCATTATCCAGATTGTTTTCAAAGACATTTCACAGCAGTTTTAATCAATATGTGAATGAGGCGCGTCTGGGGTATGCCTGTCAGAGAATTGAAACTACAGATGATACCTTGACAGAAATCTCGATGGACAGTGGTTTTGGAAGTCTTAGAACCTTTAATCGTGTTTTTAAAGAAAAATATAGATTGACACCAAGCGAGTATAGAAATAAATTACAAATTTGACTAAAAAGCTCTCTGTGCAATGCACAGGAGCTTTTTGTATGTAGACATCTATTTATTTGTGCTGTCTGCATCAATTACAGACTGAATCTGCTTCATAAGGGCATCATAGTTGTCCTGGTTATCGATTCCGCCGAGCATTGGTTCGCCTACAATATTGCCATTTCTGTCAACAAGTATAGTTGTTGGAAATGCCATGATTTCTGAGGCATATTTACCGGCAGCGCTAGAGGAGTCAATTGACAGATTACGATATTTGACACCCTGGCTTTCAAGAACAGAGGCAGCCTCTTTGATAGCTGTTTTATTGCCATCGAAGGTCTCAGTGTTGATGCCAACAACTTCTCCGCCCATTGATTTGATAGCATCATTTAATTCGTTAAGCTTGGATAATTCAGCGACACATGGTTTGCAGCCGGTAAACCAGAAATTGACGACTGTTACTGCATTGCCGGAAAACAGGCTGTCATCAACCTTATTGCCATCAAAATCCTCACCGGAAAAATCACTGAATACAGATGAGGCTTTAGAGCTGTCCTTCTTGTTACCGTCTGATGATGTATTTTTATTTTCAAGCTCTGCTATCTGTTCCTCGATTTTTCGTATGGTTTCAATATCTGCATTAAGTGTTTTTAGCTCATCGTCTGTGAATGAATCCTTGTTTGATTCTACGGTACCGGCAAGATAATCAGCATAATTTCCGTTTGGATCGGCGTCACTTTTGTTCATCATGCCAAATGCCTTGTTCCACACATCAGCGTGATCTGCAAAAAGCTGATTTTCCTGCTGATATAAATCATCAAGCCTGGAATCTGATTTGCCGGATGCTTCTGTGCCGGCTTCAGTCTGAGTGTTCTTAGAATCTGTTGTGGAAGATTGCTTTCCACCGCATGCTGTAAGTGATAATGCTATGCAGAGTGTAAAAATAGAAATAAATGATAATTTGTTTTTCATGAGTAATTTCTCCTTTAAAAATAATAGTAAAATGTTTAATAGTTATATGTTGTCATTTTTTTGACATGATTTTCCCATAAACCGGTAGCAGATGGCGTCCTTAGGACAGGCCTTTATGCAGGCACCGCAGCGTATGCACTCGGGGTGATCCGGTGTCTTACACACATCCACATCCATCTTACATGCCTTTGAGCATTGACCGCATCCGACACATTTGCTGCTATCAACGGTGATTTTGAGCAGGCTGACCTTATTAAATAATGAGTAGATTGCTCCAAGCGGACAAATCCATTTACAGAAGGGCCTGTAAAATAAGATACTTAGTACAATCACTGCAATTAAAATCATACACTTGAAAGAAAAAAGCTTTCCCAGCGCAGAACGGATAGCAGCATTTCCAATAGATAACGGTATAGCACCCTCTAAAACACCCTGAGGACAGATATATTTGCAGAAGAACGGGTCTCCCATTCCTATAGAGTTCGTTACAAGCATCGGAAGAAGTATAACGAAAACAATAAGAATGACATATTTTAGGTACCTAAGAGGCTTTAGTTTGGCTGTGGATAATTTCTTTCCGGGTATTTTGTGAAGTAAATCCTGAAACCATCCAAATGGGCACAAAAAACCACATATAAATCTGCCGAGAGTTACACCGAGTAAAATAAAAAATCCGGTTATGTAGTATGAAAACTTAAATCTTGATGATCCGACGACTGCCTGAAATGCCCCTATTGGACAGGCTCCTGTCGCGGCAGGGCAGGAGTAGCAGTTTAATCCGGGTACGCATACTGTTTTTGCATTGCCCTGATATATTTTACCCTTAAATAAATTCGGAATATGAATATTGGTCAGCAGCGTTGCTGCGGCCTGTATCCATCCACGTATTTTTGCCAGCTTTTTTGATAGTAATTTCTTTTTCTTATCCAATTCCGACACACTCCAGACATAGTTTTATTGCTTTACCAAGCACGGTAGCTGCCTCACCTCTGACTGCACCATAGCTTACCATGGATATACCAAGGATAAGCAGAATGATTTGACATGTTTTTTGGTATTTCAACATAATGTTGCTCCTTTTTTGTTGTATTGTTGACCAGCTGACTTTGGTATTATACAATATAGGTTGTAAAATTATTGTTAAGAAGCAGGAGAAAATTTTGAGATTATTAATTGTTGAGGATGAGAAACAAATATGTGATATGGTTGCAAAGAGTCTGTATGCCGCCGGTTATGAGGTGGATACCTGTTATGATGGGAAAGAGGCTCTTGAATGTATACTGTCGGAGAATTATGATCTGATAGTTTTGGATTTGAATCTGCCGGGGATGGATGGCATGGAGCTTCTTAAGGAGCTTAGAAAATACAATGATGAAACTAAGGTTTTGATATTATCTGCAAGAGGTCAGATTGCTGATAAGGTAGAGGGACTGGATGCAGGAGCAAATGATTACATGGAAAAACCATTCCATCTACAGGAGCTTGAGGCACGTATCAGAAGCCTGACAAGAAGGAAATTTGTACAGAATGATATATGTCTTAAATGCGGAGAAATAAAGTTTGATACGATTAAACGCGAGGCATATGCAAAGGGAGAGCCGGTTCCACTGACAAGAAAAGAGAATGGTATTTTGGAATATTTACTTATCAATATAGGCAGACCGGTGAGCCAGGAGGAGCTGATAGAGCATGTGTGGGATGCCACGGCAGACAGCTTTAGCGGAGCAATCAGGGTACATATGTCTTCACTTAGAAAAAAGCTTAAGGCGAAGCTGGGATATGATCCCATTTTGAACAAGGTAGGTGAAGGCTATCAAATACGGGAGGAGTCTGACAGATGAAAAGAATGTCGCTACAGTGGAGACTTACGTGCATTACTACATTGTGTATTGCTATTATATGTGGCTGCCTGACTATGTTTGTCTATAAAAATGGTGTGCATTACATCGATTCTCTGCAGGATGCGGTAGAGTCACAGGGGGATGAAAAAGGAAACAAATCAGATGAAATATATATCAGCATACCGGACGATAAGTGGGATGAGTTTGCGGATGAATTTTCGGTTCAGGTGTATAATAATAAGGCCGACTATAAAAGAAACAGTCTGATAATCACGGTTTTGCTGGCGCTTTTGGGAGGTGTCGTTACTTATTTTATAAGCGGGCATGCACTCAGACCAATCAGGGAGTTTTCAGATAAAATTGAAGAGGTACAGGCTCAGAATCTGTCTGATTCAAGAATAGAGGAAAACAATGTTAAGGAACTGAACCAGCTGGGTATTTCTTATAATAAGATGCTTGAGCGTCTGTCGGATGCATTTGAGATACAGAGACAGTTTACTGCAAATGCAGCACATGAGCTGCGAACTCCATTAGCGCTAATGCAGGTACAGCTTGATTTATATAATTCTGCCACTCACCCGGGGAATGATGCAGACACTTTGCAGACCATAAAAATGGTTACGGAGCAAAATGATAAATTAAACAGGATGGTAAAGACTCTTCTTGACATGAGTGAGCTTCAGTCGGTGGGAAGGGATGATAAAATTATATTGGATGCTATTGTTGAAGAGGTTTTGGCAGACCTTGAGCCTCTTGCCGTGGAAAAGAATATAAAGCTGATTGGAAAATGTGAGGATGCCACTATGATAGGCAGTGATATACTTATTTACAGGCTTGTATACAATCTGGTTGAGAATGCCATCAAATATAATCATCCGCTCGGACAGGTTACAGTAACCGCATATCAGAGAAACAAGCATGTTTATCTGTCTGTAGAAGATACGGGAAGCGGAATACCAAAGGAGCTTAGGGAGAGAGTGTTCGAGCCATTCTTCCGTGTGGATAAATCCAGAAGCCGGGAGCTGGGTGGCGTAGGGCTAGGTCTTGCTTTTGTCCGTGAAATCGTTAGAGTACATGATGGCAGTATTTGTATCAAATCAGGC
>ENA-OZHW01000657-OZHW01000657.1-human-gut-metagenome-genome-assembly--contig:-NODE-657-length-14828-cov-6.145671_pt1 | contig 14828 bp, 10 predicted proteins | sample MGYA00244050_ERZ653694 | MGnify/ENA primary metagenome ERZ653694 (study PRJEB26926, sample SAMN06165242) | human gut metagenome | biome: ENVO:00009003; feature: ENVO:2100002; material: ENVO:00002003...
AGCGTAGTCTCGTGGGCTCGGAGATGTGTATAAGAGACAGCTCCAGGATCAGCGCCATCGCCACCTTCGGATGCTGATAAGGGGCAAACAGGGTATAGAAGATATGGTCGCGCAGACGCACCGGGATCATTTTGGCGTTATAGGTCTGGTTTTGCTTCAGGCTGAACACCTGCGAGGTGCCGGACTTCGCCGCGATCTGGTACGGAGCGGTATGGAACAGCTTATAGCCGGTGCCGTTGGGCTGATTCGCCATCCCATACATGCCGTTGCGCACAATGCCCCAGTACGGGGATTTCGGGTCACCCACCTGCGGCAGGTTCGCCGGCTGCTGATAACGTTCCACATGGTTGCCCTGCTTCATCGAATAGAGCAGATGCGGATCCTGTACTTTACCATTGTTCAGCAGAGTGGTAAGCGCCTTCACCATCTGGATCGGGGTGGCGATCCAGTACCCCTGGCCGATGCCGACCGAGATGGTGTCCCCCTGATACCAGGGCTTTTTATGCACCCGCTGTTTCCACTCCCGGCTGGGCAGCACCCCGGCGTACTCCTCATTAAGGTCGATGCCGGTGGACTGGCCGTAGCCGAACTTGCTCAGCCATGCATGGATCCGGTCAATGCCCATCTCGAAGGCGACCTGATAGAAAAAGGTGTCCGCTGACTCTTCGATGGCTTTAGTCACGTTGAGCATGCCGTGGCCGGTTTTCAGCCAGTCGCGGTAGCGGCGTTGCGTGCCCGGCAGCGTCCACGTCGGCGCCCCGAAGAAGGTGGTGTTCGGGGTGATGACCCCAGCGGAGAGCGCCGACAGCGCCATATAGGGTTTGACCGTCGAAGCCGGAGGATATAGCCCCTGGGTGACGCGGTTGATCAGCGGCCGGTCCGGATTCTCCAGCAGCGATTTATAGGCCTGATAGCCGATACCTTTGACGAACGGATTAGGATCGTAGCTGGGACTGGAGACCATCGCCAGCACGCCGCCATCCCGCGGGTCGACCACCACCACCGCCGCCCGCTGTCCCTTCAGCACCGACTCAATATACTGCTGGAGATGAAGGTCGAGAGTCAGATAGAGGTTTTTTCCGGCCACCGGCGGCACCTCTTTCAGTAGACGCACCACCCGGCCGTGGTTATCCACCTCCACTTCCTGATAGCCGGTGGTGCCGTGGAGCGCTTTTTCATAATAGCCCTCGATGCCCTGCTTACCGATATTGCGGTCGGCGGCGTAGTTCTCCTCTTCGCCGTTTTTCGCCAGCCGTTGCAGATCGCTGTCGTTGATTTTCGACACATAGCCCACCACGTGCGCCAGCTCTGCGCCGTAGGGGTATTCCCGTTGTTGGTAGCTCTCCACCGTCACGCCGGGGAAACGGAATTCGTTGACCGCGAAGCGGGCCACCTCCACATCGCTGAGGTCTGACTTGAGGGTGACCGCTTTGTAGCGGCTGGTGTGGTGCATATCGTCGCGAAAGCTGGCGATGTCGTCCGGCGTCAGGTCGACGATAGGCGTCAGCTGCTGCAACAGCGCGGCCATATCGGGAATTTTGCTCGGGATCACCTGCAGGCGATACAGGGTGATATTCTGCACCAGCGGAATGCCGTTGCGATCGAATATCAGCCCGCGGCTGGGGGCGATGGGCAGCATTTTGATGTCGTTCTGGTTTGACCGGGTCTGGTAAAAATCGTGCTGCTCCACCTGCAGATGGTAGAGGTTAACGATCAGCACGCCAAAGCAGACCACCACCAGCAGAAAAGCAATTGCGGCCCGGCGGATAAACAGCATCTCTTCCGCGGAGTGGTCGCGAATTTCGTCTCTCAAAAGGGGCATTAGCGGTACATCACCTGAATCACTGGAAAAGCCAACGGCGTAACGGCCGGGAAGCATAGCCTTATCGCAGCGTCAGCCCTACTGAAAGGTTGCTAATGATCTGGCAGAAATGTTTCAGCATGTTAGAGGGATCGTTATTCTTAACCTTGCCCGTGACGCGTCAGGCTATATTCACGATGCCCGACGCGTCGGCGCAGCTCACTGTTCTGCGCGGGCCGCCTCGTGGGAGGTAGCCGACTTCCCTGAGGTATAGATTAAGTACAGCGCGAGGGCCAGACATATCACCGCCGCCAGTCGCGCCGGCGAGAACGCCATCGTGCTGTTGCCCAGCCAGCCAAAGTTGTCGATCAGCAGGCTCATCGTCAGCTGGCCAAAGATCACCGCCACGGTAGCCGTAGCGGTGCCTATCCGCTGCACCGCCAGCACCATAATGACGATGTAGGGCACGCCGCAAAAAGCGCCCAGCAGCTGCCACTTAGGCACCTGTAGCAGGTTTACCGACGTCGCTGGAGCAAAAAACAGGATCAGCAATCCCGTCACCAGCGCGCCGGTGGCGAAGGTTAAAAAGGCGCTGCGCAGCACCCCCACCTGGCTGCCAAGACGGCCATTTATCGCCGCCTGGACGCTAAGCAATGCGCCGCCGCACAGTGCCAGAATGATCACTATCGTATCCATTTCCCCTCCTTAACCCAGAGCCACCAGCAGTAACGCCGCCATAATCAACATCAGCGCCATGGCGCGCCGCGGATCGATTTTGCGCCGTGGGCTGCCGAATAACCCGTAATGGTCGATCGCCAGGCTTTTCGCCACCTGACCCGCCAGGATGCCGATCATGGTCATGGCAATACCAATCACCGGCGTCGCCATGGTCAAGATCACCACGTACCCCGCCCCCAACAGACCGCCGGTGAGTTGCCAGCCGGGCAGAGAAAAGAACGACGGGCTGCTACGCGGGCTGAAAAAGAGCATCAGAAAAAAGGTTAACACTGCGCCAATCCCAAAGATGCTCATGGTTGCCCACAGATCCCCCACCTGGCTCGCCAGCGGCCCCAGCAGGCCGGCCTCGACCGATAATCCCATGCCGCCGGCAATCACTAATAAAATGAATAATAACGCCATTACTGCGCCTCCTCTGTACAACAGGCGGCTGAGGATAAAACAGCGTGCTGATGCGATAAACGGTATAATGCAGAAAACACTATTGCAGGAATTGCACAGATGGCCGATGCCAGCAGCGTCGATTTTCGCGCCCTTCAGCTTTTCATCGCGGTTTACGATAACCAGAGTTTTTCCGTAGTGGCCCGCCGCGAAGGGGTCTCTCCCTCGCTGATCTCGCGAACCATCCAGCAGCTGGAAGATGCCCTCGGGCAGCAGCTGTTCTACCGCAACACCCGTGCCGTGGTACCGACCGAAGCAGGACGCCTTTTCGCAGCGTCCGCCCGGGAACTGCTGGGACAGTACGCCGACGCGCAACGGGCGTTACAGGATCGGGCACAGGTCCCCGGCGGACTGGTGCGGATCAATGCGCCGGTCTATTTTGGTCAGCGGCATATCGCCCCCTGGCTTCCGGAACTGGCGGCCCGGCATCCCAAACTGCAGTTTGACCTGATGCTGACCGACGATTTTATCGATCCCCATCGCGATGCGACGGATATCCTTTTTCGCATCAGCAGCCTGCCGGACGCGGGCTATCACGCCAGAGTGTTTGGCAGCCAGCGCTATTACCTGACCGCCTCCCCGGAGTATGTTTCACGGTACGGCAGCCCGACTTCGCCGGAGGCATTGCATCAACATCGCACGCTGGTGTATGGCGGTTCGCAGGGAGCCAACCGCTGGCTGTTTCGCCAGCGCGAAGAGGCATGGGTGCACTATCCGTTGACCCCGCTCATGACCTCGAACAATGCCGATGCCCTGCTCACTTCAGCCATCGGCGGGATGGGGATCGTGTTATTTCCCGACTGGATGGTCAGCGAAGCGCTGCACAACGGGACATTAGTCACGCTGATGGATCGCTATTCGGCGGCCATCAGCCACACGCCATCGTATATCGCGGCGATTTATCCTTATACCCGCCATCCCTCTCTCAACGTGCGGACAGTGATTGACTATTTTGCCGACGTGTTTGGATCGCCGCCCTACTGGCAGCGCTAATGCGAGATTCGTAGTAAAACTTGTCATATCTCAAACAATTAGCATTCCTTCGCCCAGCTTGACGCGGATCGTTTCCTTTGCCGCCTCGTTACGGCTATGGTTACTAATGAGGTTAATCTCAATCTCCAGGCCGACACGGTCCCACCAGGGGGTTGCCTAACCCTTCATTGAACGGAAATAGCTATTAAATCCGTAGATTCATTCAAATATCGCTTATTGGTAGCAGTGTATATCGTAACGGCATTCACAAAAGCAAACGGAGCCTGATATGAGCACGTCTAACGACCCATCCAACAATGCATCCGCCGGGAAGTGCCCTTTCCACGCCGAGACGCCAAAACAGAGCGCCGGCAGCGGCACCGCCAACCGCGACTGGTGGCCGAACCAGCTGCGTGTCGATCTGTTAAACCAGCACTCCAATCGCTCCAACCCGTTGGGTGAGAATTTTAACTACAGGGAAGAGTTTAAAAAGCTCGATTACTCCGCGCTGAAGGCTGATCTCAGAGCGCTGCTGACCGATTCGCAAGAGTGGTGGCCGGCAGACTGGGGTAGCTATATTGGCTTGTTTATTCGTATGGCCTGGCACGGCGCCGGCACCTACCGCACCGTTGACGGTCGCGGCGGCGCAGGTCGTGGGCAGCAGCGCTTTGCCCCCCTGAACTCCTGGCCTGACAACGTCAGCCTCGATAAGGCCCGCCGTCTGCTGTGGCCGGTGAAACAGAAATATGGCCAGAAAATCTCCTGGGCCGACCTTTACATGCTGGCGGGTAACGTCGCTCTGGAAAACGCCGGCTTCCGCACCTTTGGCTTTGGCGCCGGTCGCGAAGACGTCTGGGAACCGGATCTCGACGTCGACTGGGGCGATGAGAAAGAGTGGCTGGCCCACCGTCATCCGGAAAGCCTGGCGAAACAGGCCATCGGCGCCACCGAAATGGGTCTGATTTATGTCAACCCGGAAGGTCCGAACGCCAGCGGCGAGCCGCTGTCCGCCGCGGCGGCCATTCGCGCCACCTTCGGCAATATGGCGATGGACGATGAAGAGATCGTCGCGCTGATCGCCGGCGGCCATACGCTGGGCAAAACCCACGGCGCCGCAGAAACCAGCCACGTCGGCGCCGAGCCGGAAGCCGCGCCGCTGGAAGCGCAGGATCTGGGCTGGCACTCCAGCTACGGCAGCGGCGCAGGCGCGGACGCCATCACCTCCGGTCTGGAAGTGGTCTGGACGCAGACGCCCACCCAGTGGAGCAACTACTTTTTCGAAAACCTTTTCAAATACGAATGGGTGCAGACCCGCAGCCCGGCTGGCGCGATCCAGTTCGAAGCCAAAGACGCGCCGGAGATTATCCCGGATCCGTTTAACCCGGAGAAAAAGCGCAAACCGACCATGCTGGTCACCGACCTGACCCTGCGCTTCGACCCGGAGTTTGAAAAAATCTCCCGCCGCTTCCTCAACGATCCGCAGGCCTTTAACGAGGCGTTCGCCCGGGCGTGGTTCAAGCTGACCCACCGTGATATGGGGCCAAAATCCCGTTACCTCGGGCCGGAAGTGCCGAAAGAAGATCTGATTTGGCAGGATCCGCTGCCGGCAGCGACCCATCAGCCGAGCGCGGAAGATATCGCCAGCCTGAAAACCGCCATCGCCGGCGCCGGCCTGTCGGTCAGTGAGCTGGTCTCGGTCGCCTGGGCGTCCGCCTCCACCTTCCGCGGCGGCGATAAACGCGGCGGCGCTAACGGCGCGCGTCTGGCGCTGGCCCCGCAGAAAGACTGGCCGGTTAACGCCATCGCCAGCCGGGTGCTGCCGACCCTGCAGGCGATCCAGCGCGCCTCCGGCAAAGCGTCGCTGGCCGATATTATCGTGCTGGCCGGCGTGGTCGGCGTTGAGCAGGCGGCCGCTGCCGCCGGCGTCAGCGTCAATGTGCCGTTTACCCCAGGCCGCGTCGACGCTCTGCCTGAGCAGACCGACGTCGAGTCGTTTGATCTGCTGCAGCCGCTGGCGGATGGCTTCCGCAACTATCGCCGTATCGAAGGCGGTGTCTCGACGGAAACCCTGCTGATCGATAAAGCGCAGCAGCTGACGCTAACCGCCCCGGAAATGACCGTGCTGGTCGGTGGCTTGCGCGTACTGGGCGCGAACTACGACGGCAGCAAACACGAGGTGTTTACCGACCGCGTCGGCGTGCTCAGCAATGACTTCTTCGTTAATCTGCTTGATATGGCTACCGTCTGGAAAGCGGCCGATGATAACGCGGAGCTGTTTACCGGCAGCGACCGTAAAACCGGCGAAGCGAAGTACAGCGCCACCCGCGTGGACCTGGTGTTTGGCTCCAACTCGGTACTGCGCGCCCTGGCGGAAGTGTACGCCTGCGCCGACGGTCAGCAGAAGCTGGTGCATGACTTCGTTGCCGCCTGGACCAAGGTGATGAACCTCGACCGCTTCGATCTGTAATCCTCTCGCCCCGGCTCCCGCCGGGGCGTTTTTCTTATACCGCCCGCGGCAGCTGTTGCAGGCGACTCCGCGTTCGTTGAATATCCTCCAGTTCCACCCCTGCCACCAGCGTCTCCAGGTCGCAGCGGGTCACCAGCAGCAGGCGGATCTGCTTTTCATACAGCACATCAATCACATTGATAAAGCGCTGCTGGGCCGCCGGCCCCACCGTAGCCAATGGCGGCACCTCGTCCAGTAGCCAGACGGCATAGCTTTCGCAGAGCGTCAGATAGTCCATCACCGCCGTGGCGGCCTGACAAAGCTGGGTAAAGGTGAAGTGCAGCAACGCGGGCGACGCCGCGGCCGCCAGCAGCGTGCGATAGCCTACCGTCAGCGAAACCGGTTCGCCAGGCAGCGACGGCAGGTCATACAGCTGACGCTGTTGTGCATTCGGATTAACCCACATCCGCCCGCTGCAGAAGGCGTTATCCTGGCTCAGATGCCGTTCGCGATAATCTTCCTCGCCGTTCAGCGCCACCACCGTTAGATGGGCGCGGATCAGCGCGATCGACGGTAAAAAGCGATCGTGATACAGCGGATTGGGCAGCAGCATCTCCGGCGGGTAGTTTGAGGTGGCCAGCAGCACGATACCGTGTTGAAAGAGGTGTTCCAGCAAGGCTTTAATCAGCATGGCGTCGCCGGGGTCGTGCAGATGAAATTCGTCGAAGCATAGCAGGCGGCAACCGGATGTCATCTGCCTCATCACCGTCTGCAGGTCGGGCGCTCCGGGGGCATTCAGCCGCTGGTGCAGTTCGCGGAAGAAGTGATGAAAATGGACCCGCCGCCTGGCGGCGAGCGGCAGGCTGGCGAAAAAGTGGTCGAGGATAAAGCTTTTCCCTCGCCCGGTACGTCCCCAGACGTATACCCCCTGCGGCCTGCCTGTCGTGGACACCAACTGCTGACCGAGGGCGTCAAGGCGGGCGATGAGTGACAGCTGATCGTCGTCCAGCGTCAGACGCGCCCGCGCCGCCTGCTCGGCCATCACGCGGGTAAAACGAAAATCAGCCGTCACCTCTGTGGGACCAGATTCCGAGGGTACACATCCATTATTTAACATTCTTATAACCTCCTGCGAGGAGGCCATTCTAGCCGCTTTCCCGCGGGATGGCGAATCGCGCGACGAGCGGCCATTTCCGCTGCTCCGCCGCCAGCCCCTACGCCTCTCCGACACGCCAGTGCACCGATGTGACGTTCTGCTGAACGCCCATTTGCGCCATAATTTGCGCCAGCGTTTTTTGGTGCTGCTTATGACTAATCAGCTGCGCGCAAATCTCCAGATGGTCCGCTGTGTCCGCCGCCGCCGACTGCAATCCCTGCAGGGTAAACCGCTGCTGCTGCGCAATATTCAGCAACAGCTGACGCACGGCATTTTCATGTTCGCGCAGACAGGTGACGCGTAAGACATAGCGTTTCTCTTCGTCACCGGCCCCCGGCAAGGCATGAATGCGCTGCGCCGCCTCGCGCAGCAGGATATTGGCGCACAGAATAATCAGCGTAGCCGCCGTCGCGTTCCAGAACTGTCCCAGGCCGCAGAGTACGCCGATCCCGGCCGAACACCACAGCGTGGCGGCGGTATTGAGGCCGCGGACGTTCATGCCATCACGCATAATCACCCCTGCCCCAAGGAAGCCGATACCGGAGACGATCTGCGCTGCAATACGCCCCGGGCTGTCCGGCGAGGCCGACATCGCGCTGAGAATAAACACCGCCGCGCCGGTGGCCACCAGGGCATTGGTGCGTAAACCGGCCATACGTTGCCGCCACTGTCGTTCCGCGCCGATCAGCGCCCCCAACAACATTGCCGCGAGTAAATGTGTCATATAAGGAAATACCATCGCGCCTTCCTCCAGAAAACAGAAAGCCAAAAATTACAGATGTAGCGCTCAGCCGCGCCGGGCGATTAGCGGGTGGATGATGGTGGAGGAAATAAGGGTCTGGAAAACATAAACATAACGCTGCCTCTCGCGCTCAATGGCGCATAAATTATTGAGGGAGGCAATCCGGAACTGAGAGATTGCTGCCCGCCGGGATGGCAAGCAGCGAAATGATCGCGTTAGCTTGCCGGAAAATCGCAATAAGGGTGACTGTCCAACGTATGACTCCTGAATAAAAGTGGGCACATTATAGCCCTGGATAATGATGGGTAAAGCACGAAAACGCCGCCGGTGACGATTCGTTTAGTTTGTCTTTCGCGGGTCCTGCGTAGCGTGACATCGCCAGGCGACTAAAATGCCGTCAGCGGTGATTTACTTCAATTCCGTCGCTGGGATGCGGCGAAAACCAGCATGAATATCATCTTTATGTCTCCCCAGCGCGATCTTACGCTAAAGAATGTCGCTAAGGCTAAGGATTAAAAATTTAAAACTATTAACAATCAATTAACATTAGCAGGCAAACCATTCTTCCTGAGGAACACAACACCATGTCTACCACCCAGGTTCTCGGCGAAACGCCCTATGCTTCGCCAGGACAACCGCACGCCAGCTTAACCGGACGCATTGATGCGCTGCCCGCCTCATTTGGGTTATGGTCGTTTATTACCCTGCTCTCACTTGGCGGCTTCTTTGAGCTCTACGATCTCTTCCAGACCGGGTATATCAGCGCGGGCCTGCTGGCGGAGGGCATTTTCCACACCGGACAGGCGGGCATCTTCGGCATCGCCGACCAGGCGGCCTTCGCCTCCGCCACCTTTATGGGGCTGTTTATCGGCGCCAGTCTGCTGGCGCCGCTGGCGGACAAACTGGGCCGCCGCCTGACCTTTATGGTGGCGCTCGCCTGGTACGGTCTTTTTTCGCTGCTGATGGCGACGCAGAGTAGCGCGGAAGGGGTGATCTTCTTCCGCTTTCTGGTGGGGATCGGCCTCGGCATTGAGCTGGTGACCATTGATACCTATCTCAGCGAATGGGTGCCAACCCATCTGCGCAATAAAGCCTTTGCCTTTGCCTTCTTCATCCAGTTCCTCTCGGTTCCGGCGGTGGCGCTGATGTCCTGGATGCTGGTGCCGACCACCCTGTTCGGCCTCAGCGGCTGGCGCTGGGTGATCATCTTTGGCGCACTGTTCTCGCTGGCGATCTGGTTTATCCGCAAAAAGCTACCGGAGTCAGCCCGCTGGCTGGAAAGCAAAGGGCGGCATGATGACGCGCATACGGTGATGTGTGAGATGGAAGCCCGCTGCGGCCTGACGCCGTCGCCGAAGCATGCGCATGCGGCACAGAGCGTCGTCAAACGCGGCACCTTCCGCGAAATCTGGGCGCCGCAGTATCGGCAGCGCACCCTGATGCTGATGGTGATGAACTTCTTCCAGGCGATCGGTTTCTTCGGCTTTGGCAACTGGCTGCCGGCGCTGCTCTCCGGTCAGGGCGCCAGCATCACCCATAGCCTGCTGTACGCCTTCTTTATCACCCTCGCCTATCCGCTGGGCTGTCTGTTCTGCACCCGCTTCGTGCATCGTTTTGAAAACAAGTGGCAGATTGTCCTCTCCGCGCTGATGACCGTTATCTTCGGCACCCTGTTCGCTCTGCAAAACAACCCGATTCTGCTGGTGATCTGCGGGTTTATGATCACCTGGTCCAACGCCTGGCTGACCATCAGCTACCACGCCTACCAGGCCGAGGTCTTCCCGACCCATATTCGCGCCCGCGCCGTCGGCTTCTGCTACTCGTTCAGCCGGCTCTCGACCGCGGTGACCAGCATTCTGATCGGCATTATTCTGCAATACGCCGGCACGCCGGGAGTAATTAGCTTTATCGTCGTCAGTATGCTGATGGTGATGATGTCGGTGGGGATCTTCGGCCCGAGAACGCGGGGCATTCGTCTGGAGAATATCTGATGGCGGTCGCCGCCGAGGGTGCCGGCGGCGACATATTTTATCAGTTGCGATGTTGCAGCTGGCGCTGAACCTCAATAAGCTCCGCGATCAACTCCCGCGCAAGCATAGAGGTCATTATATGATCCTGGGCATGTACCAGAATAAGATTAACCGGTACTTTGCCACAGCCCTCATCCATACCGATAAGCATGGTTTGTACATCATGCGCGCGTTTTGCGGCATCTGCGGCGTCCTGCATCAGCCTATCAACGTCCTGCCACACTCCTTTTCTGGCGGCTTGCAGCGCCTGCATCGCCAGACTGCGGGACTCACCGGCGTTAATGATGAGTTCCATGACGGTTGCTTCCATATCCATACGGTTTCCCTACTTGTTGAGTGAATGACGGCTGTTGCCATAGTTAATATTTGTGATGTGTACTGCAGGAGGGATAAAAAATTGTCATTAAGGCTTGTAACTTCTGGACAGCATTAAGCGGCGCCGCAATACCGCTTTTACCAACGGTCCAGCATCACCGGGGCTATATTGACACTCTCCCATCAGAGGGGCGTTTAGGCATTTTAGTGACAAGCCGCCAGGTCGGCGGCCCGGCCTCAGCCAAATATCCCCTGCGCCTCGGCGAAGCATTTTTCCGCCAGGGTCGAGACTGGTTCCTGCTGGCGCATAATCAGCGCCAGCTGTGAATCAACATGGGTTTCGGCGATCGGCAGAATTTCAAGATTATCGCTTAGCGCTTCGAGGCCGTTGTTAAGCGGCATAATGGCGCAGCAGATCCCCGCCTGCACCGCCTGGATAATCTGAAACGTCGAATCACTTTCAAAGACATACCTTGGCGTTAGCCCTTTGGCCTTAAAGCTGATTTCAATCGATTCCCGGTAATACATCCCCTTGGTCAGAAAGCCGAGGGGCAGCGTCGCCAGCGTCTCCCATCCCGGCGTCCCGGCGCTGAAGTCGAAATGGCGTTTATCGTGCAGGAGCCCCATCCGGGTTTGCGGCAAGCGAGCAATCTTGAACTGACCTTCATCCAGATGCTGCAGATAACAGATCCCCAGATCCAGCTGATTACGGCTGACGCCATCGATAATCTGCTCCGAGGTCATCGACAACAGGCTGAACTGCAGCGCCGGATATTTCTCCGCCAGGGGTTTAATCAACTGCATCGGATTGAGGCTCGCCAGCGGCACCATACCGACCCGCAGCTGGCCGACCATCTGCCCGCGACAGATGGCCGCCTCTGCCGCCAGGCCGTCATGAGCGGCCAGCACCGCCCGCGCCCAGGCCAGGATCCGCTCTCCCTCTGGGGTAAAACCTTCAAAGCGTTGGCCGCGCTGGATCAGCGTCAGGTTCAGCTCCTCTTCCAGGTTACGAATGCGCATAGAGAGCGTCGGCTGGGTAATATGACAGGCCGCCGCCGCCTGGCCAAAATGGCGCGTCTGATCGAGCGCGATCAAATACTTGAGTTGCTTAATATCCATTCTCTTTCCCGTTTGAACCCCGCCGTTCACCCCCGGGGCCGCGCACAGGTTACCAGAATGTTAGTTTCGCTAGCGATAAATTCAAGCGAGGACACCACGAGGTGCTGCGGGGCGCAGGACGGCGCGACGCCGCTCTGCGCTATACCTTTTTAGCGCCCGCCGGCCAGCGGACGGATCTCTTTCGAGCGCAGCGTCAGGCGAACGGGAACCGACTTATACGAAGGGGTGCCGCTCTCTTCATCGAGATAGTTCAGCGGCACCAGCACGTTGGCTTCCGGATAATAGGCGCCGACGGTGCCCGGCGCAATGCCGTAGGCCACCACCGTGATATCTTCCAGCGTCAGCTCGCTGTCTGGCAGCGCGGTATGGATATCCACCCGATCACCATGCTCCAGACCCTGGGCGGCCATATCCTGTTCGTTCATAAACAGCACGTCGCGGCGGCCAAAGACGCCACGGTAGCGGTCATCCATCGCGTAGATGGTGGTGTTGTACTGGTCATGACTGCGCAGCGTCACCAGGCGCATCACGTCCTCACCCTCCACCACCACGTTCTCATGCACCCCTTTAAATACCGAGAACATGGCTTTACCAGTGGCGGTAGGCCAGATGCGCTCGGTCGGCGGCAGCGGCATGCGGAAGCCTCCAGGATGGCGAATGCGCTGGTTATAATCCTCGAACCCTGGAATGGTCTGTTCGATCAGATCGCGAATGCGATCGTAGTCTTCCACGAGGTACTGCCAGTCCACTTTGCTGGCGGGCAAGGTGGCCTTCGCCAGACCGGCGACAATCGCCGGCTCCGAGCGCAGCATCGGCGAGGCGGGCTTAAGCTTGCCCGACGAAGCATGCACCATCGACATCGAATCCTCGACGGTGATCGACTGCCGGCCGCTGGCCTGCAGGTCAAGCTCGGTGCGGCCCAGACACGGCAGAATAAAGGTCTCTTTCGCCGTCAGGAGATGTGAGCGGTTGAGCTTGGTGCCGACGTGAACGCTGAGCTTAAGGCCGCGCATCGCCGGGAAGGCGCGTTCGTGGTCCGGCATCGCCACGGCGAAGTTGCCCCCAAGGCAGATCAGCGCTTTGGCTTCGCCGGCGATCATGGCCTCCAGGGCTTTTACCGCATCGTGGCCATGATGCCGCGGCGGCGTAATCCCCATCACCCGCTGCAGGCTGTCGAGGAAAGCCGCGGAGGGTTTTTCGCTGATCCCGACAGTGCGGTTACCCTGCACGTTCGAGTGACCGCGCAAAGGACAGATCCCGGCCCCCGGCTTGCCGATATTGCCGCGCATCAGCAGCAGGTCGGCAATCAGACGCACGTTGGAGGTGCCTTTGTTATGCTGGGTGATGCCCATACCGTAGGTGACGATGGTGGCCCTGGATTTGGCGTAAGCCGCCGCAACCTGGGTCAGGGATTCGCGCGTCAGGCCAGACTCCTGTTCGATGTCCTGCCAGCGGGTGGCGTGGAGGTCATCGGCGAAGGCGGTGAATCCCTGGGTATGTTGGGCAATAAACGCGTGGTCGAGCACATTGCCCTGCTCCTCCTCCAGCTGCAGCAGCGCTTTGGCGATCCCTTTCAGCGCCGCCGCGTCGCCGCCGGCCCGTACCTGGTAGTAGGTCGAGGCGATCGGCGTCGAGCGCCGGGTCGCCATCTCCATCACGTTCTGCGGATCGGCAAAACGCTCCAGCGCCCGTTCACGCAGCGGATTGAAAACGATAATCGGCACGCCGCGGCGGGATAGCTCATGCAGGGTGCCCATCATCCGCGGGTGGTTGGTGCCCGGATTATGGCCGATGGAGATCACCAGCTCGGTCTGGTCAAAATCGTCGAGAGAGACGGTGCCTTTACCAATGCCGATCGACTGTGGCAGGCCCACGCTGGTGGATTCATGACACATGTTGGAGCAATCGGGGAAGTTGTTAGTGCCATACTCGCGGGCAAACAGCTGGAACAGCCACGCCGCTTCGTTGGAGGCTCGGCCAGAGGTGTAGAATTCAACCTCATCCGGCTGCAGGCCGCGGAGGATCTCGCCGATACGGGCGAAGGCTTGCTCCCACGCCACCGGACGCAGGGTATCGCTGTCCCGGTCGTAAACCAAAGGATGGGTTAAGCGGCCGTAGCCCTCCAGTTCAAAATCGCTTTTTGCCAGCAGGGAAGATACGGTATTTGCCGCGAGGAATGCGGGCGTCACCCGTTTGGTGGTCGCCTCCCAGGTCACGGCTTTGGCGCCGTTTTCACAAAACTGGAAGGTCGATTTATGTTCTTTATCCGGCCAGGCGCAGCCCGGGCAGTCAAAACCGTCCGGCTGGTTGGTACGCAGCAGCGTGGCGGGCGCCTCAAAGGCATCCATCTGGGTACGCACGGCGATGGCCGTGGCCCTCAACGCGCCCCACCCGCCTGCCGGACCGTCATAGGGGTGAACACCGGGAACCGCGCGTCTTTTATTGGTCATCTCTTTACTCCTGCTGCTCTGTTCTGGCTGTCGCTAGCCGAAAAAGGCGTACGACAACCCCGGCGACGAAGCGTGAATCGCATGGCGTCACCTGAAAAGAATGCTGTTTCTCAAGGATAGTACGATGGGAAAGCGTAGGTACTGCGTTTGTTAACTGAATAATAACATACACCACAATTCTGTATAATTGATGTTATCTATCAGGTGTTAAATTTAACTTATTTGCAAATTTTGCGGTTTTCACCGCGGTGCTGTGACGGATAAATTGCTACGGAAAGTGATGACCGGGCAGCGAAACCGCCCGGTGGGCCAGGCTCAGGTCAGATTGAAGTAACGGTCCGGACGCAGCGTCTCCGGCAGCGGATGCTGACCGGTCATGTCGAGCAGATTGCGCTCGATGGTATTGCACATCGCGTTCAACGGCAGGTCATTGGCTGCGGTGCCGAACGGATCTTCCAGCTCTTCCGCCAGCGAATCCCACGATAAAAAGGTGTAAGAGATAAAGACCGAGACAAACGGCGTCATGTAGTGCAGATCGCCGACCAGGGCGAACGGCAGCAGCGTACAGAACAGGTAGACGGTACGCTGCAGGATCACTGTCTCTTATACACATCTCCG
>ENA-OZHW01000659-OZHW01000659.1-human-gut-metagenome-genome-assembly--contig:-NODE-659-length-14820-cov-5.923468_pt1 | contig 14820 bp, 23 predicted proteins | sample MGYA00244050_ERZ653694 | MGnify/ENA primary metagenome ERZ653694 (study PRJEB26926, sample SAMN06165242) | human gut metagenome | biome: ENVO:00009003; feature: ENVO:2100002; material: ENVO:00002003...
ACATCGCCCAGGCTACCGATGACTATGGCGCGCCGAAGTTCAACAAAGAGACCGGAATGCCGGTGCTCAAACTTCGCGGCCATGACGTCGAGGAATTCGTCGGAGTGGTCCGGCGTTACGGCGCCAGCAAAGACGTGCAGGTAATGGTGGATGCGGCTAACAGGCCGGCGGAGGTTGCTCATATCGATGTTGCCAGAGCGTGTGGGACGTGCATGCTGAAGCTGGCGTGATTTTATACTGCTTTATACGGACGGTGGGTTATGGCTGCACTAAAACCAGAAGTGAGAGCCTTTATCGTTCAAGAGCTCGCTTGCTTTGATACGCCATCCCAAATCGTCGAGTCCGTACAAAAAGAATTCAAGGTTCAGGTGACGCGCCAGCAGGTGGCATCGCATGACCCGACAAAGGTGGCAGGGAAAGGTCTGGCTCAAAAATGGGTCGACCTTTTCAACCTTACCCGCGACCGCTTTCTCAACGAAATTTCCGACATCCCGATCGCCAACAAGGCCTATCGCCTGCGCGTCCTGCAGCGAATGTCGACGACTGCCGAGAACATGAAGAACATCGGCATGACGGCCCAACTTCTGGAGCAGGCAGCCAAAGAGGTGGGTGAGGCTTACAGCAATAAGCAAAAAGTCGAACACACCAGCCCTGACGGTAGCATGTCGCCGCGACCAACGACGATCAGACTGGTAGGAGTAGAGCCAACTAATGGAAAGTCAGGTTGACCTGCAAATCCCGGCGAAGCTCGTTCCCGTATTCGCGACAGAGGGCATTCGCTATCGTGGCGCGCATGGTGGCCGAGGTTCTGCAAAGACGCGCACATTTGCGCTGATGAGCGCGGTTAAAGCGTATCAGGCAGCCGAAAGCGGATTAAGCGGCGTCATTCTCTGCGCTCGCGAGTTTATGAACTCCCTCGAAGAGTCATCGATGGAGGAAGTGAAACAGGCGATCCGGTCTGTTCCATGGCTGGATGACTACTTCGATATTGGCGAAAAGTACATCCGCACCAAAAACCGCAACGTCAGCTACGTCTTCTGCGGCTTGCGCCACAACCTCGACAGTATTAAGTCAAAGGCGCGCATTCTGGTTGCGTGGGTAGATGAGGCTGAATCGGTATCGGCGACGGCCTGGAAGAAGCTGCGCCCGACGGTGCGTGAAAATGGCTCTGAAATCTGGGTGACATGGAACCCGGAGAAAGACGGCAGCGCCACTGACAAACTCTTCAGAAAGAACCCGCCGAAAAGTTCGATTATTGTCGAGATGAACTACAGCGACAATCCGTGGTTCCCGGATGTACTCGAAGAAGAGCGCCTCGAAGATCTGGAAAACCTCGACTACGCCGATTATGCGTGGATTTGGGAAGGCGCCTATCTGGAGAACTCAGACAAGCAGGTGCTGGCGAATAAATACGTCGTGCAGAGCTTTGAAGACGACCTCTGGAAGAAATCAGAGCGCCTGCTGTTCGGCGCCGACTTCGGTTTCGCAAAAGACCCAAGCACGCTTATTCGGATGTTCATTCTGGATAACAACCTCTACATCGAATACGAGGCCTACGGTAATGGTGTAGAGCTCGATGACATGTGGAAGTTTTACGCTGGAAAAACCGATGCCACGCCGAAACAGCTTGAAGACTGGAAAGTTACTGACGAGGCGAAATTCCCCGGCATACCCGAGGCTCGCAAATGGCCTATCAAAGCCGACAACTCCAGACCTGAAACAATCAGCCATATCAAGGGCCAGGGATTCAATATCTCAGCAGCTCAGAAATGGCAGGGGAGCGTTGAGGATGGGATAACTTGCCTGCGTGGTTTTAAGAAAATCATCATTCACCCACGCTGCAAAGAGACGGCGAAAGAGGCCCGGCTCTACTCGTACAAAACTGACCGGATCACTGGCGAAGTCTTGCCGGTCATAGAGGACAAGAATAACCACTGCTGGGACGGTGTCCGGTACGGTCTGGACGGGTATATCAAGCACAAAGCGCAAGTCGGCGCAGTATTCTTCTAAGGAGCATCGCCAGTGAGCGAACAAGATAACGGCCTTCAACTGGCTGTGAATAATCTCGCCACTGAAATGCGGCGAGCGAATTACCTTAACGCCATCGGTATCGGAGGGGGCAATACCAAGCGCCCGACGCTCTATCAGGAGTTTGGTTACCCGCGCACCATTACCTTCCATGACTTCTACAACATGTACCGGCGCAACGCCGTCGGATTCGCTGTGGTGCATCGCCTTCTGGATGGTTGCTGGCAGGACTATCCGGTCATCGTTGACGGTGATGAGTCCCAGGAGGCAAAGAAAACTAACCCGTGGGAAAAGAACGTCACCAGGTTCATGAAGAAATGGTGGCCGAAGGTCAAGGATGCCGATCGCCGTAATATGGTGGGGCGATACTCCGCGCTGTTATTGCAGATAAAAGATAACCAGTCATGGGATAAGGAAGTCGACACTTCCCTTGTAAGGAGTCTCGGCGAGGCAGCGCTGGTTAAGATGATCCCTGTGTGGGAGCCACAACTGACGGTCGCCGAATGGGATAACAATCGTCAGTCTGAGACGTTCGGCCAGCCGAAGATGTTCAACTTCAACGAGCAGCCGGTTGGAGACGAGGTGTTCGTCGGACCGACGCGCGGTGAGCCTGTGCATCCGAGCAGGGTAATCCTGTTCTGCGAAGGCTCAGAGGATGACAACGTTCTGTCTGGTATCCCGCTTCTTGAGGCCGGATACAACAAAGGGCTCGACCTTGAGAAGATTTCCGGCGGTGGCGCTGAGGGCTTCCTGAAAAATGCCAGCCGGCAGATCGCGGTCGAGTTCAGCAAAGAAACAGACATGGCCACGCTGGCTGACCAGGCGAAGAAGGCTGGTTATGCCGACCTCGGCGAAGCGATGGGCGACAAGGTCAACAAGCTTAACCGCGGCACCGATGCGGCGGCGGTCATGCAGGCCGGGCAGATGCACGTTCTGAGCGTGACACCCGGCGACCCGGGGCCGACGTGGGAGGTCACCGCGAACGAGCTGGCGGCATCAGTGCAAATCCCGTTCACTATCCTGTTTGGACAGCAGACCGGACGACTGGCGAGCGATGAGGATAAAACCGACTGGGCTATTCGCCGCAATACCCGCCGCAACGGCTTCATGACAGACAGAATCACAGCCTTGCTGGAGCGCTTCTGGACCCTGGGCATTATCGATCCGCCGACAAATGGAGAGGTCACCATTTCATGGACTGACCTGCTGGCCCCGGGCGAGAAAGAGAAAATCGAAAACGCTTCGAAACTGGCTGATATCGTCCAGAAAACGTCGGGCTTCTATGGTGGCGAGCCGCCATTCACAGCCAACGAACTACGCGAGATTGTAGGCCTCGACCCTCTGCCTGAACCAAAGCAACCACCTAACCCGAATGACAAGGTGACAACCGATGATCCACTGGCCGATGACACCGGAGCAGACGGCAAAGGTGGGGCTGCCGATCGTTCCGCGCAGCAAGGTTGACCCAACCCGATCGGCGAAGCAGGTAACCGCTATGTACCGGGATATCGAGGAACGGTATCTCGGCATCAAGCGCGCTCTGAAAACGCTCTTCGACCAGCGTCTGACCGGGAGAGAGCGAGAGGTTAACAGCCATAACTGGCATTTCCTGTGCCACGACCACGGCGAAGATGTGCGGCTCTACCAGGTCAATGCCGGCAAGTTCATCTACGACATGTCAGCGCAGGAGTTGGCGGAGCCGCTCGAAGCGGTGCAGGGCATCCTGGATGACTACCTGCTGGACGGTGGAGAGCAGAACCTGTGGGTGATGGATTACGTCGTCGCTGAGGCGCAGCGCGGCACGCTGGAGGCCTTCAATAACCTCTCGCAGCAGTCGCAGGTGTACGCCAGCCAGACGACGCTACAGCAACTTTTAAGCAGCCCGGGTTATCTGAGCCAGATAGCGTCAGCCAGGCTGACAACGTTCAGTGACTGGAAGGTCATCAGCGACACCGCCCGCGGAGACCTGACGAACATCATCACCGATGCGGTGGCGCGCGGGGTGAATCCCCGCGAGACGGCAAGCGTCATCAGCAAGCGCCTCGATGTGTCGATGTCGAAGGCAAAGAACATCGCTCAGACCGAGCAGGTCGGCGCGCTGCGTGAAGCTCAATGGAATGAAACGGATTGGGCTTCCGAGAGGCTCGGGCTGAACACTGGTCTTCTTCATCTTTCTGCGCTGAAGCCTACCACCAGGACAACGCACGCATTCTGGCATGGAAAGGTTAGAACCGTGCAAGAGGTTCGCGACTGGTATGCAGTAGATGGTAACAAATACCACTGCTACTGCAGCCAGATTCCGGTATTGCTCAACGACGACGGCAGCATTTTCAATCAGGGGTTAGCTGAGAAGCTGGCAAAAGAGCGCCAGCTTTGGAAGGGGGCTAATTGATTGCGGTAACCATTACAACTCTCAGTCCATTGATAGATGTTGCGCTTGAAGCTGGGGTGTAATGAACAGAATCACGCATCGCTGCCTGAATAACCTCTTCATCAAATTTGGTTAATTCTTTATCGCTACTGACATTGACATCCCTGAAAGTTGGATCCCCATTAACCAGATAAGTAACCTTAAATAAAGCCATTGTAATCCTCCACGTGTGTGCGGCTTAAACAAATTACTGCCCGCTGATTAAGCGATCAAGAAACCTGAGGAATAATCGTGAAGCTATCCAGCATCCACGTTAAATCCCTCGCCATCAACGCCTCCAACATCTCAACGACAACCATCAACGGCCAGGAGCATTACGTCATTCGTGGTGCGGTTCCGATCGTCGATGACATTGTTATGAATGGCGGCCTGTACCCGGCGGAGGAGATTAACAACAGCTACCAGACGATGGAAGGCAAGCTGATGCCTCTCCCGCACCCGATGGTAGATGGCAAATATGTCAGCGCCAATGACCCGCGGGCCATTAACAGCTATCACGTCGGCGCATGGGCGCAGAACGTCAGTAAGTCAGGCGACCAGGTCGTCATGGACGTTTATATCAATAAGGCGGTCGCCGAGACAAAGCCTGACGGTAAGCGCCTGATTAATCGTCTTGATGAGATGATCGCTGGCACCAACACCGACCCGATCCACCTGTCTACCGGCTTACTCACGAACAAAGAGAGAAAGTCAGGCGAGTCGAAGCAGAAGAAGTACTCATGGATTGCTCGCAATATGCAGTTCGACCATATCGCTATCCTGCTCGATGAGCCGGGCGCCGGCACTCCAGAAGAAGGAGTCGGCATGTTCGTGAATGCCGATGGTCAGGAAGGCGAAGTCGAGACTGCAAGCCTCGTTGATGCGGCAAATAGCCTCAAAGATGGCCTGCTGAACAAAGTGAAGTTCTTCCTCACCCACAACTCAGATGCCTCATTCGATGAAATCTACCAGATGCTGCGGGAAGCCATTCGCGCGTCGTCAGGCAGCGATGTTTATCGCTATGTCGTGACCGTATGGCCAGACAAATTCATTTTCGAAGAGGGCAATAAGCTCTTCCAGCAAAAATACCTCATCGACGACAGCACAGTCACGCTGGTCGGCGATCCGGTAGAGGTCGTGCGCAAACCTACTGAGTACGAAGTCAAAACCAACGGAGAAACAAACCCGATGAAAGAGAAGATGATCGCCGCGCTCAATGCCGCAGGCGTTAAAACCGAGGGGCTGACCGACGATCAGGTCTGGGATGCCTATAACCAGCAGGTACAGAAGAAAGTAGGCGACCAGCCGGGTACTCAGATTAACTCTGACGCGATTACTGCGGCAGTAAATCTGGCAATTAAGCCGCTGACTGACGAGATCAGCACGCTGAAAACTCAGCTGCAGGCCAACGCTGAAAAAGACCTCAAGACCAAGCGTGAAGCGGTCAAAGCGAAATTCCCGTTCATGACCGAAGCGGCGATCAACTCGCTGGCCGGCGAAGCGCTGAACGACATGTATGCGCAGTGCCAAACCAGCACAGGTTTGAACCCATCTTTCCAGCAGGCCAATGCTGAAAATGACCAGTGGAAAGACTATGACCTCAACGCTGGCATCGATCAGGAGAAAAAATAATGGCTAACGTCATCTATCGTGGCCCGGTTGAGCGTGAGCCGGAAACCATCAACCTTCCTGTCGCATCTGCTCTTAATCCGGGTGTTGCCGTAAAAATCGCTTCCGGCAAGTTGGCGGCATCTGCAGACACTACCGGCCGCTGGTTCATCCTCGGAAATCGGCGCTTCATCGGTCAGGCGATTACTACTGCCTACGCAGCTAACGAGACTGGTGTGGCATATCGCGTGGAAGGGGAGCAGGAATACAACGTTCGCCTGGCAGCAGCAGCCTATACGGTAGGCCAGGAGCTGACCATCGGTACCGGCGGCGTATTCAAAGCGGCAGCAACCGGCAACCAGGTCGTCGCAACGTTCGACGAAAAAGCAGGGCGCACTCTGGCGGCGGAAGGTTTCGCCGACGTGGTGATCCTCTCCACTCCGTACGCCAAGGCATAAGGAAAACAAGAATGTTAAAGTTTACTCCACAGCAGCAAAAGCTGATTCTCAATGCCCGCCGGCGCTGGGACATGATGCAGCGCAATATGGCTGCACAGCATGGCTTTGCAGTCAACGATGCGAACGGTCAGTTCATTGCGTTTGATGAGCTTGTCGGTAACGCCTCCGTTCTGCCGAAAGATGTCTGGGGCGAATGGGACCGCTCTGCGATTACCGTTCAGCGTGACGTGCTGTCAGTGTTTAACGACCTGGCTGCCAGCGTTTCCCGCCCTATGGCTCTCGGTAAGATCGTCCATTACTTCATGACCCTGTCCGATTCCGGCGATGTAAACATCAGCCTGGATGGCCGCGGCAAGGCGAAGGGCGATCAGCCTGTCATGGATTACGAGGGCACGCCGCTGCCGATCATCGACAGTGAGTTGACTTTCGGCTGGCGCCAGATGCTGGCAGCGCAGACTGAAGGCTACTCTCTGGACAGCGACGCCATCTCCAACCATCAGCGCAAAGTGGCTGAGAAGCTGGAAGACATGGTGCTGAACGGCGATCCAAACATCAACGTCGGAGGCGCGACCATTTATGGACTGCGTACTGCCCCTAACCGCGGAACCGGAACTCACGGCCTGACCCTGAACGGTGCCAGCGGCGCGCAGTGGGTTGCGGCAATCTCCGACCTGATTAACCTGCTACATAACGAAAACTTCTATGCGCCGGTGACGATCTACCTGAACTACAAAGACTGGTTCTACGCGTCTGTTAACGACTATGCCGCGAACTATCCGAAGACCATCCTGTCCCGCATCATGGAAATTCCAGGCGTGGCCGCGCTGGTTCCGGCCTCCAGAGTTCCGACCGATGAACTGCTTGGCGTTGTTAAACGCCCTGACGTCGTTCAGATCCTGAATGGCATGCCGATGACCATGCGTCCGAAAGCACGCCTTAACCCGGAAGATGATTATGTCTTCTCGGTTCTGGCCGCCGCGGCTCCGCAGTTCAAACACGATGCAAATGGCCAGGCTGGTTACGTTCAGCTGACCAAAGCATAACCTGTGGGGCTTCGGCCCCATCTTTTTTACGGAGGCCGCATGGCTGGTAAAGAACAACAATGGCTGCTCACCCATGACAGCCACGAACTTAAAAAGGGCGAAGTTTACAAAGGTGAAGCTCTCCCGCTTTGGCTGGTTGGTAAGGCAATCCCCGTGGGAGATCAGGTGCTGGAGGTGGCGACCCCGGCCGATCTGCAAAAGCTGCAGGCTGACCTCGACGAGGCTAACGGCAAAGTAGAATCGCTAACCGCTGGTAATGCCAAGCTGCAGGCTGACCTCGACGAGGCTCAGAAACAAATCGACGAGCTGAAGAAAAAGGCGAAATAACCATGGCTGACCCAATCACAGCGGCAGACGTGCAGGCGTTCCTCGGTGAGTTGGGTTACGCCATTCCCGCCTCGCTGCTCGATCCGATTCTCTGCGTGGTGAACAAGATCATCCCGTGCCTCGATGGTGCGGGATACGACGAATGCACGGCAAAGCTCATCCTGATGTATGCCGCTGCGCTCATGGCGACGTCTTCCGGTGCCCGGCGAATAAAATCGCAGGGGGCGCCATCAGGAGCGTCGCGCTCGTTCGATTACGGTGACGATGGCATTACCTGGCTGCGCGACTCGCTGGCGAAACTGGATACCAGTGGCTGCACCAGTGAACTTCCAATCAGCGCCGGCAACAGTGTGGGCCTGTTTATGGTGGTCGGGGGCTGTTGATGGCGTGGGTTTCAGTTCAGCAACGGCTGCCGCGGACGTTTACCCGGGTATGGGTGATCACCGATACCGGTGAGCAAACGACGGCGTACGTGAAAAGCGACGGCGAGTGGTTCATTAACTGCGACCGTATACGCGCCACAGGCGCCGCTGTGTTGCGATGGAGGGAATAGGGTATGTCAGACAAAACCAGCGGTGGGAAAATCGACGACGATGCCACGTATGGAGATGCCGGTGATAGGTCAGAAACAATTCACGTTGGTGCCATTCATTACGATATTGAAGTCAGCATGGCTGGGCGGCTTCATATGGAAGTTCGCGAACTGATTGACGTTCACGCTTTTGAGCTAACTGACAATGGCGGATTTAATTATCTGTTCATCTGGATAAATGACTATGGACTGAAGTTCATGGGCGTTAGCCTCAAAACCTACGAAGAAGCGAAAGAGCACCTTATCAATTATGACCGAGAGAAAATCACTGGTCCTTCAGGACGATGTGAGCAAATTCCGGGATTGATAAGCGCGATTTCACGAAAGATTGAGAGGTTCTCACTTTGAGCTCGATAGCTTCGTGGTCATATACCGCAACAGCGACAATCTGGCGGCGTATACGCGATGCTGACGGTAGTGATACCGACGGCGGAGGTCAGCCGTACGGGTGGGAAGCACCGATCGCTATCCTCTGCGACTACCAGGGTGGTCTCTCTGCAAAAATCGGTGACCTTGGCCGGGAGATCGTGGTTAAAAACACGATATGGAGTGAATACGCAGAGGCAAAAGAGGGTGATTACATTTTTCTTGGTGTGTCTCTATCTCCAAACCCACCTGATGATGCTGATGAAATTCGTCAAATAATTCGTTATGCGGATACATTCGAGAGACTAGCCGATGATTATGCGATTATCACCGGCGCGTGATAAAATGTAATGGCGCGGCTAGACCGGCCAGTCGAAAGCAGAGAACACAGACTCTGTTGCCGCGCACCTCTCTCTGTGAAACCTACTGTGAGGTTTAATGTGAAAGATCATAAAGACATCCCCGTGGACTGGGTTTCTTCTTGCATTGATTACAACGCTGATTCTGGAGTTCTTACATGGAAAAGAAGGCCTTCATCTCACTTCAAAAATAGACAGGCCCACTCGGCATGGAATTCAAGGTTCCAAGGCAAGACCGTTGGATGGAAAAGTTCGGCGGGTTATCTATCCTTGGCTATTGATGAGGTGAAATTTCAGGCTCACCGCGTTGCTTGGGCAATATACCATCAGTCTTCTCCCTCTGGCGTCATTGATCACATAAACGGGAACAAGACTGACAATCGCATCACTAACTTACGAGTTGTCGAGTTTTGCGAGAATATGAAAAACGTCAAAAGATACTCCAACAATACGAGTGGAATTGCAGGGGTAAGGTGGTATTCACAACGCTCTAAATGGGTGGCATACATCAATGTTGACGGCAAGCGAAAGCAACTTGGGTATTACGCCTTGTTAGATGATGCGATCGACGCTAGGAAAAAAGCTGAAGTTGAGAATGGATACCACGAAAATCACGGCAGAGAATAAATTCAATATAAGGTCGCCATGGCGGCCTTTTTTACGTCTGGAGTCTGATTATGGGCGCTAAAGTTCGCGGCATCCGCCAGGCCAAGGCCAACCTCGATCGCATCATCAAAGACGTTCAGGGACGTAAAGTCGTGCGAGCAATCCAGTCTGCGATGCTTATTGGTAGCGCGCAGGCAGCGCTTTACACCCCGATCGATACGTCGACGCTCATCAATAGCCAGTTCCGCGAAATCATGGCTAACGGCACCCGGGTAACCGGGCGCGTTGGTTACTCTGCGTCTTATGCGGTGTTCGTTCACGACCCGGCAGTGAAACAGAACTTCACGCGAGCAACGGCCCGCAAGGAGTTCTTAACGAAGGGCTTCGAGGATACCCGCAGCCAGATTGACGCGGTGGTGAAGAAGGAGTTGTCGTTATGAATCGCACTATCCATTTTGCCGGAGATGGCCTCGGCCCTCGCAAAGTATTTGTGAATGGTAACCAAATCGACGGGGTATTTTTTGCTGATATCCAGCGCGGAATTGTTCGGTATCATCCAAGGCCATTCAGAGCTCATAAACGCCGTAAAGGCGAACTCTACGAGCGTACTTTAAAGGGGCGCGTAGAAGTCTTTCCATGTGGAGAGGCACAATGAACCCTCCGATGTATATGCGCCTTAAAGACCTGTTTGTGGCTGAGGGGCTTACCGCGGGGTTTAAAGTCCAGTGGCGGCAATGGCGCGATACTGCGAAAGACACGGACCAGTTCATCGTGTTCAGGTCTTCCGGGGGTACCGATATCACCTTTGACCTCGGCGGAGACTGGTATGTGATGGTTGATGTGATCTCCTCGAAGGCGAATCCCGATGCTGCTGACGCCGCGGTAAACTCCATTGTCGAGTATATCAGCGCGCAATCCGGCGCCGATGATTGCGTTGGCGCGCTGCGGCTTGTCGGTAATGTCCCGGCGCCGATCCCCACCGAAGAGGGCAGATTAGTAACCCGGCTACTCGTTTCCTGCACATACGGCGAATAATCGTCAGAATCACCCATCAGGCTGCCATATGGCGGCCTTTTTTAATTGAGAGGCATACATGCAAGGCTGCGCTAATGACACCGGCAAGCTGATTGGTAAGGTGGCCGTGCTCCGCATGGCTTTTGGCTGTGCTGATACGGTTCCTGCGCTTTCCGAATGGAAGCGACTCGGCGCCATGACCACCAAGGGCTTTGACTACTCCATGAATACCGTCACCTCTGAGGCTGACGATACGAAGGGGCTGGTTGAGAACCTGGTCAACAATATGGACTTCACCATCTCAGGAGAAGGTGAGTTCCGCAAGAAAGACAAGACGACGGAAGTCGGCGCTATTGCCATCTCGAAATATATTTTCGATGAAGTGCAGGCCGGCCGTCAGCCGACAGTCTGGGTCCGCTTCGACTTTACTGGTGAAGACGCTGGAACTTATATCATGGGGTACTTCAACACTACCTCCTGGTCTGGTGATTTCGGCACCACGGATATTTCGACCTTCTCCGGGGAATGGAAAGTGGCTGATGCAGACACCGTGGTATTTGAAGTCGCTCCGCCGGCGCTGGCGTTTACCACTAACCTGCCGACGACCAAGAGCGTGGCGGCCGGATCGGCTCTGAATATGTCGGTCGTGGTTGAGGGTGGCACTTCGCCTTACACCTATGTCTGGAAGAAAGACGGAACGGTTGTCAGCGGTCAAACAACGGCAACCTTCAACAAGGCCAGCGCTGTTTCCGGTGATGCCGGGGCCTATACCTGTGAAGTTACCGATTCTTCCGCGACTCCAGTCACGATCACTTCTGCATCCTGTGCGGTCACTATCAGTTAACCACCAGGCTATTTCGTGAATAGTACAAAGGGCGTTTACGCGCCCTTGATACTGTTTATGGAGCGACTATGACCCCGATTAAAGAATTAGGCGAATGCGTTATCGGTACCGGTGACCGGGAATTCTTTTTCCGGCCGTCGTTTCGCAACATGGCGCGAATCGGTGAGCCAGAGGAAATTGTCCAGGCGTTCTATGACCTGTGCAATGATGAGGCGACGCCATTCGCGCAGCGCGCAGCTGAGGCCTATATCCGCGATGAGTACAGCCGCCTTCCTGATTGCGTCCTGCGGTTTATGCAAAGCGGGCTCCTGTCACGCAAAGCGATCATGGCCGCGCATACGGTACTTACAGCATGTTGTGACGATGATATCGGCGATCTGGTTGGCTGGATGAAGCCAGCTAAATCACGTAAGCGTGGCTTTGTCTGGCGTCCGGGTAGTATGCCCCCGGAAAGTATGGTCATCGTCGCGCAAAACCTGATGATGCACGGCATCATCGGCAAAGCGAAGGTGCGCAAGCTGCAGCGTTACGAAACGAACGAAACAACCGCAGAATTCCGCGCAGCCGACTACATCATGGCGGCCCGCAACCATTTCGGAATAAGCCGGGAAGAGGCCGAGAACCTCACGATGACAGAATTCAGCTTACTTCTGAATGCTAAATATCCGAACCAAAAGGGCTTCACGCGAGAAGAGTACGACACGGTCATGGACGAAGACGATCGCCGCTGGCAGGCGATGATGGAGCAGGAGCGAACCATGACAAGCCGCACGAAGAATTAACCCCAAGACTAACCGAATATCAGCCTCGCATCCGCGGGGCTTTTTTACATCCGTTTGTTCGTGATCGGCTAATGCCGATCCACTTCTGACGCGCCTCGCACGCGCATTTAACACAGAACCTTTCAGGATGACCCTTGAGGATGCCGGCTGGCTGTCGGTGCCCTTCTGTGGGCTGGTTTCCTGTGCGACAAGGTTCATCACTCAAAGGTAGACCGATATGAAATATCCAACAGTAATTAATGGGTTAGACTTTCGAGATCTGATTTTTGTGGCCGATAACGACCCGGTAACTGACTCGTTTATGGTAGCGAAGGCATTTGGAAAGTTGCCTAAAAACGTAATTCGCGACATTGAGCGAACTATCGAGGCCTGCCCCCCGGAGTTTGATACAAAACTCAACTTTGAGCTTTGCTATAAAAACAATGAGTTGCAGAACGGAAAGCCGCAGAAATTCTATCGACTCCGCAAAGATGGATTGATGCTTCTGGTTATGTCCTATACCAAAAAAGAGGCGATGCGTATCAAGATCGCCTACATCAACGCCTTCAACTGGATGTACGCGATGCTTCAGGTAGGGCGGCGCCAGTTTGAAGAAGAGCGTAACGCCGTCATGCTGGAGTTCCTGAAAGAGAAGGATGTTGCCAGTATGTCTGGTCGCCTGTTACGCCGGTGGGGGAAAGAGAAGAAGCCCCAGCTACTTTCACGCATTGAGCAACTGGACAAGCAAGGTCAGTTGGCATTGCCCGGCGTTCCTGGCGCGCTTACCGAAGCATGAAACCCACAAATTCGTGGTTTTTGGATAGCCCACTCAGGTGGGCTCAGTTGCAATAAAGCAACATCGCGTTGATCCCCCACAACCTCGGTTGTATACTCGATTGCATCAGGTATTCATTTGTATCCCATTCAACTATCGGAGGAAGCATGAAAGCAACAGTACGCCGCTACTTACGCGCTGCCGGAAGCATTCTTGATATCGCTCCGTCAACCGATTACGTCAAAATCGCCAAAAGAGCCATTGGCACCGATCCATTGCGTAGTGATTTCAGACGCATTGGCGGAGATTTTGGACGCGCAATTACATTAGCAAATGCAGCAAAAGCCGAAGCCGCAAAGCAATAACAATGTTGTCGCAAAGGCCGGCAAGATAGAGAAGGAGCTGGAGGCAAATCCAGAAATCATCGACGTCTTGCTTGGTAGCGGGAAGTTTCAGGCTATGGTCAGGCATGAAACTCATTACTCCGGACCTCTTCCTCCTCCCGAAGTGATGCAGAGGTATGATGAGGTCCTACCCGGCGGCGCGGAACGGCTGTTTGCTATGGCTGAGAATGAGCAGAAATTCAGACATAGCACTCAGGATATGGCCATCAGGGGCACCATAAGTCGGGATAAAAGAGGTCAGTGGATGGGCTTTGCGATAACACTGGTGATACTTGGGATCGCCTCTGTTTTTGCTTATCGTGGTAATACCATCTTTGCTGGCACTTTAATTGGGCTTGATCTTATTGGGCTTGCAACAGTCTTTGTAATAGGCCGCCGAACTCCTCCGAGAAAAGAAGGTTAAGACCTAATGTTTTTCTACCCGCTTAACTGCGGGTTTTGTCGTATCGCTTCCCCTCTGCTACGATTGCCGCATCATTTACTGATGGGGATAGGGATATGAAACGCATCACGGCAGTGGCATTGCTTTCTCTCGCGTTAACCGGTTGCTATAAGTCTGCGCCAACTGAGCAAGAGGCGATCGATACGGCTAAAAAAGAAGTATTGATGGCTGTATGCGGTGATAAAAACAATAGTTGCGTAGATATTAGCGGTGGGAATGCGCATGTCGCTGATCGAAGAAATGACAACACCAACCAAGTTACTGTCACTTTTAAAACAATCAAAGCCAATGGTGACGCACAGAAATCAAATGCTGTAAACGTAGATGCAGGCATGGTGGTCTACGACTTCGACGCCAAAACAGGTGAGACGTACATTAAACAACTTTCGCTCTGGTCCGATGATGGCAAGCACTCTATAGAACTATGCGGACATGATTATAAGTTTTGTCGAAAGTAAATATTAACTCCCTAAAACCCGCTCCGGCGGGTTTTTTTATGCCCGGAGATTTGTATGGCTGAAAAAGTTGGTGATCTTTACTATGACGTTGATATAGAAACGGCCAAGTTAATCAGTGGCAGTAGAAAGGCTTCTGATGTCCTCGGGGCGATGGATAAGAGCGCAAGAGGTGCAAGTGCGGGAATTGATAAGTTAGATAATTCCGGGCAAAAGGCTGCCGGATCAATGGATGTTCTTAAATCGGCTTTATCCGGGGTAGCAAGTGCTATCACCGCTGTCTCTTATACACATCTGACGCTGCCGACGACTAGTCGAGTGTAGATCT
>ENA-OZHW01000692-OZHW01000692.1-human-gut-metagenome-genome-assembly--contig:-NODE-692-length-14265-cov-10.698311_pt1 | contig 14265 bp, 7 predicted proteins | sample MGYA00244050_ERZ653694 | MGnify/ENA primary metagenome ERZ653694 (study PRJEB26926, sample SAMN06165242) | human gut metagenome | biome: ENVO:00009003; feature: ENVO:2100002; material: ENVO:00002003...
TACGAGATGCAGCGTAGTCTCGTGGGCTCGGAGATGTGTATAAGAGACAGGTACCTTATAATATATTATAAGCACAATGATAATGCCAAACGACACTGCCATCTTGAACGCCAGCACCAACATCTGCGTAAAAATAAGTGCATACTTGGGTATATATACCTTCGTGACGATTGATTTGTTCGATGCAACGATTTTGACGCTCTGCATGACATTTTTATTGAAAAAGTCCCATAACGTTATACCGATTATAATATAGAGTGTCATGTACTGACCGCTCTTGTTAAAAATAATTGTATAGATAAACCAATATACTATTGTAAAAAGTACAGGTTCCAAAACCCACCATAACCATCCCAGATATGAACCGGCCACTTCCGATTTCAGGGATGACTTTGCAGAAAATCCTATATATTTATAGAATTTCTTCATATCTTTGATAAACTTAGCCATATGCCTTTTTGCGCACGCTCCTTTCTGTCAATCCCGTTCAATATAACACTAATATTACGTAAAGTCAATAAAACTATACCCCGCACATGTTAAATACGGGGTATAGAGATATTAGTTATTCATATTAATTAAAGTTCGACTTTAACCTTATCGAGATGCCAGATATCGCGCACATACTCTTCGATAGTTCTGTCCGATGAGAACTTGCCGCTGCATGCTGTGTTAAGCATGACGGATCGAGCCCATCCTTCGCTGTCCCGGTATTTTTCTTCAATCTTCTTCTGTGCATCGGCATACGAACGGAAATCCTTAAGGATAAAGTAAACATCCGGCTTCGCATCATAGAGAAGTGAATTGTAGATATCCCTGAAAAGCTCAGGATCCTCAGGTGAGTAGAAACCGTTGATAAGCTGCATAAGCACCTGTCTGATTTCCTGGTCGTTATTAAAGATATCCTGAGGGTTATATCCGCCCTCATTCTGGTATTTGATAACTTCTTCAGCTGTAAGTCCGAAGATTACCGCATTTTCTTCTCCGACTTCCTTGACAATCTCAACGTTAGCGCCGTCCATTGTTCCGAGTGTCATCGCACCGTTAAGCATGAACTTCATATTACCTGTACCTGAAGCCTCTTTGCTGGCTGTTGAAATCTGCTCGCTGACATCAGCTGCCGCAAAAATAATCTCAGCATTGGATACACGGTAATTTTCAATAAATACAACCTTAATCTTGCCGTCGATACTCTTATCATTATTGATAACATTGGCAACATTATTGATAAGTTTGATCGTGAGTTTTGCTCTTCTGTATCCTGCTGCTGCCTTGGCACCGAAAATAAATGTTCTCGGATAGAAATCCATATCCGGATGCGCCTTAATCTGGTTATACAGATACATTACATGAAGGATATTAAGAAGCTGTCTCTTATATTCATGAAGTCTCTTAACCTGTACGTCAAAAATCGAACGCGGGTCAACATCAACTCCGTTATGCTCTTTGATATAAGCTGCAAGTCTCAACTTGTTCTGGTATTTAATCTGCATAAATTCCTGACGGCTGAGTTCATCATCTGCATATACCGCAAGTTTCTTTATCTGTGAGAGATCTGTGATCCACTCATCGCCAATCTTTCTGGTTACCCAGTCAGCAAGAAGCGGATTTCCGTGAAGAAGGAATCTTCTCTGTGTAATACCGTTGGTCTTATTATTGAACTTCTCAGGCATCATCTCATAAAAATCCTTAAGTTCCTGTTTCTCAAGAATTTCCGTATGAAGTGCTGCTACACCGTTTACAGAGAAACCTGCAACGATTGCGAGGTTTGCCATCTTAACCTGACCGTCATAGATGATTGCCATCTTGGCGATTTTGTCCTGATTGCCTGGGTATAATTTCTTAACCTGCTCAACAAATCGTCTGTTAATCTCTTCAACAATCTGATATATTCTCGGAAGAAGTCTTGAGAAGAGTTCAATAGGCCATTTTTCAAGTGCCTCAGCCATAATTGTATGATTGGTATATGCACATGCCTTGTTGGTAACTTCCCATGCTTCATCCCATGTGAGTTTCTCGTCATCCATAAGAATTCTCATAAGTTCTGCTACCGTAACTGTCGGATGCGTATCGTTAAGCTGGAAGCAGATTTTCTCATAAAGCTTTCTTACATCATCATGTGTCTCTTTATATTTGGCAACTGCTCTCTGAACACTTGCTGATACGAAGAAATACTGCTGCTTAAGTCTTAATTCCTTACCTGCATAATGGTCATCGCAAGGGTAAAGGACTTCGCAGATAGTTTTTGCAAGGTTCTCCTGCTCAACTGCCTTGTGGTAATCACCTTTGTCAAAAGAATCAAGGTTAAACTCCTGGATAGGCTCTGCATCCCAGATTCTTAATGTGTTTACAATATTATTGCCATATCCGACAACCGGAAGATCATAAGGTACGGCGCGTACACACTGGTATCCTTCCTGTACGAAATTGTCTCTTCCCTTATCATCAACATAAGATCTTACATATCCGCCGAATTTAACTTCAACCGCATATTCAGGTCTCTTGATCTCAAATGGGTTACCGTCTCTTAACCAGTCATCCGGAATCTCAATCTGATATCCGTTCTCAATCTTCTGTGCAAACATACCGTATCTGTATCTGATTCCACAGCCGTATGCCGGATATCCGAGTGTTGAAAGTGAATCGAGGAAACATGCTGCAAGACGTCCGAGGCCACCGTTTCCGAGTGCCGCATCCGGTTCCTGATCTTCTATAACATTAAGGTCAAAACCAAGCTCATCAAGTGCTTCTTTAACTTCCTTGTAACACGTAAGGTTAATCATGTTGTTGCCGAGCGCACGTCCCATGAGGAATTCCATCGACATATAGTACACTGTCTTGGCATCCTCTTTCTCAAATTCCCTATGAGTTGCAATCCATCTGTCGATTATATAATCCTTAACTGTATATGCAACTGCCTGAAAAACCTGCTGTTTGCTTGCTTCGTCAATTGTCTTTCTGTACATGTTCTTGACATTTGACACTACCTGTTTTTTGAAATCTTCTTTGTCAAACTCCATTTTCTCCATCCTGATTTCTCACTTTGTTTAATTTTTGGAAACACCCAATGTAACTGTCTCGCCATTGATATTCCATTCCTTAGAGTAACCTTTTATTTCTCCAGATATTATGTCGGTTGCAAGAACCTCCGCCTTAACGGTATCTGAATTTTTATCCAAAAGCGCGGCAATTTTATCATTACCTTCCGAAGAAACGGTAATCTTATCCATTACTTCAAATCCTGCTTCTTTTCTCATGGTCTGTATCTTACTGATAAGCTCCCTTACAAAGCCTTCCTCAATAAGTTCAGGAGAAAGATTTGTATCAAGAACAACCGTCACACCGTTATCACTTGCCGATTCAAAGCCTTCTGTCTGTGCAATATCAATAAGAAGATCATCCTTGGTAAGTTCAACTTTCTCTCCGCCAAAATCAAATGTAAGCATTCCATTGGCATTGAGTTCATCCATGGCAGCATTGCCGTCAATTGCCGAAAGGGCCTGACGGATCTGTCCGAGGAGTTTACCGTACTTAGGGCCTACTGTCTTAAGCTGCGGTTTGAAGCTGTATGAGCTGTATGCTCTTACGTCATCCGTAAATTCCACTGCCTTAACGTTAAGTTCATCCTCAATAATTTCCTTGAAAAATTCCGGAACTTCGAAAGGTGCCTTAACATACATTTTGCCGATAGGCTGTCTGTTCTTGATATTGGCTGCATTACGGCACGCACGTCCGATAACAACGATTTTAAGAACTTCATCCATGTTCTTCTCAAGCTCTTTATCAATATATGTTTCGTCAGCTGCAGGATAATCACAAAGATGTATGCTCTCCGGTGCATCCTTATCGATACTCTTGACAAGATTGAGATAAATTTCCTCTGTCATAAACGGTATCATAGGAGCTGCTACCTTGCAAAGTGTTACAAGGCAGGTATAAAGTGTCATGTAAGCATTTATCTTATCCTGCTCCATTCCCTTAGCCCAGAAACGTTCTCTTGAACGTCTTACATACCAGTTGCTGAGGTCGTCAACAAATTCTTCAAGAACTCTTGTCGTCTCAGGAATCTTATAATCATTAAGATAAGAATCCACTGATTTCACAAGTGAGTTGAGCTTACTTAAAATCCACTTATCCATTACGGAAAGTTTATCATATTCAAGCTGATACTTGGTTGCGTCAAATTCATCTATATTCGCATAAAGCACGAAAAATGCATATGTGTTCCAGATTGTTCCGAGGAATTTTCTCTGTCCTTCGGTAACGGCCTTATCGTAAAATCTGTTCGGAAGCCATGGTGCCGAATTCGAGTAGAAATACCATCTGATTGCATCTGCGCCATGTGTTTCAAGAGCATCAAACGGATCAACCGCATTGCCCTTTGATTTACTCATCTTCTGGCCGTTCTCATCCTGTACATGTCCGAGAACGATTACGTTCTTATACGGTGCCTTATTAAACAGCAATGTTGATTCTGCAAGCAGTGAGTAGAACCATCCTCTTGTCTGGTCAACAGCTTCAGAAATAAAGTCTGCCGGGAACTGCTTCTCAAAAAGTTCCTTATTCTCAAACGGATAATGATGCTGTGCAAAAGGCATTGCTCCCGAGTCAAACCAGCAGTCGATAACTTCCGGCACTCTCTTCATGGTTTTTCCACAATCCGGACACTTAATTGTTACCGCATCAATGAACGGACGGTGGAGTTCAATATCGTCAGGACAGTTATCCGACAATTCTTTAAGTTCTGCAATGCTTCCTATGGAGTGCATCTTGCCACAACCCTCGCACTGCCAGATATTAAGAGGAGTTCCCCAATATCTGTTACGGCTGATTCCCCAGTCCTGAACATTCTCAAGCCATGCGCCGAAACGTCCTTTTCCGATTGTCTCAGGAATCCAGTTGATCGTATTATTGTTACGGATAAGGTCATCCTTAACCGCTGTCATCTTAATGAACCATGACTCTCTCGCATAATAGATAAGAGGTGTATCACATCTCCAGCAGAACGGATAATCATGTTCAAATTTAGGTGCTGCAAAAAGCTTGCCTTCCGCATCAAGGTCTTTAAGGACTTCAGGGTCTGCTTTCTTAACGAAAAGGCCTGCATAAGGCGTTTCCTCAGTCATATCACCCTTGCCGTCTACGAATTGTACAAACGGAAGATCATATTTACGGCCTATTCTCGCATCATCCTCACCGAATGCCGGTGCAATGTGTACGATTCCTGTACCGTCTGACATGGATACATATCCGTCACATGTCACGAAATGGCCTTTCTTGTTCTGTCTGGCTGCTGATTCCGCAGCACATGCATAAAGCGGCTCATACTCTTTATATTCAAGTTCACTTCCTTTATATGTCTGAAGAATTTCATAAGCCGGTGTTCCCTCTTCTCTCTCAAGTGTTCCGAGAACCTTGTCAAGAAGTGCTTCTGCCATATAATAGGTATATCCGTCAACAGCCTTAACCTTACAGTATGTGTCATCAGGGTTGACGCAGAGTGCCACATTGGATGGAAGTGTCCAAGGTGTCGTTGTCCATGCGAGGAAATAAGCATCCTCACCTTTAACCTTAAATCTTACGATTGCCGAGCGTTCCTTAACTGCTTTATATCCCTGTGCAACCTCATGTGATGAAAGAGGGGTTCCGCATCTCGGGCAGTAAGGAACAATCTTAAATCCTTTGTAAAGAAGTCCTTTATTCCAGATTTCCTTAAGAGCCCACCATTCGGACTCGATGAAGTCATTGTCATATGTTACATAAGGATGATCCATATCGGCCCAGAAACCGACTGTATTGGAGAAATCCTCCCACATTCCCTTATACTTCCATACACTTTCCTTGCAATGCTCAATAAACGGCTCAAGTCCGTACTGTTCAATCTGTTCCTTGCCGTCAAGTCCGAGCTTCTTCTCAACTTCAAGCTCAACCGGAAGACCGTGTGTATCCCATCCTGCCTTACGCGGTACCATATATCCTTTCATTGTCCTGTATCGCGGAATCATATCCTTGATTACACGCGTAAGAACATGGCCGATATGCGGCTTTCCGTTAGCGGTAGGCGGTCCGTCATAGAATGTATATGATGGGCAATTCTCACGCATCTTCATGCTTTTTTCAAAAATCTGATTGTCTTTCCAGAACTTTTCGATCTGTTTTTCTCTCTCGACGAGTTTCAATTCTGCAGAAACTTTCTCGTACATCTTACTCTTCCTTTCAATAAATTATATTCTGACACGGCAACGGTAATTTAAAAAACCTCTGCCGGTAATTGGCAGAGGCCTGAAAATCAATAATAATCAGTGTGCTGCATCGCAGCATCCGTTCGGCATACCAACATATGCGTTCTCTGTAACGGGAGAAAACCGTCATCTCTTAATAGCCTTAACAGCGTTCAGATAGAAACTCCGGAGTGATATTCATCTGATTCCTACTTATACCGCATCACAGCACCGCGGCTCTCTGAAATGTTCGGAAAAAGACTACTGTCTCCATCAAAGTCTTAAACATAATTATTATAGACATATCGTGTTCGATTTGTCAAACACTGTTTTAAATTTTAAAGCGGTATCCCACGCCCCATATTGTCTCAATATACTGCGGCTTAGATGTATTATATTCTATCTTTTCGCGTATCTTCTTAATATGGACAGTTACCGTTGCAATATCGCCCACGGAATCCATCTCCCAGATTTCTTTAAAAAGTTCTTCCTTCGTATACACACGGTTAGGATGCTTGGCAAGGAATACCAGCAAATCAAACTCTTTTGTTGTAAAATTCTTCTCCTCACCGTTTACAAAAACCCTTCGCGCGGTAAGGTCAATCTTGATTCCTCTGATCTCAAGCTCATCATTCGGCTCAGCATTGGATGACACAAGCCTTGCATATCTTGACATGTGGGCTTTGACACGCGCTACGAGTTCGCTCGGGCTGAACGGTTTCGTAATATAATCATCCGCTCCTAGTCCCAGCCCGCGTATCTTATCAATATCCTCTTTACGTGCGGAAACCATAAGGATAGGGGCGTTGCTTATCTCTCTTATTCTCTCGCATATCTCAAAACCGTCCATTCCCGGCAGCATTATGTCAAGAATATAGAGATCAAAATCCTCACTCATGGCAAGTCCCAGTCCGTCAGTTCCGTTATTGGCTATAACAACTTCAAAATCACTCAGTTCAAGATAATCTTTCTCAAGTTCCGCAATGCTCTGTTCATCTTCTACTATCAGAATTCTTTTCTTGGTACTCATTTTGTCATCTCCTGTCTTATTTCTATTCTTTATCTATTCTCTTGGGAACCGGCTTGGCCTGTTTGTGTTTGATCATGGTGATATGCATTATTGTGCCGACTCCCGGTGTACTCTCTGCGCTTATCGTTCCACCATGATCTTTAATAATCTTGCTTACAATCGAAAGACCTATCCCGCTTCCGCCGGCGGCTGTGTTGCGTGAGGCGTCAGCCCTGTAAAAGCGGTCAAAAATATGCGGAAGGTCCTTTGGCTCTATTCCCTTGCCGTTATCTTCTATATCAATAAATACATTGTCACGGTTCTCCGTGAGTCTTATATCAATCGCACTTTGTTCTTTGTCGCGGTATTTGACCGAATTGCTCACGATATTATTTATTACACGTTTAAGTTGTTCCGGATCTGCTATGATCGTGGTCTTACGGCTGATTTCATTGGAATACGAAAGTCTGACACCCTCCGCATCCAGTTCTGTTCCTATTTCTTCCACACAGTCCTCAAAATAATCCGTAAGATTAATACATACGAAATTATATGGTACCCTGTCCGTGTCAATCTTTGAGTAAAATGTAAGTTCATCTATAAGTTTATCCATATCACAAGCTTTATTATATATGGTCTTAACATATCTGTCCATCTTCTCCGGTGTATCCACAACACCGTCCATTATTCCTTCCACATAGCCTTTGATGGCTGTAATAGGAGTTTTTAAATCATGGGAGATATTTCTTATAAGTTCCTTATTCTCGTTGTCTATCTTAATCTTATCCTCGGCATTTTCCAGAAGCCTTTTTCTCATGCTGTCAAAATCCCTGCAGAGTTCTGCTATCTCGTCCTTGCCCTCAACATCCATCTTAAAATCAAGATTACCGTTCTTAATATTATATGTGGCCAGTTTCAATTTATTGATAGGTGATACCGTTTCTTTATATATCCATGTGGTAAATATACCGCTCGTGAAAATAAGGATAAGCACGATACCCACAATTCCGTCAAAGATAAGCATCTTCATCTGCGGCACCAGTTCATCAATACACATGACAACATATGCATACCCGCTGTTGCCGGGATCGCCGTAATCTATGATATTGACAATCGCCTGCTCTTGTTCAAGATAAATTGCCGCTCTGTCAGAGTCCCCATTATAATCTATTCTGTTAATCTGTTCAAGGATTTCGTCAGAGCGTTCATCGCCGGAATAGACGCACTCTGAATTCTTAACCACTACAAGGAAAGCACTTCTCTTCTTGAGTTCTGTGTTTATCCCATCCATAAAATCATAATCCGAGAAAAGATACGGCTCATTATCCGCCGCGTCAGCCAGCTTGCTGTACTCACTTTCGCATATATTGAACACCAGGGCTGCAGGATTGATGAGTGTCTCGTATGAAGTCCCATCCGCATTATAGCTGCGCCTGATTTCCTTAAGTTTAAAAGATGCCACAAGTATAAGTGCCACTGAAAAAAGTAACACCGGCACAATTATAAGTATTGCAAATGATATTTTTAACTTAGTTGAAAGTTTCATACTGGCTCCTGTCAAACAAAAAGGTCCGGACAAATCCTGTCCGAACCTATTTTAACATAAAACACAATCAAAAAATACTAAAGTATTATAAACTTTATAAATATTTTCTTAAGTCATCTGCCTTGTCGGTCTTCTCCCACGGAAGGTCAAGGTCTGTACGTCCGAAATGTCCGTACGATGCTGTCTGTTTGTAAATCGGTCTTCTCAAATCAAGCATCTTGATGATTCCGGCCGGTCTTAAATCAAAATTCTCTCTGACAATCTCAACGAGTCTTGCGTCATCAAGCTTACCCGTGCCGAAAGTCTGTACATTGATTGATGTCGGATGTGCAACTCCGATTGCATATGACAGCTGTATTTCACATCTGTCTGCAAGTCCTGCTGCCACGATATTTTTGGCTGCATATCTTGCTGCGTAAGCTGCAGAACGGTCCACCTTGGTGCAGTCCTTTCCGGAGAAAGCTCCGCCGCCGTGTCTTGCGTATCCGCCATATGTATCTACAATAATCTTACGTCCCGTGAGTCCGCTGTCGCCCTGCGGTCCGCCTATTACAAAACGTCCTGTAGGATTAATGAAAAACTTAGTCTTATCATCGACAAGTTCTGCCGGAAGAACCGGATCCAGTACGTATTTGCGGATATCCGCATGAATCTGTTCCTGTGTAACATCAGGATCATGCTGTGCTGATATTACAACAGCGTCAAGATGAATTGCTTTATTGTTCTCATCATATTCAACGGTAACCTGTGACTTGCCATCCGGTCTTAAGTACTTAAGAGTGCCGTCTTTACGAACCCTGGCAAGCTGTCTGGCAAGCCTGTGTGCAAGTGCTATAGGATATGGCATATATTCCTCGGTCTCATTGGTGGCATAACCGAACATCATTCCCTGGTCTCCGGCTCCGATTGCATCGATATCAGCATCATCCATACCGGATTCTTTGGCCTCAAGTGCCTTATCAACTCCCATTGCGATATCCGGTGACTGTCTGTCAAGTGCAACCATTACCGCGCAGGTATTTCCGTCAAATCCGATATCAGTACTGGTATATCCTATTTCCTTAACCGTATCCCTTACTATTTTCTGGATATCAATATTGGCTTTGGTTGTAATCTCACCCATTACAAGCACAAAACCTGTGTTGCAGCATGTCTCGCATGCGACACGGCTCATCGGATCCTGCTCAAGCAATGCGTCCAGTATCGCATCTGAAATCTGGTCACAGACTTTGTCCGGATGTCCTTCCGTGACCGATTCTGAAGTAAATAAAAATTTCTCCATCGTAATCTCCTTTAAATTATGGTATTAAAAACGAGTCCATACACAAATATGGACTCGATTATAAATTCGTAATCAAATCCACTTATTGCTCGAAATTGCCATATATCATATAATATATGTAACTTCTAATTTCGCTCAGGCTGGCACCTTCCTGTTAAGGGGTTGCCGTGACTTCTCAGATCCTATGTATCTCCATCACTCTGAATAAGCGGGATTAATTCCATGTATTAACTTGTTTTACGCATAACATTGTAAAGCCTGTGAGCCCGATAGTCAATAGGCTATTTACAATTCATATATTTTGTCGAGATTAAGTTTCTCGAGCTGTTTGCGCGGACCGACAACACACATGCTTCCCGCGGACACACATTTACCGAGTGCATCTGCGATTCCGGCAATGTCTTCCGGGCGTGCATTCAGAAGATTTTTTCTCCGTAAACATCTGCTTTCGTAGCTTATTCTTCTGAAAAAAAGAGTATCTGCGATATTTCCTTTGGTTTTAGGTGTAAACACCGGTGACATATCTGCAACCGCTCCTATTATATATTCAGTTATATCATCGCATTCCGCACAGAATTTTTTCAGAAATTCACCTATTTTATCTGTGTTCTTAATGAATCCTGCAATATCCGGATCTCTGTAAGTGTAACATGATGCAAATCCGTTCTCCCTTACCTGGAAATCCGTTCCGTACGCGCCGCCCTTAACTCTCACAACGTTCCACAGATAATCTAACGAAATTATCTTGGATGCCAGTCTTGCCCTTTCCGAATAACGTAATCCGTGCGCCATCATGCTGCTTCCCATTACCGCAAATGACACATCAGAAGGTATCACTATTCCCTCCCTGGCAGGCTTGTTAAGTTCGATCAGATCATGTCCGGCTCTCTCATTTCCCGACGTGAATGCTCCCGTAAAGAAATCCGTAACCATATGTGCACAATCATGCATCGTTCCCGTAACGCTGACTGTCATTCTTGCACTGTCAAATATGTGTGGTTTAAGTGCTTCCATACACGCTTTGACCTTGGGATATTCCACGTCAAAATTATCTCCTATATCCTTAAGCCAATTGTAGTATGTAATACCTCCGCTGTATTCGCCCACAACTCCCGAAAGCGACCATGATGATGCCACGCGGCTCATCGCCGCACCGATTCCTGATGATGTGACTCCATCTCTAAAATCAACTATATACTGATGTACGATGTCCTTAATGTCCTTCAGGTCATCAAAACAGCAGTCGTTGATAAATTCGGCAATGAGTTCCATGGCCGGCTGTATTTTTTCCTCAAGTGCACTGAATGCAATATAATACTTCACACTGTCAGATACGTTTTCGTTTCCCGCATATGATACTATGCCCGAATCAAGACTTCCGCAATACATTCTTAGCAATGCCTGAATCTTGGATCCGTCATGTTTAAGCGTACGGCTGTTGCCGATTATTTCATTCATAAGCGAAAGAATCTTAATGTTGTCAGCACTTATACCATCTATGTCAAAATACAGTGTAACATATAATATTCCATCCGTATTTATCGGATGCAGCAGAACATCGCAGCCTTTGTATCGTTCATATTCACAGGCAAAATCCTCCGGCTTGTCATCTATATCTTCTATGGCAAGCGACGGAAGTGACTCAAGTGCTTCCTTCGTATCCGTGCTGCTCTGCCATTTTTCCAGTTCCTGCTGCATGGCAATATATTCTTCGCGTGTTCTGTCATCCCATCCGGAGGTGATTCGGAGTATCCTGTCTTTTTCCCTGTTGCGCCGTTCTTCTCCGGCTGTATATGACGGATGCATCACATATTCGCACTTATGATTATTCTTAACAATCACACGTTCAAGTATATCTTCAAAATACTTTCCGGCAGCTCCTTCATGCAGCTTCTTAAAAAGCCCGTCTGTAAGAAGATTGAGCTCCGGACTTCCGCCATAACAGATACTTCCGGTAACTGAAAGCGTATATGCCAGCCCCCTTGGTGTTGAGCCGAAATCTCTTTCTCTCATGGCAAATTCACACGCTGCAAGACTGGCCTCAAGGAGTTCCCTGTCTATACCTTCCGAAACGACTTTTTGAATAGTATCATTAATAACATTTATTACCGTATCCGTATTATCTTCGGAAACATTGATAACCTGTATCATTACCCATGGCTGTTTCACTCCCTCGATTACACTCATGCTTACATCCTGCGCCAGGTCATTCTCTAACAATGCATTTACCAACGGTGCATGATTGCTTCCCGTAAGGATATCCGAGAGTATTCTCATAGCCACTATGTCTTCGGCATCCGCATACGTTCCGAACACATATCCGAGTCCGATCAATACTTTGTCCTCATCACTTTCCTGCGGATTGATCTCGTATTGCACATCCATGCGGCCGGCATTTACGCTATTTTGCAATTCAACCTGCGGGATATCATATCTATCCGCAGCATCATATTCACAAAGGTATCCGTCCAGAAGTTTAAGTACTGCATCAATGTCTACGCTGCCGTCAAGAACTATGTATGCATTGGACGGATGATAAAATTTCTTATGTGCCGCTTTAAAATCTTCATAAGACAATCCGGTTATAGCATCCGGGTCACCACCCGAAATATATCTGTAACAATTATCCGGGAAAAGCATTCTTGTCATGCCGTATTCCATTCCGGTATACGGATCCGCAAATGCTCCTCTCATCTCGTTATATACAACTCCTTTGTAACTTATATTACCATCACCGTCAAATTCGTAATGCCAGCCTTCCTGGCTGAATATCTCCGGTCTGGTATAGATAAGAGGGTGCAGCACCCCGTCCATATATACATTTATAAGATTCAGAAAATCCTTATCGTTCCGGCTGCAGACAGGAAAACTTGTCCTGTCCGAGTATGTCATTGCATTCAGAAAAGTATTCAGAGAGCCCTTCATAAGTTCCACAAACGGCTCCTTTACCGGATATTTTTCCGAGCCGCCGAGAAGTGCATGTTCAAGTATATGAAAAACACCGCTGTCATCCCACGGTGTCGTCCTGAACGTGATGTTAAATGTCTTATTCTCATCTTCACGTTCAAGCCAGATAAGGCTTGCGCCTGACTTGACATGCCTCATTTCATGAAGACAGGTATCTATTTCCAGAAGCTTTTTCGTGCCGGTTTCTTCAAAGCCATGTATCATAATTAAGGTTCCATTCTGCATGCAGCAATTGCAAGCGCTCCCGGTCCGATATGACATCCTATGCTTAACGATAACGGACTAATAAGCAGATTCCTTCCCGGAAAAGCTTCGTTGACTTCATCAATCCAGCTCTGTAATGTCTCGTCATCAACATGGCTGTATGCAATACATAATCTCATACGGCCCTGTTTATCAAGTTCTGCAAAGCGTTCCTCAAAATCCTTCTGCATTGCCTTGATCATAACATGTCTTGCTTTCTTCATTCCGCGCTCTTTGGCATATGCATCCAGCTTCTCGCCCTGAATTGTAAGTACCGGTTTCAGATTAAGTACGGTTCCTATCGCTGCCGCTGCCGCTGTTACCCTTCCGCCTTTCTTAAGGTATGCAAGTGTATCAACCGCAATATATATGCTGGCATCGTATGCTTCTTTTTCGAGACGGTTCTTTATCTCGAATGCATTCATTCCCTGCTTTGCGTATTTAAGTGCATCATACACTGACTGTTCCATGGTAACGGAAATTCTGTGATTATCCGCAATCTCAACCCTGCCGTCATAATCTTCGGCAAAAACCTTGGCACTGTTACAGGACTCACTCAATCCGCTGGACATCGGTATGTATATTATATCATCATATCCCTGTCCAAGGATTCCTTCCCACATATCCATAACATCTCCCGGAGATGGCTGTGAAGTGGAAACCTCCGCTCCTGCATCGAGAGCATCATAAAATTCTTTAACCGTCATATCAGTTCCCTGATACTTAACTTCTCCGTTTATAAAAAATGGCATTCTCATCATGAAAATCCCCAGTTCCTTCGCTTTTTCCCTGGAAATTCCACTGTTCTCATCCGTCATTACGGCTGTACTCATAATATTGTCACCTCATAATGAAATTCTGTTTATTTCATACTTAACATCTTGACTGATATTTATACAAGTATTAAAATAAAACAAAATCCACAGAAAGGCAATAACATTTTTCAAAAAATGTAGTTTAATTATACATGTGCTGTCTCTTATACACATCTCCGAGC
>ENA-OZHW01000713-OZHW01000713.1-human-gut-metagenome-genome-assembly--contig:-NODE-713-length-13996-cov-20.205796_pt1 | contig 13996 bp, 9 predicted proteins | sample MGYA00244050_ERZ653694 | MGnify/ENA primary metagenome ERZ653694 (study PRJEB26926, sample SAMN06165242) | human gut metagenome | biome: ENVO:00009003; feature: ENVO:2100002; material: ENVO:00002003...
CTGCTCTGGGCGGTCTCGTCGATCTCCAGAAGGTGCGGGTACAGCTTCTCGCTCAGCAACATCTGGTTGTAGAGGATGGGACGGTGTTCCTTCAGGTAGGTTTTCCTCATCCTGCCGTACTTGCCCAGGGGTTTCTCCGGCTGCTGGCTCAGCTTCAGGTCGGGAATCAGATAGTCTCCGTTCTGGATATAGGTCATGGGATTGTTCATCTTGTTTGCTCCTTTCTTGGTTGGCTTCGCGCTCTGCATTTCGGACGGTAACGCCGATCTGCCGCAGCACCTGCTGGTTGATCTGGCTGACCGCTGTTCCCAGCGCCCCGATGGTGGACGGGGTGTTGAAATCAAAGATTGCCATGAAATCTTCGTGGTCGAAGTAGCGTTCCGGCTCCAATCCACAGCGGGACATCAAAGCGTAAGTGATACTGACGGTGGCTGCTGCCTTGAACTGTACTCCGATGTTAAACTCATCATATTCCTCCAAAAAGGAACCGTCAACGATATAGAAGAAGTCCTGCTGATGCTCCGTCCAGTATTCCTCAGCCAGTTTTCCGGCTACCTCGGTGAGCTGTCCGGCAAGGTCATCACCGGAAACATCATAGGTGCGCTCCAGCATGACCTGCACCGAATCCAAATGGCGCTCCTCCAGCTGCCACAGCCAGGGAGTGCGGGAATGTTCACGGGTCCCGGTGTCGGAAATATCAAAAACATAGCGCAGGCGGGGTCTGTCCCCGGAATCGTCCACCAGAGCAATCCCTTTGGAACCGCGCCTTACATACCGGCCCATCTTTTCATTCCACAAATCGTACTCTGCACAGGCGGTGGCGTCCGGACGCTGGGCGTAGATCATCAACTGCTCATGGAACGGGTACTTGTAAAGGCGGGAAGCAGTGGTGAGAAACCCTGCCCATTCCTGCCAGCTCCCCGTGAGCTGCGTTGTTACCTTCTCCGCCATCTGTGCATATAGTTCAGCTTTGGTTGGCATAGTGTTCTGTCCTCCTTTCAGTTTTGGGGTAAAAAGGTGGGGTGGCATATTGCCACCCCATCCCTGCGATTATGGTGTTTACTGGTCAAAATCCGGATACAACTCCAGCTCGGCAAACTCGGCATCACTCATGGCCTGGAGCTTGCCCAGTGCGCTGTCTGTCAACTCCCGCAGCTCGGTTTCCTCCGGGGCCAGCTCGCCGCGCATCTCACGCAGGCTGTCGATCAGTCCGGTGCGGTTGCCGGTATTGTAAATGCACATCAGGTTCATTTCCTCAAAAGTAAAGTTTCCCATATCAAATCTCCCTTTCCGCACTCTTTTTTGGCGCTATCTTTTTGTGTTCTGCCTTGGGCTGGCTTTTCAGCTGCTCCATGACGGACTTTTTCTTTTCCCGTTCCTCCCGATGGGCAGCGGCAGCCAAATCCATGAGGAAAATGGGCTGACCGTTGCGGGCCTGCTGTTCCAGCTCTGCCACCGTAGGCTCTTTTGCGCCATTGTTGATGATACCGTCGATCATGCCGTAATCGTCCTCCACGGCCATCTCCGCATTTTTCAGCGGATTTTCCGGCAGGAATCCGGGGATCTGGGTAAAACCAACACTGTCACAGTAATGACAGGATACCTTACCGTCCTGCTTGATCGCAACGATGTCACTGACACTCATAGAAGGACTGTGAAAATCCGCCGGCTTTTGCAGATTAAACTGCTCATATAGTTTTTCCAGCTGCTCCGGTACCGTGCCAGACTCCCTCAGCGGAGCTGTGTAAATGAGGTCATAATTGCTGCGGTCTATGGAAATGTCATGGGACTTTAACCAATCCAGATTCATAAAGCGCACATTCTGCGGATCGTCACGGCTCACCTGATAGATAGCAAAGCAATCTCTGTTCTGGGATAGAAATGCCTGTTCGCGTTCCTGCTGATGTTCCTGACGCTCCATGACCTTTTCGTGGAACTGAGGGCTTTTCTCCCATTCCTCACGGTCCACGCCAAAAAGACCGCCATGATCCATGATTTCCTGCGGGTCAAACACCATGCTCTCCGTATTGTCCTCATGCAGCACATAGACGGTCAAACCAGCGGCATCCAGTTCCAGCGCCCGTTCTCTGGTGACAGGGAGCATCCCATCATAGAAGTAGCCGTATTCCTGCATATCCGGTGTGGATACCTGCTCATCAGGCATAGGGTATTCATCCAGCGCCTGCTCTTGTGCTTCCGGCAGCTGAGAAGAAGCAGCCATCTGACTGGCCTCTGCCTGCATCTGCTGGTAGGCAGCTTCCTGCAAGGTCTCAATCATGGACAACGGTGCGTATTTTACCGAGTCTCTGCCCAAATCGTTGTCATCACAAATCTGGAGAACTGCCTTCATGCGGGAAATCTCCGGCATATCCAGCTGACCACCATCCAACTCTTTCATGGACGCGGCATCGTAAAGGGTATAGTCCCAGCCGCTGTCACAGGACTGGATATGAAGATAGGTGGCATCGTCAATCAGAAACAAAGCCTCCTGCTGGTTGGCATCCGCCCCCAGCACTTCCATTTCCGGCATTGCCGCAGCCAGTTCCTTTACCGCTTTTTGCACCAGAGGATTATCACGGTAATAGTCGATTGCCTGGATGGTGTCCAGGTCAATGGTCTGGCCGGTCAAAATCGGAAAAGGTCCTTCATAGTCGCTTCCGTCTTTCAGCTCAAAACCAATGCCCTTTATCCCGTTCATTCGCTCTGCTGGAATCTCCTGATAAATGCGGACAGCTTCCTCCAAAGACAGGTTATCGTGGTATTCTCCGAGGTTTGGAAATTCCATGCACTCTGCTACATAGTAGGTCAGATCGCCGGTCGGCAGCCTATCAGATACCTTAATGGCATCTGCTGGCTGCTCTATCGGGGCGGTTTCCGGCTCTACCTTTGCATGAGGGTCGATTCCACGCTCTTTGCAGATTTCCTTATAGTGGCGCTCAATGTCGGAGATCAAAGTGCCGGAGGTTTTGTTGATGGTCTCCAAACTGGCTCTCAACTCTTTCAGTTCCTTGCCCTGACTCCAACTGGCAATATAGCCAAAGCTATTTTCTCCAGTCTCGATGCCAAAATATTTGCAGACTGCATAGGAGATGCTTTCAGCCTCCACTTCTTCCGTGTGACGGTTTTTGATTGCCTGTTTTTCTGCGGTTGCATCTTCCTCAACTGCAAGACGCCATTCAAACTGATTTTCGTCCACATAACGCCAATCCATATCAGAAGCAAACTGTTCAGCTTCTTTTTCTGTGGCAAAATCCAACTTGAAATCATGTTTGGTTCCACCTTCACTCTCCTGCACAACCTTCCATGACGGTAGCATTTCATATTTTTTAGGGTCATGGAGCTTGCTGTGGGCAATCTCATGAACCGTGGCCGAAACTGTCTGCACCTCACTCATGCCCTGACGAATGGCAATTTTCTGATGATCAGCAGAAAAATAGCCGTCCGTATCAGCGGCCATTGCTTCAAAAGTAATCGGCACCGGTGCGCTGCGGCGCAGGGCCTCCATGAATGCCTCATAATTTGGCACATTGCCGGAAAGGGAGGAAGCAAGCTCCGGCAAAGGTTTCCCGTCGGTCTGACTCACATCAAAAACCTTGACCGGGCGAAACATGGGGATCTCGATTTCTTTTTCCTCTGTAACGATCTTTCCGTCTTTATCCAAAATCGGAGCCTTGGTATCCGGGTCCAGCTTCTGCTCCTCGATTTTCTTCTTATACGGTGTCGGGGCAATGATGGTAATGCCATGCTCGCCCTTTTTTACATGACGCTCAAACTGGTCTTTCCACTTATTGTATCCGGCTACCAAAGTGGCGTCCGGCTTCTGCATATAGATGAGCATGGTGTTGTTTACCGAATAGCGGTGAAATCGGGACATGACGGACAGATAGCGCATATACTTTTCGCTTTCAAACAGTTCTTTGATGCCCTGCTCGATGCCATCTGTGATTTCCCTTAGCCGTTCTCGGTTGGTGGGTTTATTCTCAGCCATGATTTTCAATCTCCTTTCCAAGTGTGTGATTTCTGCTGTGTGTTCTGCAATCCATGCCTTTTGTTCTTCTTCACTTTCATAAAGAAAAAGGTCCAGCAGGTACTCTACATAGGTTTTCTTCTGGATTGCTTCCACAAAGCGGGGGTGCGGTTCTTCCTCCGGTGTCCTGGGAGAACGGTCGGCTTCCCATTTTTTCAGCAGATAGTAGTAATCAGACAGTACACGGTAACAGCGCTGTCGATCCTCCCGAAACTTCTGTGCCTCGTTTTTTTGCCGGACATATCTCCTGCGGGGCGGGGCCTGACTGTCATAGATCAGGCCAAAGTCCTGTGCCAGTTTCTCCGCCGCTTCTTTTGGGGAGAGGTCAAAGAGCTTTGCGGTAAAGTCGATCACATCCCCATCTTCACCGCAGCCAAAGCAGTGGAATCGCTGGTCTACCTTCATGCTGGGGTTCTTATCATCGTGAAAAGGACAGCAGGCCATGCCATTTCGCCTGACTTTTATCCCATAAAACTCTGCCGCTTCTCTGGTGCTGACCGACTGCTTGACTGCTTCAAACACATTCTCTGCCATGTGCCTTTAACTGCCGGACTTTTTCACAGGGGGCTGGTATCCGGCGGCTTTCGCACGCTCACTGGCAGCTTTGCGGCGTTCTGCGCTGTATGGCTCCCTGACTGATACACACCGCTTAGGGACGGTAAAGTTATGGGCGTCCTTTCGGGTGATCTGGTCGGGGTGCTTTTTTGCCAGCAGTTCCAGTTTCTCCATCAGGCGGGGATCGTGGGTGTAGACCTCAGCCATTGGTTCTGCCTGGTTATAGAGGAGAATGGTTTCCCGTTCCACTAAAGAGAGCTTCATCGGCTGCCTCCTTTCCGCTGGTCAAATTCCAGCTTGAAATTGGCATACTGTCCATCGTCCTCCAAAACCACAGTGGCATCGTAGGTCTTGCCGGTTTTCTCCGAATATAACCCCGTCACACGGACACGGCCATCGTTCAGCAGCGCAGACACCACAGCCTTGGTCGGCTGTTTTTTCTTGGCAGCCCACCATTTGTTGTTTTTCCAGATTGCAAATTTGCAAGAATCATTCTGACAGAAGAAGCCTTTTTGCAGTTCTGCAACTTCACCGCCGCAGCGAGGGCATTTGCCCACCACCTCACGGGGCGGAGTGAACAGGTACTCAGTTCCCTTGATGACCTGATAAGTCCCCACCAGATCTTTCAGCATGGTGCTGATCCCATCCAGAAACTCCTCTGGGGCAAGCTGCCCGCGCTCGATCTCGCCCAGGCGATACTCCCACTCGGCAGTCAGAAGCGGCGATTGCAGTTGTTCCGGCAGCACCGTGATAAGGGATACTGCATCGTGGGAAGGAAGAAGCTGCACCGTTTTTCTGTTCTTTTTTCGCTCCAGAAAACCGGCAGATACCAGCTTTTCCAAAATACCGGCACGAGTGGCCGGTGTCCCCAGACCTTTTCTCTCAGCATCCTCTGGCATATCATCTTTCCCGGCAGTCTCCATTGCGGACAATAGGGTGTCCTCCGTAAAGTGCTGAGGCGGACTGCTTTTGCCTTCTTTGACGATTGCCGCAGAAACCGAAAGTGTCTGTCCTTCGGTCAGCTCCGGCAGGGCTTTCTCTACGCCCTCTTTTTTCGGCTCTGTATCCTTCATTTTGGCACGATAAGCGTCCTCCAGTGCTTTCCATCCGGGGTGCTTCACCGTTTTTCCTTTTGTGGTAAACTCCCCACCGGCACACGCTGCAATCACAACGGTTTCCGAATAGATATGGGGCTGGGCTACGGCGCACATCAGACGCAGGGCCACCAGCTCCAGCACCGCTTTTTCTCCCGCAGGAAGGGCAGAAAGGTCTGCATCCTTGAGATTTCTGGTAGGGATTACTGCGTGGTGGTCGGTTACTTTCTTATCGTTGATTACCGTCTGCGGATCACAGGTAATGGCGATCCCTTTGCGAAACGGCATAGCACTGGCAACCAGATTCACCAGCACCGGCAGGCTGTCTGCCATATCACCAGTCAGATAGCGGCTGTCAGTACGGGGATAGGTGCAGAGCTTCTTTTCATACAGGCTTTGTAGATAGTCCAGGGTCTGCTGGGCTGTAAATCCAAGCAGGCGGTTGGCATCTCTTTGCAGGGTAGTCAGGTCATAGAGGGCAGGCGGCTTTTCGGACTTTTCCTTGCACTCCACCTTTTTGATTGTGACATTTGCACCCTGACAGGCTTCTTTCAGCTGCTCTGCAGCGGCCTTATTCGCCATGCGCTCCCCGGATACGGTAAGACCGGGCAGCTCCAGCGCCACGGTATAAAAGGGAACCGGCTGAAAGGTGTCGATCTCACCTTCTCGCTGGACAATGAGCGCCAGTGTTGGGGACATCACGCGCCCGATGTTGAGGGTGCGGTGATACAGCACGGAAAAAAGCCTTGTGGCATTGATTCCCACCAGCCAGTCGGCCTTGGCACGGCAGAGGGCAGCATCCCGAATTCCGTCATAATCCGCACCGGGGCGCAGGTTTGCAAAGCCTTCCCTTATGGCAGAGTCCTCCATCGAAGAAATCCAGAGCCTTTTCATAGGCTTTTGACAGTCTGCCAGCTCATAGACGCTGCGGAAGATCAGCTCACCCTCGCGTCCGGCATCGCAGGCATTTACCACCTCCGTCACATCCGGGGCATTCATCAGCTTTTTCAGAATATCAAACTGCTTTTTCTTATCCTTTCCCACTACCATCTGCCAATGTTCCGGCAGGATAGGCAGGTCATCATATCGCCACTTGGCATACTTTGGGTCATAGCTGTCTGCATCCGCAAGACCGGTCAGGTGGCCCACGCACCAGCTGACACGCCAGCCGTTGCCCTCCAGATACCCGTCCTTACGGACGGTTGCGCCGATCACCGCCGCCAAACTCTGGGCAACTGATGGTTTTTCGGCAATTACCAATTTATGTTGAGCCATGATGGTTCCTCCTCTCTTTGAGCCATCGGGACATTTCCCGGTGACAGATACCTACGCAGGGTCTTCCATAATTCCCACAACCATAGCAGGGGTGGCTGTGGGGTAAAGAAGGAGGACGGGAAGTTTCCTTCCCGCCCTCCGGCCTGCGTGTCATCATGCGTTCATAGGGACTGTCTGTGAAACGGGTCATTTCACACTGTCCTCATCATCTTCTTCTGTGCTGCCCCCGTCAGCATCCGGTTCTTCCGACTCCTCATCCTCGGTTTCCCATTCCTCGGAATCTTCCTCTCCATAATCATAATCGTCCAGACTGTCATTTCCCTTGGTCTTAGGCTTATTCTTAACGAGCTTCAAGTAGGCAAATACGCCACCGCCTCCCAGCAGAGCCAGCAAAAGGACTATCGCAGCCGGGTTCAATCCGGCAGGCTTCTCCTTTTCCGGCTCCGATGTTTCTGCCGGAGGTTCCGGTGCTTTGCCCGTACATTTACTCTTATCAGTTGCACAGACCGGGCAGGCCGTATTGACTGCCCCTGCTTCACATTTTGTTGAACAGCTGCATACCGCAGGCATCTCCTCTTTGGGTTTTCCATCTTCCATCAGCGCCGCAAGGTCTGCATCGTCCACCTGATTCAGAAAGTGAACAGCAGTCTCCTTGTCCTCATTCGCCCTATCAATCAGGATGTAAAAGTAATTTCCAGCTTTGGTCGTAACAGTAATAAGCTGCTTATTGCCTCCAAAATCATCCATCAATGCCGCATTCCCCTCCGGTGTAAGTGCCGGTGCCGGTTCTGTTTCTTCCACAATCACATTGCTGTCATTGGTAGAATCCTCTGCCGGTGCCGCCGGTGCCGGTTCTGACCCCTGTGCGAAAGCAGGGATCGTAAAGCCAAATGCCACAACCATTGTCAGGCAAAGGGCGGAAAGTGTTTTGCAAATTCTTTTATTCTTCATAAGCGGTAACCTCCTGATTATTTGATTCCGACAGTGCTGTATCTCTGCCGTGGTTCATTCCACCGGAAAGCATAGCGTTCAGCTGTGCTGGAGTCATGCGTAACGCACGAACCATCTGAACGATTTCCAGATTCTCTGCCTCCGTTTTCTGTGCTTCTAGGGTCTTGAGCTTTTCCTGATATTCCGCAATCTTCTCACGGGTTTTCTCAATTTCCTGGTCGATACGTTCAATTTTATTTTTTGCCATAACCGTTCACTCCTTTCCACAAAGTCTGTTACCAGTTCATCAGGCCGTAGCCCTTAATACTTTGATAATTCAGGTCATAACTTTTGATCTTGCAGGCATCGCCGGAATTTCCCTCCACCGTATAAACACGGCTGCCATCCGTACCGATCACGATACCCACATGGTCTGCTGTCCCATCTAAATCCCAATCAAAGAAAATTGCATCTCCGGGAGCCAGATTGTTATAGCCTCTTGCACCCCATTGTCCATGAGACTGGAACCACGGAACGCCCTGCCACTCACAGCCTGCAAAGCGCGGTTCACTTTTTCCAGCCTGGTTATAACACCAGGATACAAAGCAGGCGCACCACTCCACGCGGCTGTCAAAGCCATACCAGCTCCAATAAGGATAGCCGCCCACATTGCCCACCTGACGCTTGGCCAGTTCCACCAGCTGAGGATTGCCGGGGCGGGTACCGTTAATGAACTGCACACCGGACAGATCTTCCGAGCCGCTGGTATCAGGGGAACCGCCGCCAAACAACAACGGCTTATTGCCCATGGTCTGTCGGTAGACCTGATACATTTCCATCTGCTCCGGGGTCAGAATCTCCGACGCCACAGCGGAAATGGGCTTGCTGGTGAGTTTCACATTCAAAATGTAATACTCATAGGGGACTTCTTCTGAGGTGGTCTCGCCGGTCTCCGGGTCGGTAGAGGTCTCCGTGCGGTAGCGAATCTCCACTTCCTCAGTAAGCGTCAGCTGATACTGTGCTGCAAACACACGCGCCAGCTCTGCCTGAGCGCTCTGCCGGGTGTAGCCTTGCAAAACGGCAGACAGAAATGCTGCCAGCTCATGAGGGTCATGACCGATCATACCAAGGTCATAGCGATACTCGTCATACCCTGGGTGGCTGCTTTCTATGTTGTCGATTTCCTCCTGCAACTGGGCTTCTCTGGCTGCATAATCTGCCTCCACCGCCAGCATTTCCGGGTCATCCGACGGATAGGTGGTGCCGGAGAGAACGGAACCGATGCTCTGCGCCATCATGGAGCAGGAGGACATGGTATTCATCAGCATACAGGTAATGAGGAACAAAACCCCTGCCATCAGGAAACCCTTCTTGTGGCGCATGACGAATGCCCCTGCCTGCTGTACCTTTTCTTTTACCGTCCTTGCGGCTTTTCCGGTTTTGGATGCAGCCTGGGCGGTATTTCCGGCAGTCTGACCGGCGTGTTTGGCGGCGGCATACTGCTTTTTGATGGCCTGTTTTTGCTGCCAGCGGGAAAGAGGGTTGCTGGCAAACTGGGGATTTTCCTGCAAAGATTTCTGGTACAGAACATTTACATTTGCCTTTTCCAGTTGACGCTCTGCCTGGGCTGCTTTGCGGTACGGCTTCAGCTTGTGGCTGCGATAGCCCTCCCGCACCAGATAAGCGCCGGTCTCCACCGCTTCCTCGGACTTGTGGGCGCTTTCCACGCCCACATTGTCCTGCTCTGTTTCCCGGATCTCTTTGTGGAGCTTTCCCGCAACCAGATGGACGGGAGCTTCCCTGACTCCTTGAGAAACTTTGGAGGGTGGCTTTTTCTTGTCCTCAAAGGTCAGCTTCGAGGTCTTTTTTCCGGTATCCGGGTCAATGACCGTCTGCCTGACCTTTTTCTTTGGGATATTGGCCTGCGCCTTATCTGCTCTGGCCGCAGCTTTCTCCGCTTTACGGATTGGCTTTTCCAGTGCAGGGTCAGACCGTTCCTCATCAGTAAAGCTCAGGCGCGGTTCCTTATTCAAACCATTCTCCCAGCATGAGGGAGGACATCATGTAGTGCAGCTCTGCATAAATGGCCATTCCCACAGGATCGTTGAACATACAGCCGGACAGGTAGGCATAAAACTGTGCTACCACATCGGACAGGATCTTCGCTTCGGTTCCTTCCAGAACCAGACCGCCCATACCTTCCTTAGCACGGATGGCACTCCAGACCTCTGCCAGACGGAGTAGCCCCATCTGACCGGTCTCATTCAGTTCGGCTGCCTGATCTGCCGCCGTGCGGCACTCACTTACCGCATCGGCCATGACTGTAAGCAGCTGGCTGCGCTGGGCATTTACCGCCCTGTCAAAAAACATCAACGGGTTTTTATTCAAAATGTTGGGGTTCATCATCATTCATCCTCCTTCTTTTTCAGTTCCTGGGGTTTGGTGGTCATAATGCGGTAAAGCTCGGTATTCTTCGGGAAGTGATCCACGAAAGGCAGGATTGTAGAGCCATAAAACAGCAGGCCCTCGCCCTCACAGGAGTGGGTCACATAAGATAATTGGTGTGTGGAAATACCCAGCTGCTTGGCGAGGATCTGACGGTCTCCGCCTGCCTGGTTGAGCATATACACGAAGTCGGAATTTTCAAAGATATTTTCCACCTCGCGGCTGCTCAAAAGGTCTTTGACATTCTGGGTGATACCTGTCGGAATACCGGCCCATTTTCTGAATCGCTTCCAGATTTCCACCGTATAGGCGGCGGTCTGCTCCTCCTTCAAAAGCAGGTGCATCTCGTCGATGTAGTAGCGGGTAGACTTGTGAGCGGCACGGTTGATGGTAACGCGGTTCCACACCTGATCCTGTACCACCAGCATACCGATTTTCTTGAGCTGCTTGCCCAGTTCCTTGATGTCATAGCAGACAATCCGGTTATCAATGTCCACATTGCTCTGATGATTGAACACATTCAAAGAACCCGTTACATAGATTTCCAATGCCGTTGCAATGTACTGAGCTTCTTTTTCTTCCTGCTCCCGCAGCAAGTTATAAAGGTCCTCCAAAATCGGCATATTCTCCGGCTTTGGGTCATTGAGATATTCGTTGTAAACCAGCCGTACACAACGGTCAATAATGGTTTTCTGCACCGGCTGCAAGCCCTCCTTACCGCCCACGATCAGCTCACACAAGCTGAGGATAAAGTCAGACTTGAGTGACAGCGGGCTTTCATCATCCGAATAGTCCAGATTCAGATCCATCGGATTGATATAGTTGGTTGAAGTAGGTGAGATCTTGATGACCTGCCCATGCAGACGCTCAACAAGAGGTGCGTACTCCGCTTCCGGGTCACAGATAATAACATCATCGCTGGTAAGCAAAAAGCAGTTGGCAATTTCTCGTTTTGCGCTGAAGGACTTACCGGAACCTGGCGTACCCAGAATCAGGCCGTTGGGGTTTTTCAGCAGCTTTCTGTCCACCATAATGAGGTTGTTTGACAGAGCATTGATGCCGTAGTACAGGGCTTCTTTCCCGTTCTGGAACAGTTCCTGCGTAGTAAAGGGCACAAAGATAGCTGTGGAACTGGTGGTCAGTCCTCGCTGAATCTCAATCTGATTGAGACCCAGAGGCAGACAGCTCATCAGCCCTTCTTCCTGCTGGAAGTCCAGCCTGGTCAGCTGACAGTTATACTTCTGGGCAATAGAGCCTGCCTGAAAGATGTTGTTGCCAAGCTGACGGGGATTGTCCGCTGTGTTCAGCACCAGAAAGGTCAAAAGGAACATTCTCTCGTTGCGGCTCTGCAAATCCTGCAAGAGTTTTTTCGCTTCACTGCCGTAGGTAGCAAGGTCAGATGGAATGATGTCCATGTCGTATCCGGCACGGACTGCTTTTTTCTGTTCCTCGATCTTGCTGCGGTCCAGGTCGGTAATCTTTCGCTTTACCGTTTTGATGGCTTTCACCTGATCCACCGACTGAATGTGCATACTCACAATGAGCGAGCTTTCCATATCCAGAAAATCAGCCAGCAAACGGTCATTCAGTTCCGGTGCGAGAATCTGCAAAAAAGAAACAGTCCCGTATTTCTTACCCATACGGAACTGCTTGCCGGTGCGGAACTCAAAGGAGCTTGGTGCAATAAAATCCTTTGTGGACAGACCGGAAGGAGCCAGCCAGTCCCATTCAAACTGAAACGGGAGTTGTTCATCCATGTGGAATACCGCATGAAGCTGAAAAAGCCTTTCTTTACCGTCCAGCGTTCTGGCAGCTACACCAAGACGCTTGAAGTTATTAAGTATATCGGTCTCAATACGCTCCAGACGGGGCTTGGCGACTTTGATGCTGTCTGCGTCGATACCAAAGGTCAGGTATTTGGTCTTGATGAGACCGTTGTTACCTCTGGCCAGCTGATTTTGCAGCATTGTGGTATATTCTTCGCGGATACTGTCAAAGGCGTCCCTCTGGGGCGGGATGGAAATGGAGTTAGCAAAGGTCTCCTCCGATGCCGCAAGGTTCAAAAAAGACAGCTGGAAATGAATCGAGCTGTCAAAATAATTGAGGAAATCACACCAACCCTCAAAGATTGCCGTCTTATCTTCGTTTTGGGAGAGCTGATAGTTGATGTCCTGAAACTGGATGGTCTTTGTGTAGTGGCTGTCCGATACGCGGCAGATTCCGTCCGGCCACATCCGTTCATAAGGGATACTGTCCTGCGCAGATTTTCCTTTTTTGTCCGTGCGGTTAGCGCGGGCAATGGCCGCTTCGATCTGCTTCTTATCGGCACGGGACAGTTTTTTCTTTGTCTTTACCGGCTGCACAGTTTTTTCCTCGGTTTTTCCGAACATCCGATGCAGCCATTTTTTTATTGCGGTGAACAATGTCATACACCTCCTTATCGAGCATTTCCTGCCGCTTTAATACGGCATAAAAGTTGTTGGTCTGGTAAGGTCGCTGCTTTGGACGGATCACAGCTACTTTGAGAATGTTGCCCACGATCTTTTCCAGGGGCTGTCCATGCTTTTCGTACATAGCCAGCATAAAGAAGGGCAGCATAACCAGCATCATACACATAGCCGCTACACTGTTTCCGGTAGGTTTTCTGAGCAAAAAGAAAAGCGGTACGCCAATAAGTGCTCCGCCCGTGAAGCAGATAAGCTGCCGCTTGGTCAGATTGAACATGACCTTTGTTTTGACTTTTGTTAAGCTGTCTCTTATACACATCTCCGAGCCCACGAGACTACGCTGCATCTTTAATGTGCCTGAAAGACGGATTTTGCGAGACTGCCGGTTTTGAACAGCGTAAAGCACAGCAGTACGGTGTATCCCACGCAGCTCCAGATCGCCATGATGATGTCATCTTCCAGAGCGATGTTCTGCACCAGCACAGCATAAATTGCCACGCAGACGATAATGAGAAACGCCTGAAAGCCCAGTGCCAGCAGGGATCGGAGGTAATTCTGTCCCATACCGCCCCATTCTTTGCCCATCATTGCAGCCATTGGAACGGGAGCCACCGAAGTTACAAGGTAGATCTCGATCATACGGCCATAAATAACGATAAAGATACAGATATACAACGCCCACATGGTAATGCCGATAAAGAGGGATTGGAACCACAGTCCGAACAGCGGTCCCAAATCCATTTCCATCAGCCTCGGTTCCAAATCGGTCATAACTGAGGAAATGTCAATGGACGCATCCGAATTGATAATCCCTGCCGCCTGCGCCACCACGCTCTGCGCCATATCAAAGACGCCCATCACGATATTCCATGTGTTTGTGACAATGAGGATGGCGGCAGCTGATTTGAACACCCACTTGAAAATCATCCAGGTATCCACATCATGCAGGTTGTTCTTGTCTGCAATCATCTGGATCAGGTCTACGGTCATAACGATAGCCAGGATCACACCTGCAATCGGCACCATGATGGAGTTTGACAGATTCTCAATCATATTGAAAATACTGCCATTCCATCCCTGTGGGGTCTGTCCTACCTGTACGGATATATCCGCGACCTGTTGGTTTACGCTGTCAAACATCCCCGAAAGGTTGCTCATAATACCGCCCACCAGCATTTCTTTCAGCCAATTTGTCAGGGCTTCAAGTAAGAAATCCATACGGT
>ENA-OZHW01000726-OZHW01000726.1-human-gut-metagenome-genome-assembly--contig:-NODE-726-length-13855-cov-7.346957_pt1 | contig 13855 bp, 9 predicted proteins | sample MGYA00244050_ERZ653694 | MGnify/ENA primary metagenome ERZ653694 (study PRJEB26926, sample SAMN06165242) | human gut metagenome | biome: ENVO:00009003; feature: ENVO:2100002; material: ENVO:00002003...
CTAACGGGAGTGAAACGCAGCGTAGCAGCGCTACGCTAAGTGGAACGAGCGGACGACAGAATGGAAGAAGCACGAGCAGACGACGCAGGCGAATGCAGGAAATAGTATCACAGGCGGAAGTAGTCCACGCCGCCCTCAAACAGCGGCTGATACTTGTCGCCGGGTACGTTCTTGTAGAGATTTTCGCCGCTGCGCTCGGTGTGCCCCATCTTGCCCAGCACGCGGCCGTCCGGGCTGGTGATGCCCTCGATGGCGAAATAGCTGGCGTTGGGGTTGAAACGCATATCCATCGACGGCGCGCCGGACAAATCCACATACTGCGTGGCAATCTGCCCGTTCGCCGCAAGCTGACGAATCAGCGCTTCCGGGCCGACAAACCGACCCTCGCCGTGGCTGATGGCGACCGTGTGAATGTCATCCACCTTGCAGCGGGACAACCACGGGGATTTATTCGACGCAATGCGCGTGCGGACGAGCATCGACTGGTGACGGCCGATTTCGTTGAATGTCAGCGTCGGGCACTGATCGGACGTGTCGATGATTTCGCCATACGGCACAAGCCCCAGCTTAATCAGCGCCTGGAAGCCGTTGCAAATGCCCAGCATCAGGCCGTCGCGGCGCTGGAGCAAATCATGCACCGCGTCTTTCATGGCAGGATTGCGGAAGAACGCCGTGATGAATTTCGCCGAGCCGTCGGGTTCGTCGCCGCCGGAAAAACCGCCGGGCAGGACAATCATCTGGCTGCGCGCAATCATGCGGCTGGCCTCGGCAATCGACTGGGTGATGGCCTCAGGCGTCAGGTTGTTGATAACGAGGATTTCCGCCGCGCCGCCTGCGCGCTCGACCGCCCGTGCGGTGTCGTACTCGCAGTTCGTGCCGGGGAAAACCGGGATGAACGCCAGCGGCTTGACCGTCTTGACGGCGGGCACGGGGTAGGTTTCCGCCGAATAGGAGAACTTCTCCGTCGTTTCGCCGGTGTGACCGCGGTAGGAGAACACCTTGTCCAGCTTGCCCTCGTAGATTTCCTGCATGGCGGTCAAATCAATGCGCTCGCCCTCGTACTCCAGCACCCACTCCGGCACGGTGTCGCCCACCTTCACGCCGAGGTCGATATCTTCGGTGCATTCCAGCAGCATCGCGCCGATCTGCTGCGCGAAGAGATTGCCGTCGTAATCATCGTCGATACGCGTGCCAATCTGATTGCCAATTCCCATCTTGAACAGGCCCTCCGCCACACCGCCCAGACCCAGCGCCCACGCGGAAACCACCTTGCCCGCGCGAATGGCGGACAGAACGGCATCATAATTCGCGGTCAGCGCGGCGGTATCGTGCGGGTCGCAGGAGACAAGGCGGATGGAGTGCCCCGCTTCCTTGAATTCGGGCGAAATGACCTCGCTCGCCTTGCCGGGGGCAATCGCGAAGGAGCAGAGCGTCGGCGGAACGTCCATCTTCTCGAACGTGCCGGACATGGAGTCCTTGCCGCCAATCGCCGCGATGTTCAAATCCAGCTGCGCATCCAGCGCGCCAAGGAGCGCCGCGAACGGCTTGCCCCAGCGCGTCGGATCCGTGCCCATGCGCTCGAAATATTCCTGGAAGGTCAAATACGCCTGCTTGTAGTCAAAGCCCGCGCAGACCAGCTTCGTCACGCTTTCGATGACCGCCAGATAGCTCCCCTCATACGGCGACTGCGACAGGATTTCCGGGTGCATCCCGTACGCCATGCCGGACACGTTGTCCGTCGTGCCGTGCAGAACCGGCAGCTTTGCAACCATCGTCTGGTTCGGGGTCAGCTGATATTTGCCGCCGAAGGGCATCAAGACCGTCGCCGCGCCGATGGTAGAATCGAACCGCTCGCTCAAGCCCTGCTTGGAGCAGATATTGAGGTTGCCAAGCATATCCGCCAGCTTCTCCGTCACCGTATCGCCCGCAAACTCATAGGGCTTGACATCATCATCCGGGACGGACACGGTCGTATGCTTCTCCGCGCCGTTGGAATTGAGGAACTCGCGGGACAAATCGACAATCGTCACGCCCTTCCACGTCATGCGCAGACGGGGTTCGGCGGTCACTTCCGCCACGACGGTCGCTTCAAGATTCTCGCGGTTTGCCGCCGCAAGGAACGCGTCAACATCCTCCGGCGCAAGCACAACCGCCATCCGCTCCTGCGATTCGGAAATCGCCAGCTCCGTGCCGTCCAGACCGTCGTACTTCTTCGGCACTTTGTCCAAGTCAATCATCAAGCCATCCGCCAGTTCGCCGATTGCCACGGACACGCCGCCCGCGCCGAAGTCGTTGCAGCGCTTGATGAGCCGGGTGACTTCGCCGTCACGGAAGAGGCGCTGGAGCTTGCGTTCGGTCGGGGCATTGCCCTTCTGCACCTCCGCGCCGCACGTTTCGATGGATTCCAGCTTGTGGGACTTGGACGAACCCGTTGCGCCGCCGCAGCCGTCGCGCCCGGTGCGCCCGCCGAGCAGGACAATCTTGTCGCCGGGGGCAGGCACTTCGCGGCGGACGTTCTTCTCCGGCGCAGCGCCGACCACCGCACCGATTTCCAGGCGCTTGGCGGCATAGCCCGGATGGTACATTTCATCCACCAGCCCCGTCGCCAGTCCAATCTGGTTGCCATAGGAGGAATAGCCCGCCGCCGCCGTGGTGACGAGCTTGCGCTGGGGCAATTTTCCCGGCATGGTCTGGCTGACCGGAACGAGCGGGTCAGCCGCGCCGGTCACGCGCATCGCCTGATAGACGTAGGTGCGCCCGGACAGCGGGTCGCGAATCGCGCCGCCGATGCAGGTCGCCGCGCCGCCGAAGGGCTCAATCTCCGTGGGGTGGTTGTGCGTCTCGTTCTTGAACATGAGCAGCCACGGCTCTTTCTCGCCGTCCACATCCACATCAATCTTGATGGAGCAGGCATTGATTTCCTCGCTCACGTCAATGTTGGGGGTCTGCCCGATTTTCTTCAGGTACTTGCCGCCGATGGTCGCGATGTCCATCAGGTTCATGGGGCGCTCGCGGTCGCCGTAGACGGTTTTGCGCGCCGCCAAATATCGCTGGAACGCCTTTTCGACCGCCGCTTTGCGCACATCCACCGCATCAAGGGTCGTCAGGAACGTCGTGTGACGGCAGTGATCCGACCAGTAGGTGTCAATCATGCGGATTTCGGTCAGCGTCGGGTCACGGTGCTCGGACGCGAAATAATCCCGGCAGAACGCAAGGTCATCGTCATCCATCGCCAAGCCATATTTCTTGACGAACGCATCCACCTCATCGGCATTCATCGCCGTGAAGCCCGTCAGCGTCTCCACATGGTCGGGCGTGTCGTACTGCTGCTGGAGCGTCGTCTTTTCACTCAAATCGGCTTCGCGCGCCTCCACAGGGTTGATGACGTGCTTCTTCACGCGCGCCAGCTCATCCGCCGTGAAATCGCCGTCCAGCAGATACACACGCGCACTGCGCACCGTCGGGCGGGCGCACTGCCCCACCAGCTGGATGCACTCCTCGCAGGACGCCGCGCGCTGGTCATACTGACCCGGCAGGTACTCCACCGCGAAAACCGCCTTTGCGCCCTGCGGAAGTTCCGTGTACGTCACATCCACCTGCGGCTCGGAAAACACGACCGGCAGGCACTTCTGGTACAGCGCGTCGTCGACACCCTCGACATCATAGCGGTTCAGCAGGCGCAGACCCGTGACCGTCTTGATTTGCAGGATATGGCGAATTTCCCACAGGAGCTGCTTCGCCTCCACCGCGTAGGGGGCTTTCTTTTCCACATAAATGCGTTTGACGCTCATGAATGGCTCTCCTTTCGTGATGCCAAGGCGCGCTGACCAATATCGCGGCGCATGTGCATGTCGGTGAAGGTGATTTTGTCCGCCGCCTGATACGCTTTATCAATCGCAGCTTCGAGCGTATTCGCCGTCGCGGTGACGCCCAGAACGCGTCCGCCCGCGGTGACAATCTGCCCATCGACCAGCTTCGTACCCGCGTGGAAGACGGTCGCGGTTTTGCTCGCTTCATCCAAGCCGGAAATCGGGTAGCCGCTCTTGTAGCTGACCGGGTAGCCGCCGGATGCCAGCACGACGCAGCACGCCGCGCCAGACGCGAATTCCACGGGTGTATCCGCCAGCGTACCGTCCACCGTCGCGCGCATGATGGTCAGCAGGTCGCTTTTCAGCAGCGGCAGCACTACCTGCGTCTCCGGATCGCCAAAACGGCAGTTGTATTCGATAACCTTCGGGCCTTTGGGCGTCATCATCAGACCGAAATACAGGCAGCCCGTGAAGGTGCGCCCCTCGGCGTTCATGGCAGCAATCGTCGGCAGGAAGATTTCGTCCATGCAGCGCCGCGCCAGTTCGGGCGTGTAGCAGGGGTTGGGGGCAATGGTGCCCATGCCGCCGGTGTTGAGGCCCTCATCGTGGTCAAGCGCGCGCTTGTGATCCATGCTGGACACCATCGGCTTGACCGTTTTGCCGTCCGTGAACGCCAGCACGCTGACTTCCGGGCCGGTCAGGAACTCCTCGATGACGACCCGCGCGCCGGACGCGCCGAACTTCGCTTCCTTCATCATGGACGCGACGGCTTCCACGGCGCTTTCGCGGTCGGGGCAAATCAGAACGCCCTTGCCGAGCGCCAGACCATCCGCCTTGACGACGATGGGCATATCCGCCGTCTGCAAATACTTGACCGCCGCGTCATAATCGTCAAACGTCTCATACGCCGCCGTCGGAATGCCGTACTTCTTCATCAGGTTCTTCGAGAACACTTTGCTGCCCTCGATAATCGCGGCATTCTTTCGCGGGCCGAACGCGGGAATCCCCTGCTCCGCCAGCGCATCCACCATGCCGAGGCACAGCGGGTCGTCCGGCGCGACGATGACGAAATCCACCTTGTTCTCCGCCGCCCAGCGGACGATACCATCCACGTCCGTCGCCTTGAAGGGCAGGCAGGTCGCAATCTGCGCAATGCCGCCGTTGCCGGGCGCAGCGTACAGTGCCGTCGCTTCCGGGTTTTCCTTGATTTTCAGCGCGATGGCGTGTTCGCGTCCGCCGCCGCCGACGATGAGTACCTTCATCTTGCTTCCCTGACCTTTCTGAATGCAATCAATGGTGGAACAGGCGCATATGCGTGAAGCACATGACCATATTGTACAGGTTGCAAGCGTCAATCACGTTATCATCGCGAATCGAACCGCCGGGCTGGGCGACGTAGGTCACGCCGGAGCGGTGTGCGCGCTCGATGTTGTCGCCAAACGGGAAGAACGCATCGCTGCCCAGCGCAACGCCGGTCTGCTGATTCAGCCACGCGCGCTTTTCTTCCTTCGTCAGCGGTTCAGGGCGCTCGGTGAAGAAGCGCTGCCAGCGGCCATCCGCCAGCACCTCGTCCGGCTCGTCGGAGATGAACACGTCAATCGTGTTGTCGCGGTCGGCACGGGCGATTTTCTCCACGAACGGCAGTGCCAGCACACGCGGATGCTGCCGCAGCAGCCAGTTATCCGCCTTCTGCCCTGCCAGACGCGTGCAGTGAATGCGGCTCTGCTGCCCCGCGCCGATGCCAATCGCCTGACCGTCCTTGGCGTAGCAGACGGAATTCGATTGCGTGTACTTGAGCACAATCAGCGCCACAATCAGGTCGCGCTTGGCGTCCTCCGGCAGGTCGTGATTCGTGGTCACGATGTCGTTCAGCAGATTTTCATCAATCACAAATTCATTGCGCCCCTGCTCGAACGTGATGCCAAACACCTGCTTGTGCTCAATGGGCGCGGGACGATATGCCGGGTCAATCGTAACAATATTGTAATTGCCCTTCTTCTTCATCTTCAGCAGCGCCAGCGCCTCGTCGGTGTAGCCGGGGGCGATGATGCCGTCGGACACTTCGGGCTTAATCAGCCGCGCGGTGCTTTCGTCGCACACGTCGCTCAGGGCAATCCAGTCGCCGAAGGAGGACATGCGGTCTGCGCCGCGCGCACGGGCATAGGCGCACGCCAAGGGCGACAGTTCCTGTTCACCCACGAAATAAATCTTGCGCAGGGTGTCATTCAGCGGCAGACCCACCGCCGCGCCCGCCGGGCTGACATGCTTGAACGACGTCGCCGCGGGAAGTCCCGTCGCGCGCTTGAGTTCGCTGACCAACTGCCAGCCGTTGAGCGCATCGAGAAAGTTGATGTAGCCGGGTTTGCCGTTCAGCACGGTCAGGGGCAGTTCGCCCTCTTCCATATAAATCCGCGACGGCTTCTGATTCGGGTTGCAGCCGTACTTCAATTCCAGCTCTTTCATGCCTCTTCCTCCTGATCATGCTTGTTGATGATGATGGTATCGCTGCTGCCGTCCGCCAAGCTGATATAGGAAACGTACAGCGACACTTTGTTGTCTTCGTTGAGATTCATCCATGTATCCAGCGCCAGCTGCTCAATGTCGCCGTGCAGCGCCACCTTCTCCGGCTCGCCCGCGAAGGACGGAATCGGATTGCCGTCGCACTGGTAGGTGTGAATGAAATGTCCCTCGCCCGCCTTGGGCTGCGCGTACTCATAGAAATAGCGCAGGACGCTGTTCTCGTCGCCGTCGTCGGACTTGATGATGGACAGCTTGTAGGATGCTTTGCCGTCCGCGACGCGCACCAAGCCGCTGATGCGGGGTGTCCAGTTCGGGCGGTCGTCCTCGAACGTGCGGGTACGCAGCGCGTCCTCGAACGTCTGCCCATTCTGCATGAAGTCGTAGACCGTGTCGGTCTGGTCGCCGTTGGTGACGATGGTATATTCGCCGCCCGGCAGCGCACGGACAGGCGCGTAGATAATCAGATGCGGGTCGGTCATCAGGCTTTCGTCGTGCGCCTTGGTGATGATGCCGTCGTCCGTCTCCTCAAAAATGCGGTTGCGGCTGTTGACGCTGCGCCCCATGATAAAGTAGACAATCACGGCATATTCGCCGCTTTCGTCCACGCCGAGACAGATGCCGCGCCCCGGATAGGTGTTATTGCTCAGCTCGTCGTTCAATTCCTGCTTCTTCATTGCTTTTCCTCCCGCTTTTTTGCGATTTCGCCTGCCACCTGCTCCAGCGCCTGCGGCAGCAGAATCCACTCCGCCTGTTCCATCACTCGCCGCTGCAAAGTTTCCGGCGTGTCGCCCGGCAGCACTTCAACGGCTTTCTGCGCGATAATATCGCCGCCGTCGGTAATTTCGTTGACAAAATGCACCGTCGCGCCCGTGACCTTCACGCCGCGTTTAAGTGCCGCTTCGTGCACATGGAGTCCATAGAAGCCGTCGCCGCAGAAGGACGGAATCAGGCTCGGATGGATGTTGAGGATGCGATGGTCATACGCACGGATGACGTTCTCCGGCAGAATCGTCAGGAAGCCCGCCAGCACAACGACATCAATCGCGTTTTCGCGCAGCAACGTCAGCAGACGCTCGCCGTAATTCTCCGGCGCTTCGCCTTTCTCCTTGCGCAGGACGGTGTGGACGATTCCGGCATTTTCCGCGCGGGTGAGCGCATAGGCGGATGCGTTTGACGCCACGACGAGCGCCAGTTCCGCGGACGGGATTTTGCCCGCCCGTTTCGCGTCGATGATGGCTTGCAGGTTCGTGCCGCCGCCGGAGACGAGGACAGCTGCTCTTACCACAGTTCCACGCCCTTTTCCCCCGCCACGATTTCGCCCAGCACATACGCACCGGGTTCGCCGTTCTGGTGCAGGATAGCAAGCGCCTTGTCAGCATCTTCGCGGGCGACGGTAATCGTCATGCCCACGCCCATGTTGAAGGTGTTGAACATGTCGCGCTCCGGGACGCTGCCTTCGCGGGCAATGAGGTCAAAAATCGGCAGCACGCGCACGTCGCTCTTCTTGATTTTCGCGCAGCAGCCTTCGGGCAGGGAGCGCGGAATGTTCTCATAGAAGCCGCCGCCGGTGATGTGGCTGATTGCCTTGGGCTGCAATTCCTTCAGCAGCGCCAGCACGGGCTTGACGTAGATCTTCGTGGGGGTGAGCAGCGTTTCCCAGAGGGACTTATCCAGCTCCGGATAATTGCGGTTTTCGCCGCCGTTGCCAATAGCGAACACCTTGCGCACGAGCGAGAAGCCGTTGGAATGCACACCCGTGGACGGCAGCGCCAGCATCACGTCGCCCGGACGAACCGTTTCGCGGTTGATGATGCGCTTCTTGTCCACAATGCCGACGGAGAAGCCCGCAAGGTCGTAGTCGTCCTCCGGCATCATGCCGGGATGCTCCGCCGTCTCACCGCCGATGAGCGCGGATTCCGCCTGCACGCAGCCTTCCGCCACGCCCGCGACGATGGACGCGATTTTCTCCGGCACATTCTTGCCGCAGGCGATATAATCAAGGAAGAACAGCGGCTTCGCGCCGCAGCAAATGACGTCGTTGACGCACATCGCCACGCAGTCAATGCCGATGGTATCATGCTTGTCCAGCAGCATGGCGATTTTCAGCTTCGTGCCGACGCCGTCCGTGCCGGAAACGAGCACCGGCTCTTCCATACCCGCCGCGTCCAGCGCAAACAGGCCGCCGAAGCCGCCGATGCCCTCGACGCAGCCCGCCGTCATCGTCCGCGCGACATGCTTCTTCATCAGTTCCACCGACGCGTAACCGGCGGTAATGTCAACACCCGCTGCCTTGTAGCTTTCGCTCTCGCTCTTCATCATGGTTGTCTGCTCCTTTGTCGCATTCGTCGCGTTAGTCGTCGTCCTGCACCTTGCCGCCGTGAATGGGCTGGTCGAATTTGTTCTTCTCCGTCACCAGCGGCGGGTCAACCGGGTATTTGCCGCAGAAGCAGCCCTTGCAGAATCCGCAGTGGCTGTCCGCCGCCAGCTTGTCGCACGCCTCCAGGGACAAAAAGCCAATGGAGTCCGCACCGATGATTTTGCCGATTTCCTCCACCGAATGGTGTGCGGCAATCAGGTTCTCCTTGCTGTCCACGTCCGTGCCGAAGAAGCAGGGGTCGGTGAACGGCGGGGCGGACAGGCGTACATGCACTTCCGTCGCGCCCGCTTCGCGCAGAAGGCGGACAATGCGCGCGCAGGTTGTGCCGCGGACGATAGAATCATCCACCATGACGACGCGCTTGCCCTTGACGGTGGCGGAAATGGCATTCAGCTTGATGCGCACGGCATCCTGCCGCTGCTTCTGTCCCGGCTGGATGAATGTGCGCCCGATGTACTTGTTCTTGATGAAGCCGATGCCGTAGGGAATCCCGCTGGTGCGGCTGTACCCAATGGCGGCATCCAGCCCGGAATCCGGCACGCCGATGACCACATCCGCCTGAACCGGATGGTCAAGCGCGAGGAAGCTGCCCGCCCGGATGCGCGCCTCGTGGACGCTGCTGCCGTCAATGACGGAATCGGGACGCGCGAAATAAATGAACTCGAAGATGCACATGCCGTCATGGCACGCGCCGGGCATCTTATAGGAATGAATCCCCTCTTCGTTGACGACGACGACTTCACCCGCCTCAATATCGCGCACGAACGTCGCGCCGATGGCATCCAGCGCGCAGCTCTCCGACGCAAACACCACGTCGTCGCCGATTCTGCCCATGCACAGCGGGCGGAAGCCATGCGGGTCGCGGCAGGCAATCAGCTTCGTCGGACTCATGACGACGAGCGAATACGCGCCCTTGATGACCTGCATGGCGTTCAAAACCGCCTGTTCAATCGAACCGCACTTCAGGCGCTCCTGCGTGATAATGTAGGCAATCACCTCGGTATCCGACGTGCAGTGGAAAATCGCGCCGTTCTTCTCCAGCTGTTCGCGAAGCTCCGCCGCGTTGGTCAGATTTCCGTTGTGCGCCAGCGCCATCGCGCCTTTTTGATGGTTAATCAGCAGCGGCTGGGCATTGGAACGGCTGTGCATCCCCGTTGTACCATAGCGGCAGTGGCCGACCGCCATCGTTCCCTCGTGGATTTTGCTCAGCGCGTCGCGCGTGAACACTTCCGTCACCAGTCCGTTGTCCTTGTGTGCCTTCATCACGCCATCATCGTTGACGACAATGCCGCAGCTCTCCTGACCGCGGTGCTGCAAGGCATACAGCGCATGATACGTCTCCGCGACGACGCTCTTGTTGGCGGAATCCGCGCGGTAAATGCCGAACACGCCGCACTCCTCGTGCAGCTTGTCAAACGGCGCTTCGTCCCCCTCCGCAAGATAGCAGGCTGACTCCAGCTTGTTCATCTTCATTGCTCCTTCATGCTGACCAGTGTTTGATTACCACACAAGCGCCCCGGACAGTCGATTGCCATCCGGGGTGCAGCTATTCTTATTCGCCCATCAGGCGCTTGCGGATTTCGATGTAAGCGTCTTCCACGTTGCCCAAATCGCGGCGGAAGCGGTCTTTATCCAGCTTTTCGCCCGTGCGGGTATCCCAGAAGCGGCAGGTGTCCGGGCTGATTTCGTCCGCCAGCACCAGCTGGCCGTCATTCGTGATGCCAAACTCCAGCTTGAAGTCAATCAGCTCAATGTTGACTTCCTTCAAATACGCCGTCAGCAGCTCGTTGATGCGCAGGGCATAGGCGGCAATCTGGTCAAGCACCGGCTTGGAGACCCAGCCCATCGCCATAATATGGTACTCGTTGACCATCGGGTCGCCCAGCTCGTCGTCCTTGTAGCAGTACTCCAGCACAGTCTGCTTGAGTTTCGTGCCTTCGGGCAGACCGAGGCGCTTGGACAGCGAACCGGCGGCGATATTGCGCACAATGACTTCCAGCGGCACGATGTGAACCTTCTTCACCAGCGTCTCGCGGTCGGAAATTTCTTCAATGTAATGCGTCGGGATGCCGTTTTTCTCCAGCATCTTCATCAGGAAATTCGTCACGCGGTTGTTGATGACGCCCTTGCCCATAATCGTGCCCTTCTTGAGGCCGTTGAACGCGGTTGCGTCGTCCTTGTAGTCCACCAGCACAACGTTCGGATCGTCCGTCGCAAAAACCTTCTTCGCCTTGCCTTCATAGAGCTGTTCAAGCTTCTTCATTGCTGTTTCCTCCTATTATATCACGGTTGTCTGCCGCAACAGTTGATGCTTGCAGATTTAGAATGTTCGTGTTTTGTGTTATTCAACAACCAGCGCCGCGTCCTTGGCGATGACCGCGTCATGCTGTGCCTTGCGCATCGCCAGCAGCTTTTCCGCCAGGGCTTCGTCCTCGACCGCCAGAATCTGCGCCGCGAGCAGCGCCGCATTCGCCGCACCGTCGATGGCAACCGTCGCCACAGGCATCCCGCTGGGCATCTGCACGGTGGATAGCAGCGCGTCCAGCCCGTCGAGCGTCGAGGACTTAACCGGAATACCAATCACCGGCAGCGTCGTCTGCGCCGCGAGCGCCCCCGCGAGGTGCGCCGCCTTGCCCGCCGCCGCAATCAGCACGCCGAAACCGCTTTCCCGCGCGGATGCGGCAAACGCCGCCGCCTCCGCAGGCGTCCGATGCGCCGAATAAACATGCGCTTCAAAGGGAATGCTCAGCTTTTTCAGCTGCTCAAACGCCCCTTTCAGCACCGGCAGGTCACTGTCGCTGCCCATGATGACTGCAACTTTCTTCATGAAAGTCGAAACCTCCTTCGCCGTCAGGCAAACAAAAGAGCGCCGCCTGTTCAGTCCCCTGAACGGTGCGCTCCTGCAACTGCTTCTCCCCGGAAAGAAAGAGAACCCATCATAACAGCACCCTTGCACTTCGTCATGACGCTTCCTCCCCCTTCGCCGATTTCCCAGACTGCACATCCCGCGCCGTTTGGGTACGCTTCATTGTACCGTATTCTTCCGCCGCTGTCAAGTGTTTTTCCGAACATTTTGTGCAAAGTTTTGTTTTCCGTTTGGAATTTGTGTTTTTTTTCGCACGCTGATGGCCGATTTTTCCCGCTGCCGCAAAATAAAAAGGAGGAAGTGCCCGTTTGCCACAGCTTCCTCCTACGATAATATTCGTCTTAAAACTTAAAGGTATCTTTCAGCCCCAGCCACTGCTGATCTTTCTCGCTCAAATTCAGCGGCGTGCCGTCCGCCAGCGTGCAGCCCTCCGCACTTGCGCTGCCGCGATATTCGCCCCGCACATGCCAGTCGATGCCAATTGTCGGGTCATTCCATGCCAAGCCGCCCTCATCGTTCGGGTGCCAGAAGTCACTAACCTTATAGCAGAATTCCGCTTCGTCGCTCAGCACAAGGAAACCATGCGCAAAGCCTTCTGGAATCAGGAATTGCTTCTTATTTTCCGCTGACAGTGTGACGCCGTACCATTTCCCATAAGTTTCGGAATCGGCGCGCAAATCCACCGCCACGTCGAACACCGTGCCCCGCACGACACGCACCAGTTTGCACTGCGGATACTTTTTCTGGAAGTGCAGTCCGCGCAGAACGCCCTTCGTTGACATCGACTGGTTGTCCTGCACGAAGTGAACGTCGATGCCCGCCTCCCGCATATCGCGCTCGTTGTACGTCTCCATGAAGTAGCCGCGCGCATCTCCATGAACGGCAGGTTCAATCACGCAGAGTCCCGCAATGCCGTTCATGTTCTTTTCGACTCGAATCTGTCCCATTCGGTGCTCTCCTTACTGCCCAATTTCCTGCAAATAACGGCGCAGCGCATCCTGCCACGTCGGCAGCGGCGTAAACCCAGCTTCCTCCAGCTTGCTCTTGTCCAGCCGACTGTTGAACGGCCGTGCCGCCTTGCTCAGCCCGTATTCAGCGGTTGTCACGGGCACAACTTGCGTCGTGTACCCCGCCTGCCGATAGATTTCCTTCGTGAAATCGTACCAGCTGATGTAACCGCCTTCGTTGGTCGCGTGATAGTATCCGTACTTGTCGGTTTCGTTCATGTCAATCAGCAAGCGTGCCAAGTCCAGCGTGTACGTCGGCGTGCCGATTTGGTCGCTAACAACGCGAACGGTATCGTGCGTTTTGCCAACGTTCAGCATCGTCTTGATGAAGTTTTTCCCATTCAAGCCGAACACCCACGCAATGCGGACGATGAAGTATTTATCGAGCGTCCGGCTGACTGCCAATTCACCTTCCAGTTTCGTTTGACCGTAAACGTTCAGCGGCTTGTAATCCTTGCAATCCGGCTTCCACGGCGCAGTTCCCTGCCCATCAAACACATAATCCGTGCTGATGTAGGTCATCTTGCAATTTAACTTTTTGCATACATTTGCGATGTTCTGCGTTCCGCCCGCGTTGATGGCGCGAACCTTTTCCTGATTTTCCGCGTTCTCCGCCAAGTCAACTGCCGTCCATGCTGCGCAGTGAATCACTGCGTCGGGATTGACTGCCGTGATGACCCTCTCCACCGCGTCAACATCTGTGATATCCAGCGGTATATACGGCGCTTTTGACACCGGTGAATTGTCTATGATGCCGCTATAAGCCGTCTGAATGTCCGAGCCGACACCTTCATGCCCGCGTTTGAGCAGCTCATTCATCACGTCATGCCCCAGCTGTCCGCCAACACCCGTTACAAAAAACTTCACGTTCATTTCCTCCGGTTCAGCGGTTGCCGTACATCTTCGCGTAGTAATGCTGATACTCGCCGCTGATGATTGTCTCCCACCATTCGCGGTTGTTGATATACCATTGGATCGTCTTTTTGATGCCGTCCTCGAACTTCGTTTCCGGCAGCCAGCCCAACTCATTGTGGATTTTCGTCGGATCGATGGCGTAGCGCATATCATGCCCTTTGCGGTCGCCGACATGCGTGATTAAACTTTCGGGTTTGCCCAGCTCTTTGCAGATGATTTTCACAATCTCGATATTCTGCTTCTCGTTGTGCCCGCCGACGTTGTAAACCTCGCCCACGCGGCCCTTGTGGATAATCAGGTCAATCGCCTTGCAGCTGTCTCTTATACACATCTCCGAGCCCACGAGACTACGCTGCATCTC
>ENA-OZHW01000728-OZHW01000728.1-human-gut-metagenome-genome-assembly--contig:-NODE-728-length-13832-cov-5.475067_pt1 | contig 13832 bp, 15 predicted proteins | sample MGYA00244050_ERZ653694 | MGnify/ENA primary metagenome ERZ653694 (study PRJEB26926, sample SAMN06165242) | human gut metagenome | biome: ENVO:00009003; feature: ENVO:2100002; material: ENVO:00002003...
TCTACACTCGACTAGTCGTCGGCAGCGTCAGATGTGTATAAGAGACAGGTAGTATGGCTGGCTGCTGCACTCGGGGTGGTGCTTGCCGCATCGGCAGCGAAAGCAACTGATGACAGACCCATAGCAGCGGCAACGACCAGAGCTAATACTTTTTTCATTCTGAAATCCTCGACTTGGTTTCTTGAGTAACCCCACTGCGGGGCTGTTGGCAACACTATAAGCGCCTGCCGGGAGGCTATCAGTGAGTCTTTGGTGTCAGGGAGTAACGGAATGTACAACGCGCCGTTATAGCGAAGAACGAAAAAGCCCGCCGGAGCGGCGGGCTTAGACAAGTTAGCGCGCAGCGCGCTGTAAGATGATGCTGGAAGGCTGGCGCTGCAGAAAACGCATCCGCAGCATCATCATGATGGCGGCGGAGGTCAGACCGATGATAAATCCGCACCAGAAACCGGCAGGTCCCATGCGGGGCACAATCATATCGGTCAGCGCCAGCAGATAGCCGCTCGGCAAACCCAGCACCCAGTACGCGGTAAAGGTAATGAAAAAGATAGACCGCGTATCTTTATAGCCGCGCAGAATGCCGCTGCCGATCACCTGAATAGAGTCGGAGATCTGATAGATAGCCGCCAGCAGCATCAGGTGCGAGGCCAGCGTCACCACCTCGGGATTATCGTTATACAGCAGCGCAATCTGCTTACGCATCAGGACGGTAAAGATAGCGGTAAATACCGCCAGGCAGACCCCCACGCCCACGCCGGTGCGGGCCGAAACCTGGGCATCGATCGTTGAGCCCTGGCCAAGGCGGAAGCCGACGCGAATGGTGACCGCCGCCGCCAGCGACAGCGGCAGAACGAACATCAGCGAGCTGAAATTAAGCGCGATCTGGTGACCAGCGACGTCAATGATCCCGAGCGGGGAGACCAGCAGCGCGACGACGGCAAACAGAGTGACTTCAAAGAACAGCGCCAGAGCAATGGGCAGCCCCAGCTGCACCAGCCGTAACAGGACGGCAAAATCAGGGCCGCTGAAGCGCTCGGCGCAGCGGATATCGCGCATCGTACGCGCCCGGCGCACCCACCACAGCATGCTGGCGAACATCACCCAGTAAACGGAGGCCGTCGCCACACCGCAGCCGACGCCGCCCAGCTCGGGCATGCCGAAATGACCATAGATAAAAATATAGTTCACCGGAATGTTGACCAGTAATCCAATAAAGCCCATGACCATCCCGGGCTTGGTTTTTGCCAGCCCTTCACACTGGTTACGGGCGACCTGGAAGAACAGATAGCCCGGCGCGCCCCACAGCAGCGCGCGCAGGTAGCCAACCGCCTTCTCTGCCAACAGCGGATCGATGTTATGCATGGAGCTGATGATGTATCCGGCGTTCCACAGCACGACCATGATCAGCACCGAGACAAAGCCGGCCAGCCAGAAGCCCTGACGCACCTGCGGCGCGATACGCTCCCGCCGCCCGGATCCGTTAAGCTGCGCCACCACCGGGGTCAGCGCCAGCAGAAGGCCGTGGCCGAAGAGGATCGCCGGCAGCCAGATGGAGGTCCCGATGGCCACGGCGGCCATATCTGTGGCGCTGTAGCCACCCGCCATCACGGTATCGACAAAACCCATCGCCGTCTGCGCCACCTGCGCAAGGATGACGGGTATAGCCAGAGCTAATAACTGACGCGCTTCAACGAAATACTTCTGCACGTGAACACCTTCGAATTGTTGTTATTTTGAGACTAAAAAAGCCGCCGTAACTGGCAGCAAGGGGATAAAAATGAGGAATTTCCAGTCTATTGTAGCGAGGATTGGCTATTAAGCCAGTGAAAAAAGAGTCGAGGCACGAAGCGCGCTGGCAACCGCTTTGCCCTCCTGTTATTGTTCCCGATAGCGAAAGCGGTAATGATACCGTCATGATTTTCAACAGGAGCCAAACATGTTTACTGGTATTGTTCAGGGAACCGCGAAAGTGGTCTCCATTGATGATAAACCCAATTTTCGCACTCACGTGGTTGAGTTACCGGCACATATGCTGGAGGGGCTGGAAACCGGCGCCTCGGTAGCCAACAACGGCTGCTGCCTGACGGTGACCGAAATCAACGGCGCGCGCATCAGCTTCGATCTGATGAAAGAGACGCTGCGGATTACCAATCTTGGCGATATTCAGGTCGGCGATGAAGTGAACGTCGAGCGAGCGGCGAAATTTAGTGATGAAATCGGCGGGCATTTAATGTCCGGCCACATTATGACCACCGCGGAAATCGTGAAGATTCTGACTTCCGAAAATAACCGTCAGATCTGGTTTAAAGTGCAGGATCCAACGCTGATGAAATACATCCTCTATAAAGGATTCATCGGTATTGACGGCATTAGTCTGACGGTGGGTGAGGTGACGGCGACCCGTTTCTGCGTACATCTTATTCCGGAGACGCTGCAGCGGACCACCCTGGGAGCGAAAAAACTGGGCGATCGCGTCAATATTGAGATTGATCCGCAGACCCAGGCGGTTGTCGATACGGTCGAACGCGTGCTGGCCGCGAAAGAGATGGCGGCTAAGGTCAATGAAGCCTGAAAAAAAATCCCCCGCCGATAAGCGGGGGAGTGTTATTTAACGGGCGACGCGCAGTCCATGTTCAATACCGCGCGAGAACATCACCTGCCAGAGCTGAATGTCGCGGGCGCGGAAGGCGCCGGCGCAGGCGTTCAGATAATAGGTAAACATGCGTTTGAAACGCTCAGAATAGTTATCGGCAATTTCCGGCCAGCTGGCGAGGAAACGCTCATACCAGGCCATCAGGGTCGTGTCATAATCGGCGCCGAAGTTGTGCCAGTCTTCCATCACAAAATGCTTCTCGCTGGCTTCGGCAATGTGACGCACGGAAGGCAGGCAGCCGTTCGGGAAGATATATTTATCGATCCACGGGTCAACGTTATGGTCGGTGACCTTGGAACCAATGGTGTGCAGTAAAAAGCGGCCGTTGGGTTTCAAATTACGGTCGGCAACCTCAAAGTAGGTAGCGTAATTTTTCGGCCCCACGTGCTCAAACATGCCAACGGAGACGATGCGGTCAAAGCTGTCGTGCAGATCGCGATAATCCTGGAGACGAATCTCTACATCGAGATCGGCGCAGCGCGCCTGGGCCATTTTTTGTTGCTCGGCGGAGATAGTGACGCCGACGACGCTGACCTGATAATTTCGCGCCATATATTCGGCGAGACCGCCCCATCCACAGCCAATATCCAGTACCCGCATGCCTGGCTCCAGCTCCAGTTTGCGGCAGATGAGATCCAGCTTAGCCTGCTGGGCGGCCTCGAGGCTCTGCGCCTCTTTCCAGTAACCGCAGGAATATTGCATATAGGGATCAAGCATCCGGCTGAAGAGATCGTTGCCGAGGTCGTAGTGCTCTTTACCGACAATCCAGGCACGTTTTTTACTTTGTAGATTAAACAGACGAGCGCCTGCGATGCGGAGTGTGTCTTTGAAATGGTGTGGGAGCTGCTTTTCCAACCCGGCGCGTAACACCTTGTGGAAGAATATATCCAGACGCTCGCATTCCCACCAGCCGTCCATATAGCTTTCGCCTAAACCCAGCGAACCTTCCTGCAAAACCCGTTTAAAAAAGAGAGGATTTTTAACCCGCAGGTCGGACGGCGCGGAGCCATTGATTTCAATTCCCGCACGGCCTAATAATTCAGCTGCAATCCGGTACCAGTCATCATTTGGTACACTTACTTCTTCTATACACGATGAACTCATAGCTTCTCCATCACGCCCAAGTGATCAGAACCTTAAAACAGCGTAGACGCTTTTTTGGCTTTGTGAGAAATCTCACGGATAATCCGTGAAGTCGCTATCCGACGTAAACAGAGGAAGGGAGATAACCCTTGCCGAAAGGCCTTCCATGGTGAAACGGAGGCATCCTGCATCCGTTAATCTGTAACTATTTTCTATTTATGTGAACCCGGATCCAGTATAGGACGCTAAGTACTGGCTTTCAATAAAAATTTCTTAGCATGCTAACGACTGGTCCGGGCCCTGGCGACGGGCATTACGCGTGGGAAGAGTGGGGTGTCAGCTCCGGCGTCTGCTGCAGGCGATAGCCTATTCCGGCTAAGCCAATCGAAACCAGCATGACGCTGGTGGTGGTCAGCAGCGGCGTGGCGATCAGCGCGGATACCAGCAGACTGGTCAGGAAGCACAGGCCAAGCTGCAGGGTATTTTGCAGCGCCGCCGCGCGGCCGGTCGCCTGCGGAAAAGGCTTCAGCGCCTGAGCAACCACGATGGGGTAGATCCCGCCGTTGACCACCGCCATCATGCAGAACGGGATCATTAACGCCACCAGCGAGGCATGAGTTTGCAGGCCCACCAGCCAGGTGGCGGCTACGCTGACGGCAAAAATCACCAGCAGCCACGGCAGCATCTGTTGACCGGACCATTTCTGCAGCAGCGCGCGACAGCCATAGCCTCCCACCAGAAAGGCGATGGTCTGCGGAATATAGCTCAGGCCGATAGCGGTTGGGCCATAGCCCATTTCATGCAGGATAAAAGGTGAACCGGTAAGCCAGGCGAAGAAGCTGGCGGAACAGGCGGCGTAGATCAGGACGTTGCCGCTGTATTCCCGGGAGCGCAGCAGCGCGAGAAAGGTGATCTTTTGCTGCGTCACTACTACTGACTTCGCGGCTGCCTTCAGGCGCAGGGCAGGCAGCATCAGCAGCAGAGTGATGGCGAACAGGGTGGCGAAGATGGCTTGCCACTCGAAGTGCACCAGCAGCCAGCTGCCCAGCAGCGGGGCCAGCGCCGGCGACAGTCCTACCAGCGGCATAATGGTGGCGAAGATGCGGTTCGTACGCTGGGCAGGATAGTAATCGGCGACCATCGCCTGCCAGGTAACGGCCGCGGCACAGACGCCAATCGCCTGCAGAAAGCGCAGCGCCAGCATCAGGGTGGCGTTGTGCACCCACAGCATCCCCAGACAGCCGGCCGCGAAAATCGCCAGGCCGCTCAGCAGCACCGGTTTACGTCCATAGCGGTCCGACAGCGGTCCCCAGAACAGCTGGCCCAGCGCGAAGCCGGCGAGGAACAGGCTCAGGCTGGCGCTGATGGAGGCGGCGGAGGTGTTGAGATCCTGCTGCATGGCGGCAAACGCCGGCAGGTACATATCGGTGGCCAGAAAGCCCAGCACGCTCAGGCCGGCCAGCCAGACTAAAAATCCTTTCCCGGGTTGTGACATAACGTTCTCATAGTTGGTGTACAGGTACGATGCCGCAGAGTGTAGGGAGTGCATTGTGGCTTGTGAAACGCTAATATTTGTCACATGCATTCAAAAATTTTGCAGGCAGAAAATGTGGTCTGAATACTCTCTGGAAGTGGTTGATGCCGTCGCCCGTAACGGCAGCTTCAGCGCGGCCGCGCAGGAGCTTCACCGGGTGCCTTCCGCGGTCAGCTATACCGTGCGTCAGCTCGAAGAGTGGCTCGCCGTTCCCTTATTTGAGCGTCGCCATCGTGATGTGGAGTTGACCCCCGCCGGGGTCTGGTTTTTACAGGAAGGGCGCTCTGTTATCAAAAAAATGCAGATCACCCGCCAGCAGTGTCAGCAAATTGCGAACGGCTGGCGCGGACAGTTGTCGATCGCGGTGGATGATATTGTGAAACCGGCGCGGATGCGTCAGATGATCGTCGATTTCTATCGCCATTTTCCCGACGTCGAGCTGATCGTCTTTCAGGAAGTATTCAATGGTGTATGGGATGCGCTGGCCGACGGCCGCGTTGAGCTGGCGATTGGCGCAACGCGATCTATTCCGGTCGGCGGTCGCTATGCGTTCCGCGATATGGGGATGCTGAGCTGGGACTGCGTGGTGGCGAGCGATCATCCGCTGGCAAAGATGGATGGACCCCTGAGCGACGACGTCCTGCGTAACTGGCCGTCGCTGGTGCGGGAGGATACCTCGCGCTCGTTGCCTAAACGGACAACATGGTTGCTGGATAACCAGAAGAGGGTAGTCGTCCCTGACTGGGAATCATCAGCAACCTGTTTGTCGGCAGGACTCTGCGTCGGCATGGTGCCGAGCCATTTCGCCCGTCCATGGATAGATCGCGGCGAGTGGACTGCGCTGGCGCTGGAAAATCCGTTCCCGGATGCCGCCTGCTGCCTGACGTGGCAGCAGAACGATGCCTCACCGGCGCTGAACTGGAAGCTTGACTATCTGGGGGACAGCGACACGCTGAATCGGGAGTGGCTGCGGGCGCCGGAGAGATCCGCGCCCGCCAGATGCCTTAACGACGATAATCGACAAACGGGCCATCCGCTACCGAGCGGCGCTCAACCAGACGAGGGTGCACTTCGATAGACTGCGACTCTTCACGCTTGTTGACGATACGATCCAACAGCATGTTAAATGCGGCCTCGCCCAGGGAATCTTTCGGCTGATGAATGGTGGTTAACGCCGGGCTGAAATAGCGGGCGTTGCGCACATTATCATAACCGATCAGCGAAATGTCCTGCGGCACCCGCAGTCCCATTTCATCCGCCGCGCAGATAGCGCCCATCGCCATGATATCGCCGCCGCAGAAGACCGCCGTCGGGCGGTGCTGCTGGTTTAGGATCTGCTGCATTGCGCGGTAGCCGGACTCCGGCTCGAAGTCGCCCTGCACAATCCAGTTTTCCGGCACGCTGATATGCGCCTCTTTCATCGCCTGCATGAAGCCGGCCAGTCGCCCCGCGCCGGTGTTGCGCTCCAGCGGGCCCGGGATCACGCCGATTTCGCGATGGCCGCGTTCAATCAGGTAGCGTCCGGCGATATAGCCGCCCTGGAAGGCGTTATCGATCACCGCATCGGTGAAGTCGGCTTTCGCCTCGCCCCAGTCCATCACCACCATCGGGATATGGCGGTACTCTTCCAGCATGCTCAATACCGAATCCGGATACTCGGAACACATCACCAGCAGACCGTCTACGCGCTTTTGCGCCATCATCGACAGATAGGCGCGCTGTTTTTCCAGATCGTTCCACGCGTTACCGAGGATCAGAGTATAGCCCTTCTGGAAGCAGCTCTTTTCAACGGACTCAATAATTTCAGCGAAATAGGCGGCTTCGCTACTGGTCGCCAGCAGGCCAATCGATTTGGTGTGATTGACTTTCAGGCTGCGCGCCACGGCGCTCGGCGAGTAGTGCAGCTCTTTGATCGCCGCCCATACCGCATTACGCGTCTCTTCGGCAACGAAACGGGTTTTGTTAATTACATGTGACACAGTTGTAGTGGAAACGTTTGCGCGTTTCGCTACATCTTTAATAGTTGCCATTACATCTCACTCCATGCCTTGACCTGATCGCCTGATCATCGATACGTAAACGTTTGCCTACACACACCCTGAATACAATTTTCAACATTGCATCACGTCGGGAAAACGACACAGAACGACAGGAAGGGGTCAATGGCCGATACGCTTTTAAATTAGCGTGGGATTTTGTCCGATCTTGGGGCAAAGTGGAAGAGCAAAAATGTGCATCGCCCTAAATCCCGGAAGATTTTTGCGATTTTTTGTGCAAAAATGAGCAAGCTCACTTTTGGTGTGGGGATAACAAGAGGGAAAAATGATGGATACCAATTTAAAGTTTTCGCTGATCACCACGATTATTGCTCTCGGCGTGATTGTCGCTTTCAGCCTGACCGCCATACTGCACTAATGTTTCGCTGAGGGAGGAGCGCCGCTTCCTCCCCATATCCCGCTATTATTATCAATTCTGCAAAAATCTTTTGTCATTTCGTTCACTTTTGTTTTTTTGTGATTGATGTCATGCTTTTGACTTCTGATGTTACGCCGTCCTCTCTGACGGTCTGATGGAGTCATTGAATGAAAATCAACTTTCCTTTACTTGCGCTGGCGATCGGCGCCTTTGGCATCGGTACCACCGAGTTCTCCCCGATGGGATTGCTGCCGGTGATTGCGAAAGGTGTGGACGTCTCGATACCGGTAGCGGGAATGCTGATCAGTGCGTATGCCATCGGCGTCATGGTCGGCGCACCGCTGATGACGCTGCTATTGTCGCATCGCGCACGGCGCAATGCGCTGATTTTTCTGATGGGGATCTTCACCGTCGGCAACCTGTTGTCATCCATCGCGCCGGATTACACCACGCTGCTGCTGTCGCGCATTATTACCAGCCTCAACCACGGCGCTTTTTTCGGCCTGGGATCGGTGGTGGCGGCCAGCCTCGTGCCAAAGCATAAGCAGGCCAGCGCGGTAGCCACTATGTTTATGGGCCTGACCATCGCCAACATTGGCGGCGTGCCGGCGGCCACCTGGCTTGGCGAAACCATCGGTTGGCGGATGTCCTTCCTTGCTACTGCGGGATTAGGCCTGCTGGCGATGGTTAGCCTGTGGTTCTCCCTGCCGAGGGGCAGCGCGGGGGAACGTCCTGATGTCAAAAAAGAGCTTTCTGTCCTGCTGCGCCCGCAGGTGCTCTCCGCGTTACTGACCACCGTGCTGGGCGCCGGGGCGATGTTTACGCTGTATACCTACATTTCGCCAGTGCTCAATACGCTGACCCACGCTTCATCGCTGTTTATAACCGCGATGCTGGTGCTGATTGGCGTCGGTTTTTCGCTAGGCAACTATCTGGGCGGCAAATTTGCTGACCGGTCGGTCTCCGGCACGCTGAAGGGCTTTCTGCTGCTGCTGATGGCGATCATGCTGGCGATCCCGCTGCTGGCGCAATCCCAGGCCGGGGCGGCCATCAGCATGATTGTCTGGGGCGCAGCAACCTTTGCGGTGGTTCCGCCGCTGCAGATGCGGGTTATGCGTGTAGCGCATGAGGCGCCGGGGCTCTCTTCTTCGGTGAATATCGGCGCGTTCAACCTCGGCAACGCGCTGGGCGCCGCCGCCGGTGGGGCGGTGATCTCTGGCGGACTGGGATATGCGTTTGTGCCGGTGATGGGCGCGATTATCGCTGGTCTGGCGCTGCTGCTGGTCTGGTTTAGCGGGCGAGCGCAGCCGGAAGAGGCTTTCGCCAGCCAGTAATCATCGGCTGGGTAAGGGCAAAAAAAAACCGCAGCCGGGGAGACCCCGCTGCGGTTTGTCGTTTATGCCGCCAGGTTAGCCGCAACAAACTTCCAGTTTACCAGCGCCCAGAAGTGGTCCAGGTAGCTTGGACGGGCGTTGCGGTAGTCGATGTAGTAGGCGTGTTCCCAAACGTCAACGGTCAGCAGCGGCTTCGCGTCGGTGGTCAGCGGGGTGCCGGCGTTGCTGGTGGAGACGATAGCCAGGCTGCCGTCGGCATTTTTGACCAGCCAGGTCCAGCCAGCGCCGAAGTTTTTCGCCGCGGCATCGGTAAATTTGGCTTTAAAATCCGCGAAGCTGCCGAAAGATTTGGCGATTGCGGCCGCCAGTTCGCCTTCCGGTTCGCCGCCGGCGTTAGGCGCCAGGCAGTTCCAGTAGAAGGTGTGGTTCCAGACCTGCGCTGCGTTGTTGAATACGCCGCCTTCAGACGTGCGGACGATCTCTTCGAGGGACTTGCCTTCGAACGCAGTGCCTTTGATCAGGTTGTTGAGGTTAGTGACATACGCCTGGTGGTGTTTACCGTAGTGATATTCCAGGGTTTCTGCGGAAATGTGCGGCGCCAGGGCGTCTTTTGCATATGGTAATGCAGGTAATTCAAACGACATTGCTACTCTCCTTATAACTTTTTGTTTTATCTCACATTGACAGGATGAGGTTTTCACCTGAATCGTGTTCTGACCGCCCGACGCTGTCGCGTCCTGGGCGTGTTATTGTATTGAGAATGTTAACATTTGCCGCAAGCAGTGAAAAGCCTTACAACGATAAAGGCTATTATCACCGGTGCATGTGGTGAAGGCTTAACCGTTTTCTGCAGGAGTGGGTGATAAGCCGCCAAAATTGTTGCAACCCTGTATAAGGAGATGCCCTCTGCGGATTTGCGAACTCGCATGGCGATTAACTACTCTGCTTCGCCGCTGTCACGCATTGCGCTGGACAAAAAATAAAACTTTAATATCAAACGATTAATAAAAATATGCGCTCAGGCAATCGTCGCTATGCCAATAATTCATTGTCTATTTTTTAATTTGTATGACAAATATAGCCGCCAGCAGTAATTTCCCCAGGATGACGACGATGGCAAAAACAGATGAGGTGGTGAGCGCGAAAATGATCCCGGTGGTGCAGGGGATTGTTGACTGGATCGAAGCACATATTTTCGACACCCTGTCGGTGAGCGCGATTGCGAAAAAGTCCGGCTACTCACACTGGTACTTCCAGCGACAATTCGCCATGGTAACGGGCTGCACGCTGGCGAGCTACGTCAGCCGACGAAAGATGACGATTGCGACAATCTATTTAACGCAGACGCAGGCGTCGATACAGAGTATTTCTCAGTGCCTGGGATACGAGGGACAAGCCGCTTTCTGCCGGACCTTTCACCGTCACTTTGGCATGTCGCCGACCCGCTATCGTCGTGATACGCCGGGCAAAGAGAGCAATCTGCAATATCCCTTGCGGGTGGGGATGGAGATCGAGCAGGAGAGGCGGTCTGCCGCCGCAGCGGCAGACCGGGATCAGCGAATGGTTTTCGGCGTCATGACGCGACGAGCGCCGACATAATGGCGAACCCAGTAATCCTCGCTCAGGGAGGTGATTTGAATATCACGACCTGTGCGCGGCGACTGAATGAATTTTCCGTTGCCGACGTAGACGCCGACATGGTCGGCAGCGCCCCGTCCGCGGGTGCGGAAGAAGACTAAATCGCCGCTCTGCAGTTCATCACGATCCACCGGACGCGCATCGCGCAGGTGGTACATTTCGTTGGCCGTACGCGGGATGTGGATCTTGACCAGGTCCTTATAGGCGTAATAGACCAGCCCGCTGCAGTCAAACCCGGTGCGCGGCGAGGTGCCGCCCCAGCGATAGGGTTTACCCAACTGGCCCATCAGTTTGTTCATCGCGGTACTTTGCGCTTTTTGCACCCGGACCTTGTGGGCGTCGGCGATCGTTAAATTCGCTTCGCTGGCCTCGGGCTTACAGCGTTTTTTATAGCCCTTGCGCACCACGCATTTGCTTTTGACGCTGTTTAGCGCCAGGGTCGGCTCGGCGCTGGCGGCGACCGTTTTCGCGCACTGCTTTTTATAACCTTTACGCAGCACGCATTTTTTCGTCGCGCCGGCGGCCTGACGATGAAGTGCGGTTTGGCTTGCTGCGGTAGTGCGGGTAGGGAGCCGGGTGCGCGAGGACTTTTTACTGGTGGTTTTAGCGGTGGTTTTAGTTTTTTGACTGGTTGCTTTTTTCTTGCGCTCTGAGCCACTTTTCGCGGGCAACGCTTTTGGCGAAGCGGAGGCGTGCGTATGCCCTGATGCCTGAGCCAGTGGCGTGAATGAGATAGACGTGAACAGTAATGCACAGAGCGATATCGCGATTTTGTTTAGCCGCGCCACTGAGCAATCCCCTGATTAATTACAGACATGTACACATGCCTGACGATGAATGACAAACCGGAATGATTCTAAAGCATAAAAAGCCGGAAAGTTAATATTCTTTTGTATCAAAAATGTCGATTGGTTAACGATTGCAAGAAAACGCGTCAGACATTGACCGCCTCGCACAGAAAATGCGCAATGAGCGCCCGCCTGCGATCGCAAAGTGATATTTTTAAGGCAACTTCGCGCAACAGAAGATAAAATATGAATAGTGAAAAAAATGTTATTATCCGTCCTGCCTACAGGACGCTACAATGACAAGTTACTGCCGTAGAAAGAAGTTTAAGGAAGCACGACAATGAGCTCGACTTTAGAAAAGATCCAACGCCAAATCGCTGAAAACCCGATCCTGTTATACATGAAAGGGTCGCCGAAGCTGCCAAGCTGCGGTTTCTCTGCCCAGGCCGTTCAGGCGCTGTCCGCCTGTGGCGAACGTTTTGCTTACGTTGATATCCTGCAGAACCCGGATATCCGCGCCGAGCTGCCTAAATACGCCAACTGGCCGACTTTCCCGCAGCTGTGGGTAGATGGTGAACTGGTGGGCGGCTGCGATATCGTCATCGAAATGTACCAGCGTGGTGAACTGCAGCAGCTGATCAAAGAGACGGCGGCAAAGTACCATACCGACGAGCCAAAAGCGGAGTAATTCCCGCCATCAGTAAAAAAGCGACTTCCTGGAAGTCGCTTTTTTTATCACTCCGGGGTGGCTACGGGCAGCGGCCAGCCGCCCAGACGCTTCCAGCGGTTCACGATCTCGCAAAACAGCTGCGCCGTCTGCTCGGTATCATACAGGGCGGAGTGAGCCTGCGCGCCGTCGAACGGCATACCCGCGGCAATACAGGCTTTCGACAGCACCGTCTGGCCCAGCGCCAGCCCGCTTAGCGCGGCGGTGTCGAAGGTAACAAACGGATGGAAAGGGTTGCGTTTAAGTCCCGCGCGTTCGGCGGCGGTCATGGTGAAGCTGTGGTCAAAGGTGGCATTGTGCGCCACCATGATTGCCCGGCTGCAGTCGCTCTCTTTCATCCCTTTGCGCACCATTTTGAAGATGGCATGCAGGGCATCGTATTCGCTGACGGCCCCGCGCTGCGGGTCATGCGGGTTAATCCCGTTAAAAGCCAGCGCTTCGGGCTGCAGATTGGCGCCCTCGAAAGGTTCAACATGGAAATGCAGCGTTTCATCGGGCATCAGCCAGCCGTGCTCATCCATCTTCAACGTAATGGCGGCGATCTCCAGCAGGGCGTCGGTTTTGGCGTTAAATCCTGCGGTTTCAACATCGATCACCACCGGATAAAAACCGCGGAAACGGTCGCACAGACCATTCAGTTGAGCGTTCTCGGACATCAGATTCTCTTAGCTGGAAAAAAGTAGCGCGCATTATGGCAAATTTTGCCGCGGCTTGCAGCAGGCAGGGGTGAAAACAACGGGCGCCGTAGCGCCCGGGCGAGCCATGGCATTAAATATGCCAGCGTGGGGAAGCGTTAGTTGCCCAGACCTTTGCCGGCATCTTTCTCTTCAATGAGCTCGATTTTGTAACCGTCCGGATCTTCCACGAAGGCGATGACGGTGGTGCCGCCTTTTACCGGCCCGGCTTCACGGGTGACGTTGCCCCCGTTCTGACGGATCCGTTCGCAGGCTTCGGCGGCGTTATCGACGCTCAGCGCGATATGGCCGTAGGCGGTGCCCAGCTCATAGCTGTCCACGCCCCAGTTGTAGGTCAGTTCGATCACCGCGGTTTCGCTCTCTTCGCCGTAGCCGACAAAGGCGAGGGAGTACTTGTACTCCGGGTTTTCGCTGGTGCGCAGCAGCTTCATGCCCAACACGTTGGTATAGAAGTCGATAGAACGTTGCAGGTCGCCAACGCGCAGCATGGTGTGGAGTAAGCGCATAATGTCCCCTATGCAGTTTATTTGATAGATCAGAACGTTGAGTATAGCGGCGATACGTCGCCGCTATCAATGGAGGGATTACAGAGTCGGGTAATCGGTGTAGCCTTCCGCGCCGCCGCCGTAGAAGGATTCCGGGCGTTGCGGGTTAAGCGGCGCTTTTTTCTGCAGGCGAGCCACCAGATCCGGGTTGGCGATGTAATCGCGGCCAAAGGCCACGGCATCAATCAGCCCTTTATTGATAAGATCGTTGGCTTTTTCTACTGTGTAAGCGCCAGCGCCAATGATCACCCCCGGGAAGCGGTCGCGGACTTTCTGACGGAAAGCTTCACTGTAAGGTTTGCCGCCCGCCCAGTCCGGCTCGGACATGTGCAGATAGGCGATACCGCGTTTCGCCAGCTCGCTAATCAGATACCTGTCTCTTATACACATCTCCGAGCCCACGAGACTACGCTGCATCTC
>ENA-OZHW01000764-OZHW01000764.1-human-gut-metagenome-genome-assembly--contig:-NODE-764-length-13296-cov-9.685145_pt1 | contig 13296 bp, 9 predicted proteins | sample MGYA00244050_ERZ653694 | MGnify/ENA primary metagenome ERZ653694 (study PRJEB26926, sample SAMN06165242) | human gut metagenome | biome: ENVO:00009003; feature: ENVO:2100002; material: ENVO:00002003...
CGATATTAAAAGAAAGGAAATATGTGATAATTAACTTCCTAATTATCATACAAGAACAAAATGAAAAGCCAATATAATAAGACAATTACAGCCTGTTTTGTAGGTTATATTGTACAAGCTATCGTTAATAATTTTACACCACTGCTTTTTTTGTTTTTTCAGAAATGCTATCATATTCCAATTTCCCAAATTACATTGTTAGTGAGTTTTAATTTTGGGATACAACTACTGGTTGATTTTCTTTCTGTCAGATTTGTTGATAAAATAGGATATCGGATATCAATGATTATAGCTCATGTTCTGGCAGCGGCAGGATTATTCCTTCTTACGGTTTTACCGGAGATTTTACCAGTTCCCTTTATTGGAATTTTGATTGCTGTAATGATCTATGCGGTAGGTGGTGGACTTTTGGAAGTCCTGGTCAGTCCGGTTGTTGAGGCTTGCCCATCCGACAATAAGGAAAAAGCAATGAGCCTGTTACATTCTTTTTATTGCTGGGGACACGCCGGAGTTGTATTCATATCAACAGTGTTCTTTTATGTAGTCGGTATAGATAACTGGAAAATATTAGCCATTATTTGGGCGGTTATTCCAATTGGAAATGCTTTTGTTTTTTCAAAGGTTCCCATTGCACCATTGCTTGAGGATGGAGATACCGGACTTGGATTAAAGAAATTGTTTCGGATGAAAATTTTTTGGATTTTGTTGATTATGATGATATGTGCAGGAGCAAGTGAGCAAGCAGTAAGTCAATGGGCCTCTGCTTTTGCAGAAAAAGGTCTTGGAATTTCAAAGGCAGCCGGCGACTTAGCAGGGCCGATGGCATTTGCGGTTCTAATGGGAATATCAAGATTGTTTTATGGTAAGTATGGTGACCATATCAATTTGGAACACTTTATGATTTATAGTAGTTTTTTATGTATTTTATCCTATTTAGGGATTTCATTATTCCAGGTTCCGCTATTAAATCTGATTGCCTGCGCTGTCTGTGGGCTTTCAGTGGGAATCATGTGGCCTGGAACTTTCAGCAAGGCATCAGCAGCTTTGCCCAAAGGGGGAACAGCCATGTTTGCATTGCTGGCATTAGGTGGAGATATAGGTTGTTCAGGAGGTCCTACATTGGTTGGAATGGTATCAGGAGCTTTTGGGGATAACCTAAAGATGGGAATTTTGGCGGGAATTATTTTTCCGGCGTTGCTACTTATAGGAGTCATTCTTTGCAGAAGACAAAAGAAAATTACTAATTATAATACAGTGAAAAGTAGGCACTAAATATAGCGGCTTATTAAAATAAAAAAGAAAGTGAATAAAGAGTGTCATCTGCATCCACCCATATTTGCATCGCTCCATCAAGATATGATTTTGCATATTTTTATACAGCTGCCGCTTTCGAAAAATAAAAAAAATTGTGTTTTTGAAAGCGAAATCTTGCATATACTATCAGCGGACGGTATAATAATTACAGCGAAGTGGTTTCAGAAAATGAAAAATATTTAATTTTTGAAAGTGGGTAACCGTATGAAAACAATAACGAGAGCAAACTATCTCGATAGAATCATTGAACTGAAAGGAACTCCTGACATTAAGATCATAACGGGTATTCGTAGATCCGGTAAGTCCAAATTGATGCAAGCGTATATTGAATATTTGAAAAATAATTTTGAAAACATCAATATTATCTTTATTGATTTCATGGATTTAGCGTATGAAGAAATCAAGGAATACCATACATTACATGCTTATGTGGAAGAACATTATCAGGAAGGTAAGACAAACTACCTGTTTGTAGATGAAGTGCAGATGTGTCCAAGGTTTGAGCTGGCAATCAACAGCCTGTACGCTAAGGGAAAATACGACATCTATGTAACAGGATCCAATGCATTTCTGCTGAGTGCGGACCTGGCAACTCTGTTTACCGGACGATATATTGAAATTCATGTGTTTCCTTTCAGCTTCCGGGAGTATTGCCAGTATTATGATGATGTAAGTGATAAAGACAAGCTTTTTGATGAGTACTCCATTAAGGGCGGATTAGCAGGCTCATACGCTTACAGAACCGAAAAAGACAGAACAAATTATATCAAAGAGGTCTATGAAACAATTGTCACAAGAGATCTGGTGCAGAAGTACGCTTTGCCGGACACTTTGGTTTTACAACGCCTGAGCGAGTTCCTTATGGATAATATCAGCAACCTGACTTCTCCTAATAAAGTCAGTCAGCTTCTGACATCGAATGAGATCCCAACCAATCATGTAACCATTGGCAAGTACATTAAGTATCTGTGTAATGCTTTTGTATTCTATGATATTAGAAGATACGACATCCGTGGTAAAAAATATCTTGAAAGCTCTGAGAAATTTTACTTATGTGATAGCGGCATCAGATATGCAATGCTGGGAATCAGAAATATAGACTATGGCAGAATATATGAAAACATCGTCTGCATCGAACTTCTTCGCCGTGGATACGATGTTTATGTCGGAAAACTCTATCAAAAGGAAATTGATTTTGTTGCTCAGAGAGGCAGCGAGAAGATTTATATTCAGGTAAGCGACAACATTTCCGGACAGGAAACATTTGAGAGAGAATGCTCTCCTCTGCTTCAGATACGAGATGCTTATCCGAAAATGATTATTGCCAGAACCAGGCATCCGAAATATACCTATGAAGGAATAGAGATTCATGATATAGCCGATTGGTTGCTACAAGAATAAACAAGGCGAGATATCTCCGTCATTCTCTTTTGAAATGATGGAGATATTTTTATGTTGATGGAGATTAAGGGACAGGAAACTGTGTCAGGTCGCAAAAATCCTTTCCGAACTTTTTACATAGCAGTCATGCACTACGGTGTGTGGCTGCTTGTTTTGTTGAAGTATGCTGCCAAGCAGGCTGAGAAATTTGGTCATGGTCTGACATATATCAATTTGTTTGAAAAGAACATTGAGTATTGCTGAGGCTGTAGGAAGTGTTTGGAGACTGGGGAGTGTGTCTTTAAAAATGATGATATGTCTGCCATTGGGACCCAACGTTTGCTGAATATCTAGCAAAGAAACGAGCCGAAGGCAAGCATTACAATGTTGCCATTTCTCATGCTGTTAAAAAGTTGGTTCGAGTCATTTATCATCTTGAGAAAACTAACCAGCAATATATCAAGGCTGCTTAAGTCTTTCTAATTCAGTACTCCTTTTTGAGCACCTGCGACGATGCTCTTTTTGTCATGCAGTTTTCAAGGTTCAACGAGCTCTAATCGAGTTCAAAATATATCTGAAATGCATTTCTGCAATTCATTCAAAATATTTCATTTTCAGACTTGACTTTTAATAGTTAGTCTTTCTTGATAACTGCTCTTGCGGGACATATCTCATAGCAATTACCACAACGTAAACAATGAATCTGGTCAATCACCGCTGGTTTAGCAGAAATCTCCGGTGGCAATTTTGATAAATCAAACATTTCCCCGGTTCCTTCATATAACTTAAATACAGTCAGAGCAGAGCGCGATTCCTCTGAAGGGTAGATGTCTTCCATATAAGGATTCTTCTCAAATAAATCTTGTAATCCAGCAGCTCCCAATTCCTCAATTTTTCCTTTTATTGAAACTGCAACGGTACTCATGGTATCAGAACCCATCGTATCGGTAAGAGCAATATTAGGATTGGCACACAAGCGTCTGTAAAAGCTTTTTCCTTTTGCCGTTAGAAAGTACAACCCGCTTTCGTCAAAGTCCATCATATCAATGTGGTAGGACTGTAAAAAAGATTTTTTCGCCTTTTTGGGGGTAGTATTTGTTCCCTTACGTACATGGTTGTTAGGGACATCTCCTTGTTTTCATAACTGCCTCGCTGTATTCGGTATCTGTTGATATCAGTGTATCCGCTGCCGGGGCAAAAGTGAAGAGTGCATAAGTGTGATATACACAGTAAACATGGAATCCGGCAAAAAATGTTGGGTTATGACCGAGAAATTGCTTGTTTCTCAAAAACAGTCGCCAAGGAAAGAAATACGGCACAGCGGTTTTTATGCCCTCTGTGCCGTATTTGCGATGTTTCCATGATGGTTCGTTAATTGTTACTTATCTCTGATTATTTGACGGAATGCCTTTTCCTCTTATCAAATACTGTTACACCTGTCAGAACACCGCCGCTGATAGCCGGTGGTCTTGCATCCTTTTAAATTCGAACAATCATCCGAATTAAATTAGTTTTTTCTTCCTTACAATCGCCGAAACAAGCGAAACAATATTCCAAAGAAGAGACCCTCCGGAAAGAGAAACTGCTGCGGTAGCAAGGGGCTTGGAAACACTGACCCTATCGCTGATTGCGGAAATATTGCCCGCATCCAGCGTTGTGTTGTCGGTCAGCGTAAGGATCAGGTTGCCGTCATCGTCAATACGGCAGCCCTTAATTCCGATGCCGTCTTTACCGTCAGCACCATCCTTACCGTCTTTTCCGTCTGTGCCGACGATCTTGCCGAGGTTGGTAACAACTCCGTCGGTAAAGGTGATGATAAGATTGCCGTCTGCGTCAATATGCGCTGACTGGATTCCGGTTCCGTTCAAACCGTTCGAACCATTTGATCCGTCTTGACCGTTTTGGCCGTCATGACCGTCCTTGCCTGCGTCACCCTTGTCGCCCTTGGCTCCGGTGACATTTCCGAGATTGTACACAGTGCCGTCAGTCAGAGTGATGATGAGGTTGCCATTTTCATCTACAACAGCATCCTTGACGCCGACTCCGGCAGCACCGTTGTTTCCGGCATCGCCTTTGTCACCCTTGACATCGGCTACAATAACGGTAATGAGCATATCGCCGTCCACCGTAAAGGTGACTTCGGTCTTATTGATTTCGGAGAGCAGCTCGCCGCCGATGTACCAGCCCTTGAGAATATAGGTCGGGTCAAGCGTTACGGTTGCGGTAAGCCGTGTTCCCTCACGAAGCTTGTCACCGCTTGAAATCTTTTCTTTATCGTTTTTAACCGAAAGGATACAGCCATCAATAGTTGTGGGGAATGTGACCGTATATTCCGGTATCTCCTCGATTTTCACCGAGATATTGGTATCCGCCTTGATTGCGCCGGTTTTATAGGTATAGCTGCCGTCGCCGTTGTCGATCCACGAAGCCGCGTCCGCAAGGCGGTAGTTTTCATTCGGCTTGACCGTTACGATGATTTCATCGCCGTAACGGACGGTTTTGCCGCTTACGAAATCTTTGTCACCGTTTTTGATTGTCATATCTGCGTGCTTCGGGTTATTCACCGTAACCGTGTATTGTTCAATTTCGGTGAAATACACCTGAATGTCGGTTTCAGCGTCCACAACAAGCTCATAATCATACTGGCTGTACAGCTTGTCGTCGATCGTTACGGTGTCAACCTTGCCGCCACGGGTAATGACGAGCTTCTGCACACGGTAATTTTCCGCTGCCTGTGCAGTAAGAGTAATTTTCGTGCCGACGGGAATGCCTGCGCCTGACTGATAGCCCTGCTTGGTCGCCACGGCACCGGTCTGTTCACCGCTTGCGGCAGAATAGGTCAAGCCCACACGCACGGGAACATCGAATTCCACACCGATCTCGGTGTCCTTTGTAATCGTCATGGTGAAGCTTTTACCGCTTTGTCCCTCGGCGTCATCCGTCCATGCGCGGAACTTGCAGCCCGCGTCCGTCTTGACGGTGAAGGTCAGCTTGGAATTTACAGGAACATACACGCTGTTATTCTCATTCAGAGTAACGCTGTCGCCGTTTGCGTCGGTGATTTCCACCGTACCGCCCTCTGCCGGGAGATTGACCTTTACAAGCCTGCCGATTTCAGAAAGACTTACGAATTCTGCCTCGACTGTGTATTTTTCGGAAGCAAGCCCCAATGTATAGCTGTTAGAGCCTGCCGCGTCTATAGTTTCGGTGGTGCCACTTGCGTCGGTAATTTTCCATGATTTCAGTCCGTAGCCCTTGCCGGGTACGGCGGTAAAAGTCACATCATCGGTAACCGTGCCGCCGGGGGCATTCAGAGTAACATCGCCCACCGCCGCGCTGACCGTTCCAATCACCGTGCCATCTGCCGTGTAGGTATCGGTAAATGTGATCTGAGCGGAATTTATTGCTCGCTTGGTGGAAACACGCATATTGGCTTCACCGTTCAGAGTAAAGGCACATACGATTGTTCCGTCTTTTTCGGGTGTGAATACCATTGTTTCACCGCCGTTGTCAAGGGTAAGGGATACAAGCTCATACCGCCCGCTTTTCGGGGTGACCTTTACCTTGATGATTTCGCTCTCGCTGATCTCATCTCCGGATTGGATCTCAACATTGCCGAGATGCCGCACCTTGATGTCGGCAGCCTTTGCGTTATCCACTGAGTAGTTGACTTTATAGTCCCTCTTTGCCGTGGTAACTGCGGCAATATTCGACCATGTGCTTTCCTTTTCTTTGCCGTCCACCTTGCAAACGGAGGTAACAGCAAAACCAAAGTTGGTATTGGTTTTCAGGTTCTCAATCTCATAGGATGTCGTATCGGCAGGAAGCAGATCGGAAATTTTCGTACATTCGCCGTTTTCCGCGCGATACACATAGTAACCCTCTACCTCCGGCCAGCCGGGGGTCTTGTCGGGCTGAGACCATGTAAGATGCACCGCATCATCTGCAAACAGGTTTGCCTCTAAATCATCTACTGCAGGAGCAGGTGTGCTGACATTTGATAGGCTGTAGCCGATAAAGACGGTCTTGTTGCCTTCCTCACCATAGAGGTGTCTGAACCACTGCCCCAGCGTCCAGTCAAAGGTATACTGCGTGTAAATGCTTGCCGGGATTCCTTCCTCGGCAAGAGCCGGGCCGTCAATGTCGTTGACCGCACCGATGCATCCCTGCGAGGAGGTTTTGGTGGTCGAAACGCCCGAACCGTTGCTGTAACTCAGACTTGTTTCAAAGCCCACATCGTGCGAGAATAGGATACCGTCGCCGAACACGCCGAAGCTGATGGAGAAGTTGAAGTAAAATCCGTGAGAAATCTCCTCAGAAACCGATTTGATATTGCTCTTTGAATAGGAAACCTCATTCAGACCTCCCGCATAGCCCATACGGATAGTGTTCTGGCTGAGCTGCTGAGCGCCGAGTGCACTGTATGCGCCCCAGCCCAACTGATTGTACATATAGGGGTTGCCCTCGTTGCCGTCCAGCCAGTTTTCCGCTTCGTTGATTTTTTCAAGACGGTAGTAGCAGGCTTCATCTTTGGAGGTCTTATCCGACTCCTTGGTGATGGCGCGATTGCCCTTTTTCTCCATATAGGAGTTGTATTCTTCAGCAAAGCTGTTGTAGTCGTCAATGCTCATCTGCTGATACACCGGCTGCTGCGGTATGGAGAGGGTTATCGCCGTGCCATCCGACCACTTGCCGTTTTCGTCCAGAACCTCATAGCAGTAGACAAATACCGGTGTCCTTGCAACCAATGCTGTGTTATACGCCTGTGCCTTGACGGTCATAGCGTATTCGGTTTCCAGTGCTTCGGAAAAGGTCTTGCTCCACTCCAAAGAATAGCCTGCCGAAATATTCACCTCAAAAGGGGAAAGCAGTCCGCCGTAGCTGTAGGACATACCCACACTATATGAAACATTGTTCGAGGAGGACTGCTCCAGTTCATAGCTTTCGGTTATGGTGTAGTCGGTCTCGTTATTTGCCGAATCGCCCAGTGCCGCAAAATAAGGAGCCGCCTGCAAAACCGCCTTGACTTCGGGGTCGCTGTAAGCGTAGCTAACGCCTTTGTAACGGGCGATAACACCGTCCTGATCACGGTCACAGGATGTGAGCAACACCTGTGCTCCGCAGCCGAGGCTGCCGCCGTTCGCATTGTTGGGACCCCAATCAGATATTGTGGTTTTAAAGCCGGTTACCTTGCCATATTCGTCTTTAGAATCACTATATACGCCGGTGATCATACCCTTTTTGAAGGAATAAACATCATCCTTGTCTCGGCAAGAAGCAACAAACACGATCTGCTCTCTGCCGGCATTGTTGCCGTCAAAATTGCCCACGGCAACCGAGCGGAACAATTCTTCCTTGCCACCGAGCCCGTCGTTGAATTGAAATCCGCTCGTCGTATAACCCTGGGAAGAAACCGCATCAAATTGCCCGAGAGAAGCATTGTATGTATAGACTGAGCCATTGAGAAATAGGTAGTCCGCTGCGGCTTTACTGTCAAAGGCGACTGCCTCTGCAGTTGTATACCAAACCGGACCTCCGTCGCCACTTTCCTGTGTCCATTTATTGGATGTCATAGTCTTTACAGCACCTTGCACAAAGCCCTTGTTCCGATTGTTGAGAAGCACTGAGTATGCGAAATTTTCTTTGTTTCGGTATGTAGTGTCGAAAAGGAATGCCGGGGCGTTCGGGAGTACCTTACCGCTGCTATCTATTCCGACCACGACGAGATCCTCATAACCATCGTTGTTGAAGTCACCGCTGGCGAGTGAGACGGCCTTCATGGTCGCAGCGTCATATTCTCCGTTCTTGTCTGGTTGGGTCTTGTCTATTATATTATAAATTTTATCAGCTCCCTGATCGACGATACAGTCAGACAATATTCCATTGTATTCTGTCCCGGTGCCGTATTTTATCTTGAGCTGCGGAGCCAAATAATCCAGATCCACGGCTTCAGTGAAAGGAGTGGATAAAACGGCAAGGTCATCGATTCCGTCTCCGTTATAGTCACCAACACGCATGCTTACATACATTTTGTTAAAATAGTTATATGGTGAATTCTTATGTTTGAGACGATCCGCACTGCCGTTGCCGTTTTTGGTATGATACTTTTTGATATATCCATCGTGAAGTAGACTGTCTCCGATTTCATTGTGTCCCTGATCATTCACCGTGTTGTTGTGCATAGTAAGGGTGTCGTTGTCAAAAGAGTATTCCTTAATAAAGCAGCCGAGACTATTGTTCCTTTCGGAATCATTAACATCGGTAATTTCCCCTATAGTTGTACAGCTGTTTGGCACATAGACGATAATGGTGTCCTTGCCGTCGTTGTCAAAGTCACCCGCCGCAACCGTTATCAGGTTGTTGGAGAAGAAATTTTCCATCGCAAGATTACCTTTGCTGTCAAAGATCCACTTCATTTCACCGACTGCTTGTGAGCAGATGAATCTGTTGTTTACCGCATCATAAACATGGGCATAGACCTTTTGGTCGCCGCGGTTCAGACCAACATATGCGATGTGGTCACGCCGTCCTGTGCCGTATGGGTCAAATGCCACAGCCTGCATATAGGCATAGTTGCTGAAAGCACTTATATCCACATTGGGCAGTGAACTGTCCGAGGCGGTATTGCTATTGGATATAAAGCTTTGCAGGCTGTTAGCTGTCCCTACATCTGCTATTTTGCCTGTGGTGCGACCGGTATATGTCTCAAAATAAATCAGCTCGTTTTGCTCCACCATCGCAAATGGGCGGTCAACATCGTAACCGTAAGGGTTGGTCGTCTTGTCGTATCCGGCAGGGACGGTGTTTTTCATCAGCGAATTGGCTGCATCGGATGAAAAGGTTGGGCTGTCGCTGCTTGCGGCAAATGCCGAAAGCGGCAGACAGGCAACGATCATCACAAGCGCCAGCGCTGCGCACACTGCCCGTCGGATGATGAATTTTTTGTTCATAGCTCAGGTCTCCTTTGATAATTGGTTTTGCTGCCCGCTACGGCAGCAGAATCTGAAAGCGGATAAGCAAGCGTGGCATGATATTTCACGATACTTATGCTATTATCTATTATATCATAATAGGGGCGGTTTCGGTTGTGTCGTCTACGCTGTATTTCGGTCGTTTACGCTGTAAACGGTCGCTTGGGCGAAATGCTCCTTGTAAAAATGCGGATTTTCAAGTACAATAGTATACGGATAATTTTCTCCATATAAAATGCAGAAAAAATGAAACGGGGAGGTGCCTCGTCGGAATGAAAAAATATTTACGATGGATATGTTTAGCGCTGTTTTTTGCGCTTTGCATCGGCATGGTGTGCTTTTTGCAGAATTTCACGAAGCTCAATACATCCATACAATACCTTGAGTGGCAAACCGCCTATACGGTAGGAGCAGACGGCACGGAAACGGAGCTGGATTATACCGTGTCGCCCGAAGTAGGAGACCGCTTTCGACTTGAAACAGTCATCCCGGCAAGCAGCGAATACGGCAATTTGGTATTTGAAACAGCAGGGCTGAATATGACCGTCAGCATAGACGGAAAAGAAGTATGGCAATCGGAGACCACGGTGCCGGAGAATGCCGTGGGACAGACGCAGGCGATTATCCCTCTGCCGCAGGACACCGAGTGCCGCCTTACGGTTACCGGCACGGTGACCGACACGGCGAGCCTTATTTTCCCGCCGCTGCCGCGCTTTGTGCCGGTGGATGCGCAAGAAATCGAAAGCTACGCTTATGCAAACTACTACGGTATTCCTGCCGGCGCTACCGCTTTTATATCGCTGATGATCGCCGGACTGTTCCTTTTGAGCGTGACACGCAAAAAGGCAGATTGGAGTCTGATACCGCTTTTCCTTGCCTCCGTGGGGCTTACGATGCAACGGATTACCAAAGGAATGGGACACCATTTTCTCAGTGACGGGTTGGTCGATTTTCTGAACCGACAGGAGATCGGTATTTTGCTGCTCGTGCTTTTGGTCGTTTATCTTGTGATGAACCGGCAGCGTAAATTTTGGAAATACTTCGGAATCTCCGCTATTGCCAGCGCCGCCGCATTGGGGATTGCATACACGGTATCCTTTTTCAGAAAAAGCTACCTTTCCAAATATATCGGCAGGCTGTTTGCGGATGTTACGGAGCTTGCAGATTATTCGGGACTTTTGTATTGGGTCACCGTTTGGATGGTTGCGGTGTGTGCCGTTATTTCCGCCTATGCCGTAATGCGTTCGATTATTGCACAGCAGATGGAAAGCAAAACGCTCCGTCTGCGCAACGAATTGATTATGAACAGCTATCGTGCGATGGAAAGCAAAGTGACCGACAGCGCCGCCATTCGTCACGAAATGAAGCATAAAATAATCGCTCTTGACGCACTGTATCAAAAGGGCGATTATGAGGCGCTGGGGCAATTGATCGGGGATATAAAGCAGCAAAACGATCACTTGGCGCAAACGCAGTTTACCGAAAATTTCACAGTCAATACGATCCTGCAGGACGCCGCTTATCGTGCCGCCCAGTCGGACATCCGCTTTGAGGCGCTTGTTTCCGTTCCGCCGCAGCTTACCGTTGCGGAAAGCGATCTGTGCGAGCTGCTTATGAATATGCTTGACAACGCACTGGAAGCCGCCGCTGAGGCGGATGCCGGAAAACGGTTTGTCCGCTTTCAGATTGAAACAAAGAACGGCTTTCTTGCCGTCAAGTGTGAAAATTCGTATTCCGGCAAGCGCAGGCAGGATGCGAACGGCAACTATATCACGACCAAGAACGATGCAGAGACCCACGGCTTCGGCTTAAAGCTGATGAGCGCCGTCGCCGTGCGTTACCACAGCATGCTGGATATTTTCACTTCGGAGAATCAGACCTTCACCGTTCAAACGGCGCTGAAGTTGCCGAAAAAATAAGCAAAAATAAAGAAGGGCACCGCTTTAAAATAAACGGAGTCCTTCTTTTTTGTTTTAATAGTTATTGATTTATATAGCGCACAAATGCACTTTGAAAGGCTTTATAATAGGTTCTCCCCATCGGGAGCGTTTCGCCGCTTTGCAGGGAAAGCTCAGTCCGCCCGATTTCCCGTACCTCATCCAAATTCACAAGATAACTGTTGTGACAGCGTGCAAATTGCCCCATCGGAAGCTGCTTTTCAAAATCCGAAAGCGAAAAATAATAGGTGCTGTTATCGGTGCTTTGATGAATTACGATGCTGTGGTTGTAGCTCTCAATGTACCGAATATCCGAAAGCGATAAATGCACCAGCTTATTTCCGATATGAACCACAACCGTTTTAGGTATGTAATTTAATTTGAGATCAGTGTGAATCGCGCTTGCCAAAGCCTCTCGGCGCACGGGCTTTAAGAGAAAATGGATAGGCTGAACGCCGTACCCTTCGCTGAGGTAATCCTCACAGGCTGTTACAAAAATAATGGACACCCGATTGCCTTTATCTCTTAAAGACCGGGCAAGCTCCATACCCGTCATACCTTCCATTTGAATGTCAAGTATCAGCAGCTCAAAAGGACAGCTTTCGGTATCCAACCGTTTTTCAAGCTCACAGGCCGAACGGAAAGACTCAAGCCTATATTCAACACTGTCGTTGGTTAAAATATCACTGCAAAGAGAACATAAATTTTCTCGTATTATATCGTCATCATCGCAAACTGCAATTCGGTATGCGCTCATTTTTCACCTGCAAATTCGGAATTATTTTGTTTGATTATATCATATTTTCGAGCAGATTGCAACCAAGACGGCATATCGGCTGCGCATTACAGGTCAAGGATCGGCTTCGCAAACCCACAAGCAAGAATTGATGCACTTCAAAAGTGAGATACTGTACAGGGTTTGCCTGTACAAATTTAACTACTTTTTTCATGTCTTTTTCCTCCATTTTGGTTATTGTGTGTTCCTGGCAATTGCCAAAGAGTTTATTTTGTTTTACCTCCTTGAACTTTAGCTTGTTTTTGTTTGCCTGTGCTATTATAATAAATCCGTACAGAGAAACAGTAAAGTAGGCACAATAATGTGCTGTTGTTACCTTTTGGAAACTATTGCGTAAAATAAAGAGCTCGGAGGAATAAAAATGTCAACAAAAAAAGAATTGCCAGCTTGTCCGGTGGAAACAACACTAGCTTTGATAGGGAATAAATAGAAGGTGTTGATACTTCGTGACCTCATTGGCGGCACAAAAAGATTTGGTGAATTGCAAAGAAGCGTGGGGCAGGTAAGTCAGAAGGTTCTCACTTCCAACCTGCGTGAAATGGAAGCTGACGCTTTAGTAGAACGAAAAGTATATGCCGAAGTACCGCCTCGTGTGGAATATAGCCTTACAGCACTTGGACAAAGTTTGAAGCCGATCCTTGACTCCCTGTGGGCATGGGGAGAAAACTATAAAGAAATTAGCAAATAAGTAGTCAGCCACGTTTTTATTTCAAGTTCCAAGATGAAATACGAAGAAACAGAGAGTTATCAGGTAACGGATATGTTTATAAACCACAGACAGATTGCTGACAGATTAGATAATAAACGATAACAGTAGAAAAAGTTAAAATTATCATGGATATAATGATAGCTGTCTCTTATACACATCTCCGAGCCCACGAGACTACGCTGCATCTCG
>ENA-OZHW01000768-OZHW01000768.1-human-gut-metagenome-genome-assembly--contig:-NODE-768-length-13251-cov-7.904365_pt1 | contig 13251 bp, 10 predicted proteins | sample MGYA00244050_ERZ653694 | MGnify/ENA primary metagenome ERZ653694 (study PRJEB26926, sample SAMN06165242) | human gut metagenome | biome: ENVO:00009003; feature: ENVO:2100002; material: ENVO:00002003...
CGAGATGCAGCGTAGTCTCGTGGGCTCGGAGATGTGTATAAGAGACAGATTAAAAGAATTACTAAATAAATTTTATGACAATGTTTAATCAACTAGATATACAAGGTTTTAAATCTTTTGAATATGCATCTTTATCGCTACATCCGTTAACAATATTAACAGGATTGAATAGTAGTGGTAAGAGCACTGTTATTCAAGCTATAAGAATGCTTGCACAAGGAATGAAAGGAAAAGATAATTGTTTATTGGATGGTTATGGAGATTGGAATGAATTGAAATGCAACCATTCTAATGAGACGAGTCTAAAAGTCATTACAGATCAAAATAATGAAATAAGTATTTCTCCGGATGTATTTAGAAGCGTAGAACAACCAAAAATAACCAGAAACATCCAAGCGTAAATCTTTATCTATCAGTATATTCTAAAAATTAACACTTTTCGGCTGCTTTTTGATGCTTCCCAAATTTCCACATATTTTTGAGACGTATTTCTGACGTGGAGAATTTGCGGAGCTTGTTTTTTGTCACATCGTGCAGACAGTTTACAAGGGTTTACAACCGTTTACGACAAGCGACAGCAACCGCTCCTACTTGCAGCGATGGTAACACCGTGTAGAAAGGCGACAACGATTGACTACTGTTTACCTCCGTTCACCGTTTCAGAGATACACGATTGAAGGAATGAACCAGTAAACGATAAAGCAGCATGAAAACAACCAGAAAATGCAGTTTTTGCGGCAAGTCATTTGTAACCCGGAGCGGGGTACAGAAATATTGCAGCGAGGCTTGTCAGGCAGAAGCCAAACGAGCCAGAACGGAACAGAAGAACAACCTCTTCAAAACCGCCCGGCCAATCATGGAGATACAGCATCAGGAGTATCTCACCTTTTCCAAAGCAGCCATACTCATGGGTTGTTCCCGACAGTATGTTTACAAACTCGTAGCCCTCGGCAAGCTGAAAGCCTCACGTATCAGCAACCGCATGGCATTCATCCGCAAGGCGGACATCGAGCGGATGCTGGAAGGCAACCCCTACCACCGCATCCTGCCCGGCAGCACTTCCGCACAGAAAAAGTTCACTCCATCGTCTCCACTAGCCAAAAAAGAAAAAAGGGAAAAGGAAACAGACGAAGTGATGGACTTCTATTCGGGCGAGGAGGTAATGTTGCTCTTCAAGGTCAAGCAGTCGTGGCTATACACCACCGCCAAGCGCAACCGCATACCTATCTGCCGCATCGCAGGGAAGAACTATTACAGCAAAAAACACATTGACGAGTTTTTCGGTGTGGCAGTTGATACCAGCAATATCACCGACTGGCTCCTGATTGAAGAAGCGGAAGAACTGTTCGGCATGAAGCCGACCGCACTCCGGGCATACACCCATCGCCACAAGATACCGACCAAAAGAGAATACGGGCGTACCTACTACTCCAAATCCCATCTGAACGAACTCCGCAGGACAGACCTCGTGAACGATGAACGCTACTACACCGTGGAGCAAGTCCGGCAGATTTACGGACTTTCCTCCGCCAACATCTGCCATATCGTCAAGGTGAAACACATCGAAAAGATAAAGGTAGGTGTGAAAAACCTGCTTTTACGCTCTGATGTTGAGCGTGTTATGGCTGAGAGGGAGAAACAACCGTGAGCAACCGACATTGCCGGAAAATTATTTCAAAATGATTGCCGTGGAGGTATTCACGGTTGTTTCACGTTGTTCCTTTGCCACCGTAAACACGGGGAACACCTCCGAAAACGTACAACTTAAAAACATCATCAATATGAGCAAATGCAAGACAGTAACCTTGCGCAAGCGCAAGATTAAGAACGGGACACAGTATTCGCTGTGTCTGGACTATTATCCCGGCTATCGTGACAACGCCACCATGAAAGTGATAACACGTGAAGCACTGGGAATTTACATTTTCGCCAAACCTGCCAACCAGCAGGAGCGTGACTTCAACGCACGCATGATGAAAAAGGCGGAGATACTCCGTAACCGACGTTACGAAGCCATCTTCAACGAGAACAACGGCTTCTTTGACAAAGCCAAGATGAAAGGGGATTTCCTCGCCTACTTCAAGGAACTGGCAGATAGGAAGAATATCAAGTGGCAACACGTCTATAAGCACTTTGAGCGTTTTGTAAACGGCAAATGCACCTTTGAGGAGGTGGACGTGGACTTGTGCCGCAAGTTCATGGAATACCTGCTAAACGCCCCGCAGTCCATACACACCAACCAAAAGCTGCATATCAATTCTGCGGCAGGCTACTGGTCGGCTTTCCGTGCGGTACTTCACACCGCCTACCGGGACAAGAAGATAAAGGAGAACCCTAACGGATTCTTAGACCGCATCGAGTGCATCCCCACCATGAGGGAGCATCTGAGCCAGGAGGAACTGATACGGCTTGCCGAAACGCCATGCGAAGAAGATGTCTTGAAAAGGGCGTTCCTTTTCGCCTGCCTGACCGGACTGCGGAAGAGCGACATTAGGCAGCTCACTTGGCAGCAGATACAACCGTACACCAACGGCAAGATGTTCGTGACCACCCGTATGCAGAAGACGAAGCAGATTGTACACAATCCCATCAGTGATGAAGCCTACGGACTGCTCGGGGAACGGCATGAAGGGCTTATCTTCGAAGGATTCAAGGATAAGATGCTGCAGGGTCCCCTAAAACGTTGGCTGTTGGCGGCAGGCATAACCAAGAAAATAACCTTCCATTGTACCCGGCATTCATTCGGAAGCCTGCACGTGGAAATGGGTACGGACATGGCTGTCATACAAGCCTATATGGGACACAAGAACATTACCACCACACAGATTTATTCCAAGATGGCGGCACAGCAGATGTGCGAGGTCGTGGACAAGATAACCCTGAAACGCAAGGAGGCATAAGGCATCCTCAAAGTCCGGGATATTCAGAGGGAGCGGTTATTGCGTGGAGCTTTAACCGCTCCCTCTGTTTTTTGCCCACCATTCCTTAAAAAGTCCTTAAAGTACGATAATCGGGTGCGATTCCGGACATTTGGTGAAAAACATTGAAAAAGAAACCGCTAACCAAGGATAATGAGTAATAATTGGAAGAAGACTATTAAATTTGCAAAAACAGCAACAAGTAACAACCGAATAAGACAAGAAACATGGAACAGTCCGTAAAAGACAAACATATCATTTTAGGATTTGTCGGCTTTGCCATCCTCCTAATATCTTCCATAGCGACACTGATTGTCGCAGAGAAATTTAATCAGGACAACTTTGTACGCCTGATAGTTTTTGTATGCAGCAACCTCCTTGGCTGGCTGCTCTATCTATCTTTCCAGACAGTCATCTTCGACACATACGAAATCTACAGAATCAAGTTCGGCAAGAAAAAGACACCTGCCGAAATTACAGAAATTCGGGAAGACCAGCCCCAAGATGCACACAAGCCTGTAACCCCGGCATCAATGGCGACAGGTGGGGAAGCAACCCCGGATATAAGACCGACAGAGATTGCCATATCCCCGGAGCTTCACGAGAAAAACCGTGCCGATTACGAGGACAGGGAGCAACGGGAAAATGAAGAGCGCATCGCTATGGTCATGGAATACATCCATTTCATCATGCCCCGTATCGCAGACAAGGAGACAGTGAACCACATCTGTGGCGAGGTCAACAACTGGATGCGGCTTCACAGTTACAAGCCCAAGCCGATAAAAGGACGGCTGACCAAAGACATTTCAAATATTCCGCTCCGCCATTTCGTGTGGAATATCTCCGAGCGTTTCATGTACAAGAAATACTATACGGGGGACAACCGTGCCCGCTTCATCAGCACCCTTTTTCCACGGGAGTTTGCCGATACGGACATAGCGACCATCAAGAACTTCAAGGTAGAGCCGTTAAAGACACTGATTCCCATTGACGAGCCTGAAAACGGCAGACTGGATTTCCATTATCCGGCAGATTATGTACGGGAAAAGTATAACCAGCCTTTCAATAACCAATAATCACGGGTAATCAATAACAGATAACTGTCTGTATCACACCGTTTCCCGAATAACTTTACCCATCATTCACGGTTGGGCATCGTTATTCGGGAATTATTTTGCAATGACCTTTCGTGGAGATATTCACGGCTGTATCATTCCGGTCCTTTGCGCCATGCCTTACAAAAGAGGCGAGTACGCAAATGGAAAAAACAATGATTACATTCAACGACCTCCCGGAGGTTGTGGCTCAGCTTCGGGACGAGGTGATGAGCCTGAGAAATCTGCTTACGGAGCAGCGCAGTGAGAACAATGCAAAGGCGGTGGACACCCATGTGCCAATGTCAGTGGAAGAGGCGGCGGAATATCTGGGCATTCCCAAGGGAACACTCTACATGAAGCTGTCGGAGGGAAGCATTCCTGCCACTAAGCCCGGCAAACGCTATTGTCTTTATAGAGACGAGCTGGACAAATGGCTGGAATCCTCCCGTAAGAATCCCGTACCCCTGTCCGATGAGGAACTCTGCGAATCCATATCCTCCTCCCACCGCCGCAAGCCCGGTCAACGTAATTGGTAAACGTCATGGAAGAGGACAAGAATTATATCAGTCTGATACATGGCGACCTGACGAGGGCGACCCAAGTGCAGCACGGGATGCCGGACAGCATCGGTGCAATGAGTATCAAGACCGCAAACCGGACGATACTTGAAGCATCGCTGCTGCCCATGCCCCGTGCGCTGTGGGACAGTTTCTGGTATGAGGGGGAACTGTCCTGCCTCTTTGCGGATTCCAATGTGGGCAAGTCCATCCTTGCCGTGCAGATAGCCGACCGTATCGCCCGGACGGACAATGTGCTGTATCTGGACTTTGAACTGTCCGAAAAGCAGTTCCAGCTCCGCTATACCAACGAGCATGGAAAGCCCTACACTTTTCCCGAAAAGCTGTACCGGGTTTCGCTTGACTGCAATTCGTTGCTGGAAGCCGATTTCGAGGAAGCCATCATGGGAGGCATTGAGCAGATGGCTCTGCAAACCGGGTGCAAGATTTTCATCGTTGACAATCTTACCTATTTGTGCTGTGCTATGGAGAAAGGCGATGCGGCAGGACGGCTGATGATACAGCTCAACAACCTCAAAAAGAAATACGGGTTGTCCGTCCTTGTGCTGGCGCATACTCCAAAACGCTCTTTGGACTGCCCCATCACGTCCAACGACCTTGCTGGCAGCAAACGGCTTTACAATTTCTTTGACAGCGTGTTTGCCATCGGAAAGAGTGCGCAGGACGGAGGGCTTCGCTATGTAAAACAGCTCAAAGTCCGATATGGGACATTCTCCCACGATGCGGACAATGTAATCATCTACGAGATTGAAAAGATGGATGCTTTTCTGCAATTTGTGTTCAGGGGCTATTCAACGGAAAAGGAACACTTGAAAAAACTTGGCGACAATGAATCCAGCCAGAGGGATTACCAAATATTACAACTGTCCCAGTCGGGGAAGTCCGTCAGGGAAATAGCCTCACAGGTAAATTGCGGAAAATCCACCGTCAGCCGGATAATCCAGCGCAACAGGAAAGTGGAGGAATCAGCCGCCCCAAGTGTCCCGCTGTCCCAACCCGTAGGAAACGGGACGGTGGGACAATATGGGACAGGTGGGACAACGGAGGAAACAAGGCAGACGGGGCTGTTTATCGGTCAGGAAAGAGAGGAGGACAAGCAATGAAACAGCCTGTACATATCTGTATGAAGGATAACCGCCTTGTTTATCGGAGCGGTAACTTCCAGAGTGTCCCAAGGTGTCCCACTGTCCCGACCCACAGGACGTGGGACAATGGGACAGGACGGGACGGTAATAATTTCATTGAAAAATAGAGGAGGCAAGCAATGGGTAATTATACATTACAGAAATATAAAGGAACGGCAACACGGCATACCTGTCCGAACTGCGGGGACAGGCGTTCTTTCACATACTATGTGGATGAAAGCGGTACGCCCCTGCACCCGTCTGTCGGCAGGTGCAACCACGAAAGCAGTTGCGGGTATCATTACACTCCAAAGGAGTATTTCCATGACCACCCCGAATGCCGTACTGCCAACGGTTTCTCTTTTGACAGGCAAAAGTCGGAACAGAAGTCCGTACAGAAACCACGGCAAGCAGCCATAGGCTACATACCGCCAAAGTATGTGGAGAGGTCGCAAAGCGTGCATAGCAATTTTTTCCGCTTCATTTCATCGCTCCTTGATTCTTATTACGGCAGCAAGGCAAAGGAAGTGTTGAAGAGGTTGCTGGAAGAGTACCGTTTGGGGGCTACCCGTGACGGGGCAGTCATCTTCTGGCAGATAGACCGCACAGGCAGGGTACGCACGGGCAAGGTGATGCAGTACAATCCCAATGACGGACACCGTGTCAAGGACGGACAGGCATCGGCAGTGGACTGGATACACAGCCTGCTTAAAAGGCGGCATGAGCTGGCAGAGGAATGGCAACTGTCCCAATGCCTGTTCGGTGAACACCTGCTGGGCACTTATCCCGATAAGGTCGTGGTCTTGGTGGAATCCGAAAAGAGTGCCGTTATCGGCTCTGCCATCTTCCCCGGTTATGTATGGCTGGCGACAGGCGGCAAGAGCCAGCTGAGAGAGGAAAAGCTCCGTGTGCTGACCGGGCGCACCGTGCTCCTCTTTCCCGATGCGGACGGCTATGCGGAATGGAAACAGCGTGCCGGGAGCATGACCTATTGCAAGACGGTCGTGTCTGACATCATTGAGAAGAATGCCACCCCGGAGCAGAAAGCGGCACATATTGACATAGCCGACTGGATTGTCTTCCAGATACGGGAAAGCAAAATAAATTGTACAGCCGACCACTTGGTCGAGGCGGAAAGAATCCTCTGCCGGATGATAGAAAAGAATCCCGTCCTGCAAAAGCTAATAGATGATTTTGACCTTGTACTGGTCGGTGCATCCCCAATCGGCAACAGCGGTGAAAACCCTCCTTAACGGAGGAGAACGGAAGCCGTAGGCTGTGGGTAACAGACAATGGCTTGCCATTGATATAGCCCACTATAACTACACGCTCCGCTTCCGTAGTTGTGGGCTCTCCCGAGGGGATTAAGGCTTTGCCCTAATAACCCACTCAGGGCGTTTCACCCCTGAGAACCCAGAGCAAAGAGTGACCCTCTCTTTGCAATCTCCGCTTATGGGTGGTTGTACCCCTAAGAACCCCGTGCGGTTATGAGCGGACAGCAATAAGTTTAATCAACAACCCAAATCATATTTTGAAAATATGGCTACAAAAAGCAGTATACACATCAAGCCTTGCAAGACCTCGTCAAGCGAGGCTCATAATCGAAGGAGTGCCGAGTACATGCGTAATATCGGCAAGTCCCAAATTTACATTGTGCCCGAACTCACTGCCAATAATGAGCAGTGGATAAATCCCGGCTTCGGCAATCCCGACCTGCAGGCGCACTATGACTACATTAAGCGGATGGTCAAAGAAAAGACAGGTCGTGCCATGCAGGAAAAGGAGCGTGAACGCAAGGGAAAGAACGGAAAGATAATCAAGGTGGCGGGATGCTCACCAATCCGTGAGGGTGTGTTGCTCATCCGACCGGACACGACACTGGCAGACGTACAAAAATTTGGCGAGGAATGCCAAAGACGCTGGGGCATCACACCGCTCCAAATCTTCCTGCACAAGGACGAGGGGCATTGGCTGGGCGGACAACCCACCCAAGAAGACAAAGAAAGTTTCAAGGTGGGCGAAAAATGGTTCAAGCCAAATTACCATGCGCATATCGTGTTCGACTGGATGAACCATGACACAGGCAAGAGCCGCAAGCTCAATGACGAGGATATGACCGAAATGCAGAGCTTGGCATCCGATATTCTCATGATGGAACGTGGACAGTCAAAGGCTGTTACAGCTAGGGAACATTTGGAACGTAACGACTTTATCATTGAGAAACAGAAGGAGGAAATGAAGCGGCTTGATGCCACAAGGCAATACCGGGAATATCAGTTGGAAATGGCTAATCAAAAGATGCAAGAAACTGAAAGCATTACCAACGCCCTTATCGAAAAAGCAAATGAGAAAGAACGACAGAGCGAAGACCTTGACCGGGCTATCAGCGAAAAACGCTCCAAGCTAAACAGGGAAAAAGGGAGCGAACTTCTGAATGCCGCTGTCGGCTGGGCTACCGGGAAATCGAAAGCCCTGAGAAATGAAATAGAGGATTTGCGCAATGAGATTTCCACGCACGAGGAAACCATTGAGCGGTTACAGGATAAAATCCAAACCATACAGAGTGACCACCATCGGGAACTGATGAAACTGGAAAGTAGGCATCAATCAGAGTTGAGCCGCAAGGAAGCGGAACATACGCAGGAGACCACAAGGTTGAAAAACCGGATTGCATGGCAAAGCCATATCATCGACTGCCTCAGTTTCCTGCTGCTCAAAACAAACGACATCTTCCGCAAGGCTGTTTACTGTGTCGTCCGTTTTGCCCGTGATTATTACAAGTCCCGTTTTGATACGGAACAGGTGTCGGACATCAAGAGTGCCCTTAACCTGTTCGGGGAGGACAGACAATCACTCCGGGCTGCCAGAGATTTCCTGTATTTCACCGCCAAGCAAAAGGGCGGGTTTGACAATCGGGAACAAATCAAAGCCAGACGGGAAGTTGACAATGTGGTGGAAGGGAATTATGACCAACAGCCGAAAAGAGGTTTTTCGATGAGAAAATAAAAGCCATAATGTAAAATAGTCAACTAAACAATTAAAGGGGATAGTGTCTATCCTCTCCCCTTTAATTACTTGAATAAAGACTGATATTCATCATCGTCTTGCATCTTTTTAACTAAAAACTCAACCCATTTTTCTGTATATAGATAACTATTATTAGGTTCATCATATAAACAGTATTCTGGCTTTGTTTTTTCAGGGTTATCTGAATTCCTTTCTGGACGAACTTCATATTTTTTCCAACACCTCGTATGAGTATCGGAATTAAATTTATTAACTTGTTTTTTCCCTCTTATAATCTTAGGGTTACCTAACCGTTCCTGAACTTGTTGTATTACGGTGGCAGGTTTTAATGTCCCTTTATTTACAACTGGAATATGCTTTTCCTTGATTAGTCCTGCGATTCTTTCAACTTTCTTTTTTTCATCATCTGTCAGTTTATCATATGGGAAGAACTGAACAGGAAGAGCATCTACTGACTTATGGTTAGCAACTTGAATCAAGAATGCTTTAAAAGAATACTCTCCGCTCTGCATAATATCTGTACTTATTGACGCTCTATATTTATCAATAAATCGAGTAATTTTTTGAGCATCTTTGCTCATTTTTATCCCCATTGCAAGAGTTCTCGAAGAGGGAAATAGTTGCAATGCAAAGGACAAAGACTCTCTTAGGCAATAATCTTCACCAAACTCTTTCTCTACAATCTTATCAAAATTTAGCAATAGAGCTTGGCACTCTGCGAAAATATTAGCATCTAATTCTGGTAAGAATTTATGCTCCAATTTATTTCTTAATGGAATAAAGAGTTCGATGTTTTTCCTTATTGCACAATCTTCTCCTTTGAAGTATTCTTTTACACATGTGGCTAACTCCCAAAATTGAATTTCTCCATCAACTCTTTTAAATCGTACTTTATTTTTTTCTCGATAAAATGGTTTTATCCCCCTTTTGAAAAATATTGCATGAAACAATGATGTCCATGCGATACACATTAAAACAATGTACCCACCTGATTTAAATTTCACAGCAGGTTTATTATATGTTTCAACTGACAACAAAGCAGAATCCAATGCTTTATCCAAACATAATTTAACATTTAAAGGTAATCCTCTACTCATAATATATTTTTGCGTACAAATAAATATAATCAAAAAATGATAACCAGATAGGATATGAAACTTTATAGCTAACTTTCGTTATCCGAATCCGCATAAAGTTCACATTGCCGGATAACGGTTTCGAGAGCAGCCTCTTGTTCCTCTGGTGGGTATTTGTACTTTTTCAACAATCGCTTCACCATAGAGCGCATCTTGGCACGGGCTGATTCTTTCTGTCGCCAATCAATGGTCTTGCTACTACGCAGGGCTTCAGTCAGTTCTTTTGCCATAGCAACAAGTTGGCTGTTTTCATAGAAATCTCTTACGGCTTGCGGCTTTGTCAAAGCATCATAGAAAGCCTGTTCTTCCTCGGTCAGTCCCAATTCAGATGCTTGTCCCGCATTGGCTTTCAGTTCTTGCGCCATTTTGAGAAGCTCCTTAATCACTTCCTCGTTGGAGATAAGCCCACGGAGGTATTCAGCAAGCCGGGCATCAAGCATTTCACTGAATTTCTCGGCTTCAACCATTCTTTTTTTAGCATATTTCTTGATGTGTTCTTCAAGCAGCCGTTTGAGCAATTCGAGAGCAAAATTCTTCTCTTTCATCTCGGCTATCTCTTTCAGGAAATTCTCATCAAAGAGTGAAAATTCCGAGCCTTTTGTATTGAGAATTTCCACAATTCCCTCTGCCTTGATTGCAACTTTCAACAGTTGTGTGATGCGTTCGTCTATAATTTTACGGGTAATTTTATTGTTTCCCGAAAGGCGCAAGAGCAATGTCCGTACAGCTTCAAAATATGCTTCTTCAAAACGTTCTGCAGGGGTGAGCAAACTGCGGCAAAGCGAAGCAGCCTGTGACAAGCGTTTGCTTTCTTCCATAAAGACTTTTCTCGCCTCGGCAGGAACGGCATCCACAAGAATAATGTTACCATTTTCATCAGTTTGAGTGGTAGGTTCGGACGAGACAAGGTTATCCTTATCAAGCAACACGTTCACACCACCTCTAATGAGGTTAGCACGCTGCAGATTGGAACAATCGGAAAAAGAGGAATAATCGTAATCGTTCATACATTCCCGGCAACGCTTGAGTGCGGCGACGAACTGTTGATAGGCGGTTGTCTTGATGTTCGGGTCGCCGTAGTTTTTCTTGTCACGTCCTGTATAGTCGTGCATGGCCTTTTTGAGAGCCTTGGCAATGCCGATGTAGTCCACTACTAAACCGCCGCTCTTTTCGGGAAACACACGGTTTACACGGGCGATAGCCTGCATAAGATTATGTCCTTTCATCGGCTTGTAAACATACATTGTGGCAAGCGATGGAACATCAAAGCCTGTGAGCCACATATCGACTACGATAGCGATTTTTAGCGGTGAATTGTTATCTTTGAACTGGCGAGCCAGTTCTTCTTTACGTGCGGCAGAGCCAATGATGTCGTTCCATTCTACAGGGTCTTGGTTTCCTTGCGTCATAACTACGCAGATAATATCTTTCCATTGAGGACGAAGCTCCATCAACTTTTTATATATGTCTATACCAGTAGCACGGTCAATCGCTACTATCATGGCTTTTCCGGTGAGCAAGTCGGCACGGTTGTTTTCATAGTGATTTATGATGTCCTTGCAAAGTGTGTCGATGGTTTGTGGGGCTGAAAGCAAGGCGCGTAGCCGTGCATTTTCACTCTTTGAACGTTTGATGTCCTGTTCGTCAGCACCTTCTTCCGCCAGTTTATCATACTCGTCATCCAACAATTTGAGCGTGTCCTCGTCCAAATCCAATTTTACCAAACGACTCTCGTAATAGACAGGCACGGTAGCACCATCTTCCACGGCTTGGGTCATGTCGTAGATGTCAATGTAGTTGCCAAACACCTCTCTCGTGTCGTTGTCGTCTTGTTCAATAGGCGTACCGGTGAAGCCAATAAAAGCCGCATTGGGCAGGAGTTTGCGCACGATAGCCGCAAAGCCGAGTTTCAGTTCTCCAGTTTGTGTATCAATCTTTGTCTTGGTGTTTGATTGTGTGCGGTGGGCTTCGTCGCTAATCACAATCACATCCGAACGGCTGGTGATGAGCTTATCACGGTCTTTGAACTTTTGGATATTGGCAAAGATTATCCCGTGGCTCTTGCGCTTTTCGAGCAATTCATAGAGGTTTTCGCCATCAGTAGCTTTGATTGGTTTTTGGCGCAAATAGTCGCTGCACGATGCAAAAGTGCTGTGCAGTTGGTCGTTCAAGTCAAGACGGTCGGTTAGCACAAGCAAGGTCGCACTAAGCAGATTTTTCAAGAGTTGGTGGGCATAGAACACCATCGAAAGGCTCTTGCCCGAACCTTGTGTGTGCCAGAATACGCCGATTTTTCCATCATTGCGTTGCAGGGCTTGTTTGGTACATTCAAGGGCTTTCTTCACGGCAAAATACTGGTGATAGCCAGCGAGTATGCGTATCTTCTTATCGCCACCCATTGTAAGGGTAAAGTTAGCAATTATATCAATGACCCGATGCTTCTCAAATATGCCGTTGAAGAATGTTTCAAAGTCGGCAAACGCCGTGCTTTCATAGCTTCCATCCGTGGTTTTCCATTCCATATATCGGTCAAGCGGTGCGGTAATCGTGCCTACTCGTGTGTCTGCCATATCACTTATCACGAGCATTTGGCAAGCAGTGAAAAGTTGCGGAACAATGCGCATATAGTTCTGCAACTGTTGGTGGGCTTCCTCCGAGTTCGTCACTTCACGGGAAGGGGATTTCAACTCAACAACGGAGATTGGCAGTCCGTTGATGAATACCACTATGTCGGCACGTTTGGTGGATTTGCCATTTGTAACCGTCCATTGGTTGGCAACCACAAAAGAATTGTTGTTGATATTGTCTGTGTCGATTATCTTGATATGGTCGCTACGCAATGAGCCTTGAGCGGTTTTGAAGGTCACATCCAGCCCATTTTGCAGCCAATCGGTGAGGGTTATGTTTGCACTTACCAAAGGTTGGCTGAATTGTTCTCTGATTTTGCGGATGGCTTCATCCACGGCGGCGACTTTGTCCGCTCCGTTTATAGCCAACATTGCCTTACGCAATGCTCCCGGTATGGTGGAATCGGTAAGTTCCCTGCTGGTATCTGCGTCAAGTTCCGGGCTATAATGGTATTCATAGCCCATATCCTTGAACAATGAGATTATCGTTTGTTCGTATGAATCTTCTGTGAAATGAAACGTCTTAGGCATAATAGGTTGGCATTAAATTATCATTTATCCGGCGGTTCAGCTCGATTTTATAATCAATAGAGGAAAGAATCTCCGTAATACGTTTCTGTTCTTCAAGAGGAGGTAGTTTTAATGACAATCTCTTTAAATCATCAATAGTAATTTGAGATTGAGCTGAACCAGTATCTAAATACCTTAGATTCTGTCTCTTATACACATCTGACGCTGCCGACG
>ENA-OZHW01000783-OZHW01000783.1-human-gut-metagenome-genome-assembly--contig:-NODE-783-length-13089-cov-11.762698_pt1 | contig 13089 bp, 6 predicted proteins | sample MGYA00244050_ERZ653694 | MGnify/ENA primary metagenome ERZ653694 (study PRJEB26926, sample SAMN06165242) | human gut metagenome | biome: ENVO:00009003; feature: ENVO:2100002; material: ENVO:00002003...
AGATTATGGAAATCCTGCGTCAGCGTGGCGTTCGCCTTATCGCCATCAATGACGGTGTGGACAGTGCCAGAGGGGACGATGATTTTACCCCTTTCCGCAACATTATGAAGAACATAAGCTGTTTGGGAAGGGTATTCTGCTGAATCACTCTTTTTCGACAAAGCAACGCGGTTCAATCGCAAACCGTTTTCATAGAATGTTGTCAGGTATATGCCCGGACTGCGGATGCAACCGGGTCTTTTCTTTTTCCCATTATACCACACCAACGAAGCGGTAAAAGATTTTAATGTCCTGGTGACGCTGACCGTCTATAACAGAGCGTTCCCCGATCTCGATGTGGTCAATCAGTTCCTCGACGATTTCCCGGTCAAGCTCCTGCACATCCAGATAGCGGCGGATGATACCTGCCCATTGCCGGATATTTTCAACTTCCTGTCGGGCTTTCCGTTCTTCTGCCAAAAGAGCCTCCAACCGTGTCGCCTTTTGGATGCGCTCCTGTTCGCTTTTCTGAATCAGAATAGCAAAGGTATCGCTATTGATCGTGCCGCTGACCTTATCCTCGTAGAGCTTGGCGGTCATGTGTTCCAGCTCTCCAATACGCCGCCGCAGTCGGCTGATTTCCAGTTTGGAATCTTCCTGCTTTGCGGTGCTTTCATAAAGAATCTGCTGTTTCAGCTTGTCCAGCACCTCGTTTTCATCCTGTGTCACCGCCTGACTGTGCGCCCTGATTTCCTTCAGCACCAGCGTTTTCAGCGAGATTTCGTAAATCCGATGCCATGAACAGGCACTGTGTCCGGTGGTGGCAAAATGGGAGCAGATATAGGAAACATACCGCTTGACTGTCCCGTTTTTTCTGCGCTGGGTCTCACGGGTGGCTGCCAGAGGATGCCCGCAGTCCGCACAGACCAGCTTACCGGTGAACAGAGCAGGCAAAGGGGCGGCATGGTTTGCTGCCTGCTGTTTGACTGCCCGGTTCTTTTCCTGAACCGTTTCCCAAAGTTCCCGGTCAATGATTGCTTCGTGTGCATCCTCATGGCAAATCCATTCCATTTCCGGCTTCTGTATCATGGTCTTATCCTTGTAGGAACGGGTGCCGGTGCGGTTCTGCGTGACTATGCCGAGATAAACGGTGTCATTCAGAATGTTTTTCACCGTGGCATAGGTCCAAAGTTTGGAGTATTTGCAGATGCCTTTTTTTCCGTAGTGCAGCTCCCAATACCAGCGGGGAGAAAGGATGCCTTTCTTGTTCAGCGCCGCCGCAATCTTGCCGTAGGCCATGCCTGAATAGCGCATCCGGTAGATCTCCCGCACCACAGCGGCGGCTTCTTCATCCACCACCAGCCGGTGTTTGTCCTCATCACTCTTGCGGTATCCGTAAGGAGCATAGGCGGTCAGGTATTGGCCGCTTTTCTTTTTGGAGTACAGCACTGATTTGATTTTTCCCGACAAGTCTTTCAGATGGTAGTCGTTCATCAGACTGCGGAAGTGCAGCATATCGGTGTTGTCGCCCTCGCTATCCAGACAATCCAGCACAGACACAAACCGGCAGCCAAGGGACGGGAAAATCACATCCGTATAGCGGCCTACCTCTACAAAGTCACGCCCAAGACGGGACAGGTCTTTGACCAGAATCAGGTTAATCAGACCGTGGCGGGCATCCTCCAGCATTTCCAAAAATCCGGGCCGCTGAAAATTCCCGCCGCTGTACCCATCGTCCCGATAGGTCTTGACCTCGATCCAACCATTGAGCATGACAAATTTGGAGAGAATTTCGTGCTGGTTTTCTATGCTGGCGGATTCATCACCGGGGATATAGTTTTTTGCCTTTGCAGAATTGGAGGCATCGTCCACACTCAGGCGGCAGTAGATGCCGACTTTATATTGCTTCTTCAAGGGGCTGCCTCCTTTCTTCCTGTGCCAGCGCCGCGTCCACATTTCCGACGTAGCGGTAGTAAACGCGGAGGTCACAAATCCGCTGTCCGCCCACTTTTTTGGTTTCTCCAACCTCAATGCGGTCCACAAGTTCAAAGAGAATGGATTCATCCAGCTCCGTAATCTCTGTGTACCGGCAGATAATAGCCAGCCAGCGGTTCGCATCCGTGCGGTTTTCCAGGTAGCTTTTGACCTTGTGTTCCAGTTCCGGGATGGCTTCGGCCTTTTCAGCTCGTTCCGCTTCGTATTTGTGCATTAAGGTCTGAAAAACGGTCTGCGGAATGGTTCCGGCGCATTTATCCTCATAGAGATTCTGCATCAGCCGTTCCAGCTCGGAAAGCCGCGCCGTGTATGTTTTCAGCTCCTGTTCGCAGGAGGAAAGGCGGCTTTTAGCTTCCTTATCCTTTAAGCGGATAATCTGCTGGACCAGCTGCTCCGGGTCATATTCCGCAAAACGGGCCTTTTCCCGAATGTCCTCCAATACAAGCTGGCTCAGTACATTCTCATAGATGGTGTGGATGGTGCAGGCCCCCTTGCCGCTGCGGGAGTAGTTCCCACAGATAAAGGAGCTGTACCGCCCCGGCGTCCCGTCTTTATAGGTGAATCGCTCCACCTGATTTCTCATTTTGAAACCGCAGTCCGCACAGTACACAAGGCCGGTGAAGATGCTCCTGTAACCGTCAGCGGAAGAAGATTTCCGCACCTTCTTTTTATCAATGCTGACTACGGTATCCCACAGCTGCTGTAAGATAATCGGTTCATGGGTCCCTTCCACACGAATCCATTCTTCCTCCGGCTTACCCACGAGTTTACGGGATTTATACGACAGCGTTCCGGTCTTTCCCTGAACCATGTTGCCGATGTAAACCTCGCTGCGGACGATATTCTTCACCGTCTGGTCTGCCCATTTGTGGTTGACCCGGCGCGGATCGCTCTGTCCCTTGCGCTGGTAGTACAGCACACCGGGGGACGGGATGCCTTCCTCATTCAGCATAACGGCGATGGCGTGAAACCCTGTTCCGGCTGCCCGCATCTCGAAGATACGGCGCACAATCGGGGCGGTGTCCTCGTCGATCACCAGATGGTGCTTATCCGCTGGGTCCCGCTTATAGCCGTAGGCGGGATAGGTTCCCATGAATTTCCCGTTTTCTGCACAGGCTTTTTTGACTGCTTTGACCTTCTTACTGGTGTCGCGGCTATAAAATTCGTTAAATAAGTTCAAAAAGCACATGACATCGGTGCTGCCATTGGTGCTTTCCGTGTCAATGCCGTTGTTCAGAGCGATAAACCGGCAGCCCAGGGATGGGAATAAGTAATCCGTGTATTGCCCGAACTCAATGTAGTTACGGCCAAAACGGGACAGATCCTTGACCAGAATCACATTGATCCGCTTGGCCTTGGCGTCCTCGATTAGTCGTTTGACCCCAGGACGGTCAAAATTCGTACCTGAATATCCATCGTCGATATAGGTATCAATTTCATTCCAGCCCCGCTGCCGCACATAGTTCTGAAGCAGCAGTTTCTGGTTCTCGATGCTGACGGATTCGCCGTCGCGTTCATCGTCGTTACTCAAACGGCAGTAGATGCCGACGTTGTATGTTTTTGTAGTCATCTTTATTTTACCTCCCGACAATCCAGATTCCATACCTCATGCGGCGTGATGGCTCCACAGGGAGTATCCCTGTATGAATATCGTAACGGAGAATCCATCGCCGCGCAAGGATGCGGCAAAGCCGGGAGGATAGTGTGACTATGTAGCCGTGTGTGCGGAGCAGCTGGCAGGTGTGGAAACCTCCGACATGGCGCGCCGGACAGCCAGCTGCTCCAAAGTCTTTCCCAGCTCCTTTTCACCCGAAAAAAAGCTGGTCACACGGTAAATGGTTTTCCCGATTTTCACCTCTTTATAGGAGGTCGTAGGGGTAATCTGCTGATCCATATTGACGCACCTCCAGTCAAAAAAACTGTTTCTTCATAAGATATGAGGAAACAGTTTGTCTCAATTCATATAAAGATAAGCAGCCGCACCGATAAAGTTGAGGGTATATGCGAACCAGTCAATCGGTACGGCTGCTGTATGATAGTTTGGTTTATGCTCGTCACATTTGCCACGCGCCCCTGACGATGGGGACATTCCCGGTCTCCGCTGGCGCGGCTGTCATAACTCCGCAGCACCGTTCGTATCGTGTGCCGCAGGGTTCCCCCCAAGTCTTTAGGAGGCCGTGAGGAAGTATCTTTAAGCCCCCATGCAGTCATCGCGTCCCGAAGTGCCGCCTTCGGGGATCAGGCTGGCGTAGATCGCTCGGAACAGCCCTGTTTATCACCTCCTTGGGCTGTCCATCTTCGCGGCGCACCTGATTCGCTCGTACATGGGTTATGTACCGGAAATGCCGTCTATTCAGTTGTCAAGCTGCATGAGAGAGATAGACCCTCTCACTTATTTCCCCGTTGGGAGAGTGGTTTTGGTCTATGCTTTTCCCATGTTTTCCAAAAAAATTTTTAATTTTTGGAGCAGCTTGACTTTGCGCTGATGCAGAGCTGTTTTGGAAATTCCAAGCTCCATGCTGACAATCCGTTCTGACTTGTCCTCGAAATACAGTTTGTGGAGAATAATCCTCTCATCCTCTGACAAACATTCCAATAATCCCTCCAGCCAAACGGACGAGACCGCCTGTTCCTCCACGGGTTGACCAGAAGTAGCAAACTGCTTGTCCTTTGCCAGCAGGCGCTCATAGGAATCCTCTCTGCTGGGCAGAAAAGTTGCGGTGTCTTTCTGGAACTTCTCCGTTTTCAGATCGTAGGAAAAGTATTCTTCTTTTCGCTCATAGTGCTGATACACACGGTAAACCTGTTCGCTTACCGGCACAGCCTGTCCATCTATGTAAAGATAATAATTCGCCCTTTCTTCACGATTTTTACTCATAGCCGTTACCTCCGAAAAGTTTGAAAGGTGGATAGGTTTTCAAACTTTCGGAGGGCGGTGAACGGCAGCCGACACAGCGGAACCGTTTATGTCGAACCGTTGGGGAATATGGTTCGGCAGGTGGAGGTTTGTCGGACTTTTTGTGATACTTCCGTCGGTTTTTGTTTTTGTTTTTGAATACAGAAAATGGGGGGTTCTTATCGAAAAAAGGCGTACAAAAATAGGGCGCAAGTGATGGTAAGTTCACTTGCGCCCTGATCGGACTGGATATTTTGTTTTGGAAGTCTCCACCTGTTAGCGGTGGAGAAAGGTCAAAAGGGGTATCTACCCATAAGCGGCCTCCCTTGCACCGCTATGGGAATGGAACAAAGCAGCAGAAGTTATATGTCCCGAAAACCGCTTGCGGCATCTATTGTTATTGCTTCAATACACTCCAATGCTGCTTCGTGTCCTTTCCGAATTTGTAGTAAGTTACTTTCTCGCACCATCCGCGCCGACTTCATAGCCGTCCACCTTGGTGCTGACCGCCATAGAGCCGTCCGCATAGAAGTAGTACCACTTGCCGTCGATCTGCTTCCAGCCGCCGGAGAACATCTTACCGGTGGCCTTGTCCAGCCAGTACCATTTCTGGTCGTCGGAGAGCCAGCCTTTGACCGGCCCTCCGTCCTTGTAGTAACTCCATTCGCCGCTGTCATTTTGCTGCCAGCCGTTTGCGGACTGCGGGTCAATGACAATCTCCACAAACCGGTGCAGTACAGTAGCCGCCTCGGCGCGGGTGGCGTTGCCCTGCGGGTCAAACCGGTTGTTTTCCTTGCCGGAGAGAACGCCCGCCTGCTGCATAGCCTTGACCGCATCCTTTGCCCAGGAAGAAATCTGCGCGTTATCGGCAAAGGTCACAGCCGCCAGCGTTTTCGGTATGGAGTAACCCATCTTGTCAGCGTAGTTCTTCATAATTACTGCCATCTGCTCACGGGTGATATTGCTGTCCGGGGCAAAGGTGGAGGAAGTCGTACCGCTGACAATTCCCTTACTCGCTGCCCAGTTGACATAGGGAGCGTAGTAGGCATCGGCTTTCACATCAGTAAATTTCCTGTTTTGGTAATCCGCCGGATTGATTCCTGCCAGCCGTCCCAGAGCAGTAACAAACATTCCCCGTGTCAGGGTGGTGTTCGGACTAAAGGTGGTTTTGCTGGTGCCGGAGAACAGCCCGCGGCTGACTGCAAACAGGATGTGTTCCTTGGCCCAATGACCATTGATGTCGGTGAAGTTCGGAACCGGGTTCTTGTAGCCTACGCCGTAGATACTAAAATGCTGTGCTTCAAAAATCACGGCTTTCTGGTCCGCGTCATAACTGGACTTGGTGAGCCATTGTACCTTTCCATTTCCGTTCACATAAGCTGCATACAGGTTTCCGGCCTGTTCGTTTGCCGCCGGGGTATAGGGCAGTTTGACGGAAACCGTTTTGCCCTGCCAATCGGTGAGGGGCGCTTCCTTGCCGCCTGTGACATAAACCAGAGAGAACTCATAAACCGGTCTTGTTCCAATCGCCGCTTTCGCCTCAGCGGAAGTGACCGCTGCTTTGGAAACCCGCAGAATCAGATCCCCGCCCTTGGACTGGGCATTCAGCATCTTCAAGGTATCCAATGTAAATCCGAAAGAGGGCAGGCCGTTTGTAGTAATCTCAAACCGGCGTACCTTTGCCGTCACCAGCTTGTCCAGCGTCTGTGCCTTGATGGTGATGGTAAGATTCTTTGCATCTGCCGCGTTCTGGATGGGAACCGTTACGGCAATGCCGTTTGCGGTGGTTCCATTTTTCTTCGCGTCAGCGGTGGCCTTGTTGATTGCGTCCTGTACGGCGTTGCCGTTAATGCTGGCATTTCCGTTTTTATCCGGTGTTGCCGGCTTGGTCTGGCTGGTGGTAGGGATTTCCGGTTTGGTCTGATCCGGACGCTCTACAACCGTGGAGCCGCTGGAATCGCCGTTATCGGAAGAAGAACCACTACCGGAGGACGAGCCACCGCCAGAGGAACTGCCCCCGCCGCTGCTGGGTTTCTTCACCGCTGTCAGCGCAATGGTTGTCTCGGACTGGGCGTATTCGGTATCTGCGGCCTTGACCGCTTTGATTTGAATTTCGCCGATGCCAGTTACCGTAACCTTACCGTTGGCATCCACTGTTGCGGGGCCGCTGATAATCTCCCATGTGACCGTCCCTGTACCGGAACCGCCGGTGGTCGTCAAGGTAAAGGTGTCCCCGTTGTAGACGGTAGTGGGCTTGCCGGTGATGGAAAGAGCCGCCTGCTCTGCCTTACCCACGGTAAGTGCATCGGTTTTGGCCGTTTTTCCGCCATAGCTGATGGTGACAGTTTTTCCGCTATGCCCGGTAACGGTCAGCACCGTGCCCTGGGCGGGATCGGCGGTCAGCTTGTTGGCGTCCCAGCCAATGGTTTTGCTGGTGTTGTCTCTATAGCTTACCTGCACCGACAGGCCGTTCAGATCCAGCGTCTGGCCGCTGGTGTAGGCCAGCTTGGCGGGCTGGGTTTGGATGGAAATGCTGCTGACCTCTTTTTCGGGGGTGGTAATTGCCACGCCTGTGCTGATGGTTTCCGCATAGTTGGTGGTGGCCGCCACCTTTGCAAAGAAGTAGTAGGTGGTATCTGCGGTCAAGCCGGAGAATACTTTCTCTGTCTGCCACTTACTGGGGGCTGTGTTGGTGGTATTCATGCCGTAGCTGACTGCTGCGCCGGTGTTGCCGGGTTCTACCTGAGCCTCCTCCAAGGTGATCTGCGTGGGGCTGTCCGCTTGCCCGGTAAGGGTGATCTTATAAGAAGCAGGGCTTACCTTCACTGTAAGGTTTTGCTGTACCGGGTTATAGTTGCCGCTACTATCTTTGTTGTAAGTAGCAGGGAAGGTGTTCTCTCCTACATTGCCAACCGAAGTATTTAGATCATTCCAAGCCCAGCCGTCTGTCAGAGGTACATCCTTCAGCGTGTCGCCATAAGTGGCGGTCAGACCGGTAGGGGGCGTGTAGTTCGGTTGGGCCTTGTTGATGGTAAATGTCCCTGTGCCGGTGGCTGTGTAATTGCCCTTACCGGTGGCGGTCACTGTGACCGTTCCGGCATTGGTGAGGTTTCCGTCCCCGCCGTTGCTGTTGGAATAGGAGAGGGTGTAGTCTGTGCTTGCACTCAGGGTCTTACTGTCCAGCGTCACCGTCACAGTGGGATCTTTGGAGGTTCCGTCATAGGTAAACGGCCCGCCGCTGACCTCCACCTTGGCGTCGTTCAGCGAGGCCAGAGCGATGGTAAATTTCCCACTGGCCGAACCGGTGTAGTTTCCACCTGCCTTCGCGGTCACAGTTGCAGTCGCCTGCCCAGCATTGATATTATTGCTGGCGCTGATGGTGTACTGATCGCTGGGGACGGTCCTGCCGCCCAGCGTGACAACCACATCATTAGAGGCTGGGGTCTGCGCCTGGCCGGTGTAGGTATAGGTGCCGTTTACTTTCACTGTTGCGTCGTTCAGCTGGGCCGGAGCGATGGTAAAGCTCCCCGTTTTTGTGCCGGTATAGTTGCCTTTGCCGCTGACAGTTACGGTAGCCTTGCCCGCATTGGTGTTATCCGTACAGTTAACCGTATAATCGGTGTTCTCTGTAAGCTGTGTACCGTTCCATGTTACACTTACCTCTGGGGTAATGGGAGAATTGGTATAAAAATACTCGCCGTTCACCGTCACGGTGGCATCCTTCAAATCTCCCTTTACCGTAAGCCGGGTGCTGTCGGTTTGCGGTTTCAGCCCCATGCTGCCGCCATATTCGGCGGTAATAGTATTTTCTCCAACCGCAAAGCCTTTCTCTTGTGAAATTTCCACATCGGAAAGGGTGGCAATATTGCCGCTGACATTTGCTGTGCCAAGGCTTTTCTTATTGCTGTCTGTTCCAACGAAAAATTCCACTTGATTTTCTGCTGCACGAGTGATGGCATTTGCCGCTTTGGATATAGTGGCCGCTCTGGATATAGTGGCCGCTTTGGATATGGTGGCAGTGATGTTCACCTTGGAACCGTAGGTTGCCGGTGATGGGCTGACGTTGACCGTTACATTCGAATCCTTTTGCAGATTGTTCCGAATGGTATTTGCAACGGTGCCGGAACCCACAAGATTTCCTTCGCCACCCAGAGTGCCGTCTCCTGTGATTGTTCCGTTATTGGTGAGGGTCACGCCGTCCTTCACAGTCAGGGTGGTGTTTTCCGGTATGGTCAGTGTTTTGCCCGATGGAATCTCCAAATTCTCTTGCAGGGTTTGATCTCCATAGACTGTGCCAGTATTTCCATCGAAGATAATGCCGCTCCAACTATTCTGATTGCTTGTATCGCTGATACCCCCATCGGCAACAATCAGGGCATGACCGTCCGTTCCGGTTGCGAAGCTGCCGCCAGAACCACCATTTCCATCGCCGATTCCGGCTGCCAAAGATCCGCAGGTTGCGGTGACACTGCCGCCGTGGATGGTGATGTTGCCGCCAGAACCATTTAATCCGCCGCCGATTCCGGCTGCAGAAGGTCCGCCGGTTGCGGTGACATTGCCGCCGTGGATGGTGATTGTGCCGCCAGAACCACTATTTCCGCCGCCGATTCCGGCTCCATAATCTCCGCCGGTTGCGGTGACACTGCCGCCGTGGATGGTGATGGTGCCGCCAGAAGTATCAAATCCGGTGCCGCTTCCGCCGCCGATGCCCGCGCCGCCATTGCTACCGTTTGCGGTCACTTCGCCGCCGTGGATGGTGATTGTGCCTGCAGCCTTCCCGTTTCCGCCGCCGATGCCCGCACCCCAGCCGCCGCTGTTTGCGGTCAGCCTTCCCGTGTTTTCCCCGACAGACTGGGCATAAACGGAAAAACTGTTGCCCTTTGCCACATTGATGCCGCCGATGCCGCCGTTGACGGTCAAAGTTGTGCCATCCGTCAAAATCAAGCGGACATTCCCGGTAACGGTGACGAGTTCATCAATTGTTACATTGCGGTTGACCACATACCAGCCGTCACTCCATGCGGTCGTACTGCCGTCCACCACAGTGTAGTTTCTACATTCCTTGGTTTCCCAGTTCTGCCCATTTTCATCACAGGTTCGGTAAGAAATAGGTGGAGGTGGTAAAAGCGGTTGGTTCCCCTTGACTGTGCCGCTACCGTTGATGATGCCGTTATTTTGGATGGTGCCATCGTTGGTGATTGTTCCGTTATTGGTGAGGGTCACGCCGTCCTTCACGGTCAGGGTGGTGTTTACCGGTACGGTCAGCGTTTTGCCCGATGGAATCTCTATATTCTCTTGAATGGTTGGATTTCCATAGACTGTGCCAGTATTTCCCTCGAAGATCATGCCGCTCCAATTTTTTTGATTGCTCGTATCGCCGATACCCCCATTGACAACAATCAGGGCATGACCGTCCGTTCCGGTTGCAAAGCTGCCGCTATCAGCCCCCTCAAGTCCGCTGCCGATTCCGGCTGCACCATCTATGCCAGTTGCGGTAACACTGCCGCCGTCGATGGTGGCGATGCCTCCAGAACCGTTATTTCCGCCGCCGATTCCGGCTCCTCTCGATCCACCGGTTGCGGTGACAGTGCCGCCGTGGATGGTGATAGTGCCGCCAGAACCATTATTTCCGCCGCCGATTCCGGCTCCAGAACCTCTGCCGATTGTCTCCACTGTGCCGCCGTGGATGGTGATAGTGCCGCCAGAACTGGAATTTCCGCCGCCAATTCCGGCTGCTAAACTCCCGCCGGTTGCCTTCACTGTGCCGCCGTGGATGATAATATTGCCGCCGCTAACACTATCCTTACCGCTGCCGATTCCGGCTGCAGAAGATCCGCCGGTTGCGGTGACATTGCCGCCGCTAATGGTGATGTTGCCACCAGAACCGCTGATTTCGCCGCCAATTCCGGCTTTTCCAAATTGACTGCTTGTGGCGGTCAGCGTTCCCATGTTTTCCCCGACAGACTGGGCATAAACGGAAAAACTGTTGCCCTCTGTCACATTGATGCCGTCGTTGACGGTCAGGCTTGCGTTATCTGCCAGAATCAGATGAACCTCGCCGCTGACGGTGACGCGGCTGCCGATGGTCACAACGCCGTTGACTACATACCAGCCATTGCGCCATTCTTTCGTAGAGCTATCAACGACAGTCACATTGTTGGCTGTCTGTTCATCGCCGTTTTCGTCCAAATAGGAAACGCCGTTCTCCGCCAGTAAATTGACCATACCATTGAAGAAGTGGAACAGGCTCTCGAAAACCTCTGTCCCGGTAAGCAGTGCCTGTTCGTCCTCGGTCAGGGCTTCGTAGGCTTCGTATGCCGCCTGCAAGTCGGCGTAAACTGCGTTCTGCTCATCTTTTGTCATGGTCGTCAACTTGTCCGTTGCGGGTAGGGCGTCGATCAGCTTTTGCACGTCCCCTGCGGAAAGCTGCGCCGCATTAGAGGGGGTGGCCGTTTCCGGCTCGTCCTCTACGTCGCACTCGCCGCAGATATAACCGCAGGGCCTCCCCTCAGTGGCCGGGACATAGCCGCAAGCCTCGTCATGTTCGTGTTTGCAGTCTAATTCTTTTTTAATACAGCCGGTGTCCTCGCTGCACTCGTGGCTGCACTCGGTTGGCTCCCGATTTTCCGCATCGGACGGGCTGGCTGTGTTGTCCGATACGCTTTCTGCCGGGTAGCAGTCCGCCGTATGCTTGTGGACACAGCTTGTCACAAGGGTATAGCAGTCCTCGGTGTGTTCGTGATTGCAGGGCGTCCCCTCGCTGCCCTCGGTGTAACCGCAATCCTCCGTATGTTCGGCGTGGTGTTCGCATAAACCGCCTACATTTCGATTTGAATTTTCCACCGCCAGTACATTTACCGGCAAAGTGGAGCATACCATCGCGCCCGCCATCAGCAGGGCAGCGATCCGTTTCTTTAATTTCATAGTCATCCTCCTGTTCCTGTGCTGGTCTATCAAAAAACGCAAAAAGGAAGCGGTCATCCATCCGGCCGGAATGGACAACTGCTTCCTCTGCTATAGCGATATGCGGACAGCACAAAAACAGGCAGATTTACCTCTGTCTGTCTGTCTGTCTGTCTGTCTGTCTGTCTGTCTGTCGTAAGTATATTGTTCAACGGCATAGTTTGTCAACCTCTTTTCCCGCAAAAAAGCGCATAATTTTCCCTTTCCCTATATTTTACGATACGGCGTTTTGGATGTCAATAGGTTTGGAACGAATGAAGTGTAATACGGCGTGAATGATGTGTTTTCTCTTGCGCTGCCCGCCGTATTTTGGTACAATGGAAGCAGACAAGGGGGAACAGATTATGGCAAAGGAAAAAAAGCAGAAGCAAATCCATTTAGAGGAAATTACCGCGCTCACAAAAGAACTGTTCCACGCCCACTACGCGGGGGATTTGGAACGGTGGTTTGACTATCTCTGCCCGGACAGCATCTACCTCGGCACCGGCGAGCCAATGCTCTTTGGCGGCAGCGCGATACGGGAACATTTCAAGGGCTTTGAGGGCAGGGCGGTGGACGTGGTGTCGGAAGAATATTACCCTGTCCCGCTGGGCGAAACGGCGGCGCAGGTCTGCGGCCAGATTGCGGTGAGAAGCAGGAACAATCAGCTTGGGGCCGTCAACTGTTTTACCATCGGCTGGCGGCTGATCGGCGGCGAGCTGAAAATGGTACATCAGCACAATTCCTATGAGTACACCCAGCCGGACATTGAGGGCGAGCGCAGCATTTTGAAGATGGATATGAACACGACGCGGTTTGTCCGCAATCTGCTGCTGGAACAGCCCGTCGGCCGGCGCATAGCGTTTCCCAGCGGCAATCAGACGGTGTATGTCAATCCCTATACCATTCTGTACGCCAAAAGCCGGGATAAGCGGACGGAATTAGTTTGCGTTGACCGGGTCGTGAGCTGCAATTATATCTACCGGGAGCTGAAAGAGAGATTGCCGGAAGTGTTTTACCCGCTGCGGCGGGGCTATCTTGTGAACACGCTGTATATTGTCGCCCTGCGTCGGTTTGAAGCGGAGCTGATTTCGGGCATCTCCATTCCCATTCCCGCTTTGACTTATACCCAGGTCAAGCGGGATTTACAGGAGCTGATCGAGAAAAAATAGCGGACGGAAAGCGGGCAGCAACGCATACATCCATGCAAAGATGCAAAAGGGGCAAGCAATGCCTGTGTTAATACACACAGGCCCGCAGAGAAGAAAATCCCTCCG
>ENA-OZHW01000790-OZHW01000790.1-human-gut-metagenome-genome-assembly--contig:-NODE-790-length-13015-cov-5.045062_pt1 | contig 13015 bp, 8 predicted proteins | sample MGYA00244050_ERZ653694 | MGnify/ENA primary metagenome ERZ653694 (study PRJEB26926, sample SAMN06165242) | human gut metagenome | biome: ENVO:00009003; feature: ENVO:2100002; material: ENVO:00002003...
CGAGATGCAGCGTAGTCTCGTGGGCTCGGAGATGTGTATAAGAGACAGCTCTATGCTGAAACAGGTCCAGGCCAAACTCATTGCGGACCGGCTTTGTTTCTTGGGCTGGCAAAAAAGCACCTTCTCGAAAGAGATAGCCGACAGCCGAATGTTTCTCGCCCATATATCACCACCTCACATCACTGCTCCAGCTCATGCTCGTTGTCATCGTCCAGGCGCAGAGCAAGGAACTCTTTGATACAGTGTTCTGCCGCCTCGTCAGTGGGGTACAGCAGTTCCAGCGTCAGGTCATCCAAGTTCTGATCTTCCAGACGGGGATAGCCCGCCAGAGTGTTTTTGATATACGCCGTGAGAAGATCGTGGGGGCTGAATGCCTCCAGCAGCATGATCTTATACTTCGGCAGAAGCGCAGGCAGGAACTCTTTCAGAATCCCAATCTTCCTCGCCATCAGATCGTTGTCCGTTTTCATCCAAAATCACCTCGCTTTCCTGTAATGATTCAAACTCCAACTTCGTGTTGATTTCCGTGAGTTGGGCAACCTTTTCCGACAATTCTTCCTCATAAAGAAACGGCTGTCCAACCTGCTGTTGGGCAACCGCCAGTTGTTTTTGTGTTTCTTTCAATTCGCGCCGTGCATCTTCAAGATAGTTGGGAATCCGTTCAGCAAGATTCTCGATACGGGTAATCGTTCCCTGACCGGAATTGCCTATATCCGTCCCATACAGCAAAGCGCCCCTCAGAATAATATCCCTTTCAAACGGATTGAAGTTCACGAAAAGAGAAAAGCCACGATATGAACCAATTTCAAACTCATATTCATCTTTTCCACGGCCTTCACTTATCATCCGATAAAGAAGGGCAAATGCTTCGCCCGCTGCCGGTCGCTCCGTATAATGCTTTCCATCCAGCACGATGGAGAAATCCTTGCCTTCGGTCTGACCCAACAGAGAAATGTCCTGCGTGACTCGCTCAATTTTCTGCTCATATTCCCGGATGCGGGATGGATATGTCAAGTTAACCTTGTGTTCCAAAGCAAGCTGTTCATTGCTCCACGCACCACGCAGAATTTTCAATTCCGTGACCCGGTTTTCCAATTCCATCTTCTGTGCGACCATCGGATTGTCGGTAGCGGCCGCCTTGAACTGTGCGGCAGACAGGACGGTTTCATCCACATCCTCACAAGAGCGGGCAATGTGTTTTCCGGTGAGAATCTGCGTGATATAGCGCAATTTCTGCTCCTGAATCTGCCAGAGATACGCATCAAATGTTCCTTTGGCCACGAATTGCTTTATCATAATTTCCGGGTTTTCGTTGCCCTGCCGTACCCCACGCCCATTTCGCTGTGTAATGTCAGAGGGCTTCCACGGACAGTCCAGATGGTCAATGGAGATTACCTTATTCTGAACATTCACGCCGGTTCCCAGTTTGCTGGTGCTGCCGATTAAGATACGGACTTTTCCTTGGCGGGTACGCTCGAACAGTTCCTGCCGCTGTGCTTCAGAAGTGGCGTCGTGAACAAAGGCTATCTCCGATTCCGGCACACCCTTTGCCAGCAGCACATTTCTTATTTCATCATATACATTGAATTTCCCGGCTTTGGGAGTGCCAACATCACAAAAGACAAGCTGTGTGGAAGCAGAGGCGGCGGTGTCCTTCCAAACCTGATAAACATCCTCAATGCAGACACTCAACTTACTTCCTGTACCATCCGCATCCGGTCGAATCAGGCGCGGGTCAATCGCCATCAGGCGGGCCTCACCGGTCAGCTTCAGCATATTATCTTCTTCCGGCTTCACTCGGCCGGTTCGGATTGCTTCCGCCCGCAGAATAAAATCGGCCATGATCGCCTGCTGTGCGGGTGTGGCTTCCACCGAAACAATCTCCGCTTTACCAGTGCGAACAGCCGGGAGTCCGGGAATATCCAACATATCCGCTGTTTTGATGTCAGCGACCTCACGAAAGACAGCCATCAGTTCAGGGAGATTGTAGAAACGGACGAAGCGATCACGCATCCGATAGCCGCCGCCCTCCGGCTTCAATTCCAGCACAGAGGCTTTCTTTGCAAAATGGGCGATCCAGGTATCGAAGTAGGACCAGCCGAAGCGTTCCAACTCCTGCGGCTGCAAATACCGCTGCATGACGAACAGTTCGGAAATCGAGTTACTGATTGGCGTTCCGGTCGCAAATACTACGCCGCGCCCCTGATTCGTTTCCTGTAAATACTGGCATTTGAGCAGCATATCAAAGGCGCGTTGACTGCTTGAGGTTGTAATACCAGCCACATTCCGCAGCTTTGTAAAGACAAAGCAGTTTTTGAAAAAGTGTGCCTCGTCCACCATCATCATATCTACGCCGAGCTGCTCAAAGGTCAGCAGATCGTCTTTCTTTTCCTCGGCAGACAGCTTTTTCAGCCGCTCATCCAGATTTTTGCGGAAAATGACCATCTGCTTGACAGACCAATTCTCGCCATTTTCGCTCTTGATTTCATGGATTGCATTTTCAATATCGTTGATCTGCCGTTCCAGCATAGCAATCTGCCGCTCTGTGGAGATTGGAATTTTCTCAAATTGGCTGTGCGCCAGAATCACTGCGTCATATTCTCCGGTGGCGATTTTAGAAATGTAGCGGTTGCGGTTTTTGGGAGTAAAATCCTCTGCGGTGGATACCAAAAGGTTTGCGTTGGGGAAAAAGCGGTAGAACTCTGTTGCCCACTGGCCCACCAGGGGATTGGGAACCACAAACACCGCCTTGTGGATCGCTCCCAGGTTCTTGAGGTACATCCCGGCGGCAATTAAAGCAGCGGTCTTTCCGGCGCCTACCTCATGTGCGGCAAGCCCCGTCCCGGTATAGATGACACGGGCAGCAAAATCAAGCTGGTGCTTCCGCAGCTTCATCTCCGTGTTCATGCCGGGAAATACGAGATGGCTCCCATCAAACTCACGGGGGCGAACTGTGTTGAAGGTTTCATTGTAGATACGCAGAAGCCTATCCCGGCGCTCCGGTTCTTTCCAAACCCAGGACGCAAATGCTTCCTGAATCTGTTGCTGCTTGGCACGGGCAATCATGGTTTCCTGTGCGTTGACTACATATTTAACCGACTTGTTGCCCTTTTCATTGATGTATTCCTGCCGGTCACGGACAGTAGTGGACTGCATATTAAGGCAATCCTCAAAAATCTCATAAGCATTTTTCCGCTTGGTTCCGAAAGTCTGGTTGACCATTACGGAATCCGGTTCCGCATTTTTATTGGTGACACGCCAGGTCGTGGTATAGGAGAAATACTCAATGTCAATGCGGTGCCGGTTGTCGCCGCCCTCGATGACCTTTTCATATCCGCTGGTCTGGAAGGTTTCATACATGAATTGGCGGTAATACTCAATGGGAACCCAGATGGCACCCATATTCACTCCGATGTCGGCAGGAGTCAGCGGCTCCGGCTGTACTTCCTCCAAAGCCTCTACATTCCGGGCAAAGAGTTCCGGTTCTTCCGCTGCCTTCTGACGTGCGTAGAGCAGTTTATCCCGCACATGACCACTGAGATATTCTTCTGCAAGTTCCCATCCTTCCAGCGGATTACCGTAGTATTTCTGGGGATTGAGATAGATGCGAGTATCCAGCTCTTGCACCAACTCCTGTGGGGCTTTTCCTGTCAGGAAGGACATATAGGGCAGATCCACCCGCAGCTTGTGATTCAGGCAGATTTGAAGGGCGTCCTCGGCGGTGTCTGCATGGTTGACCTGACGGAAAGGACGGATGGTGGCTTTGGTGAAGATCGCTGATTTATCCCAACCGGTCTTGTCTTTCCGCTCATCCTCGATAGAGCGCAGCAAGGGGAATTGGTCATCATCAGAAAAAGCGAGGATGTTTCCTTTGCTGTTGATGGCTCCATACTTTGCAACGAAGCGGTCATATACCTGATTGAGTGTGTCCTGTACTTTCTGGAGATCAACCGGGTCATACTCATGGGACTGGATGTTGATAACCTCCAGCAGCGCAGTACGGATTTCGCACAATCCCTTGATTCTTTCGGCCTTCATGCCGGTGTAAGGTTGCGGGATCAGCTTATCTTTTTCACAGAAGAAGATCTCGCCATTCCGCACAACATAGGTGAAGTTTTTGGTTCCGGCCGGAGCGTCCTCATACTCTGTATTGCTTTCTTCCGGTTCGTCTGCCTCAATTTCTTCATCTGGCTCTGCTGTGAAACGGGCGTACAGGGAGTCAACCGCTTGGGTAAGATGCTGGTTCAGGTCAAAATCTTCCGGGGCAACACAGGCCGTCCCATCTTCGTTGCCGTACATATTCCGGCTGCTCACCATCTCGCCCATGAGCATTTCGGGATTATCTTTGAAATAGCGGTTATAGGCGATCCATTTACTGCGGTCCAGGTCAGTTTCAATCCAGGACGGAAGATTCGCGCGATCAAGTTCTATGGGCTGCGTTCTCTTTTTCAAGAAAACAACATCCGCTGTTACATCGGTTCCCGCCAAAGCCTTGAACGCTGTGTTGGGTAGGCGAATGGCGCCGATGAACTCTGCCCGCCGTGCGATATATTCCCGAAGGCTCTCGTCCTTGCGATCCATAATTCCTTTGCTGGTGATAAAGGCAATGATACCGCCCGGTTTTGCAAGGTCCAGGGACTTGATGAAGAAATAGTCATGGATGTACGGGTTCAGGTCATTGTAGCGCCGGTCATAGATTTTCACGGAGTTGAACGGGATATTGCCCAGAATCACATCAAAGCTGTTGTCCTCAAATTTGGTGGCTTCATATCCCGTGATGGAAATATCCGCATCAGGATAAAGCTGCTTTGCGATTCTGCCGGTGATGGAATCCAACTCTACGCCAAACAGCTTGCTCCCTTGAAACTGCTCCGGCAGCACAGAATAGAAGTTGCCGGTTCCCATACCGGGGTCCAGGATTTTTCGGTCAGGGCCGCCCTCGAAGCCAAACCGTTCCAGGGCGCGGTAAATGTGCCGGATCAGGTCAGGCTCGGTGTAGTAGGCTGTGATGGTGGAGTTCATGGCCGCCTTGTATTCCACATCAGTCAGCAGGGACTTCAATTCCTGATATTCGTTCTCCCAACCAGAGGCCGTACTGGAGAAAGCATTGGCAAGCCCGCCCCATCCGACATAACGGGCAAGGATGATTTGTTCTTCCGGTGTCGCTGTCCGCTTTTCCAGCTCAATCTGCTTGAGCAGCTTGATTGCCATGACATTGTTTTTATATTTGGTTTTTGCTCCACTTGGATACAGGTCATAGTCCTCAGAAAAACGGAAGTTGTGTGTGGCGACCTGCGGCGCCGCAGGCGGCTCACGAAGGGGCGCCAGATCAGTGGGGGTGGCTTCATCCATAACAGCGGGCGCCTCTGCTGCTGTACCATCGCCCATTCGTACAAAGGCGCGAATGGGGCGCAGTTCTTCCAGCTCTTTTTCCAGCCGGTATTGCGTGTCCTCCAGATCGTCCATGTCGGCAGCTTCTTGGGGGGAGAGAATAGCCCCACCATCCAGGCGCCGCACATAAGCGTCAAATTCCCGCGTAATATCTTCAAGGTCATTTTGTACCCGGAGATAGTCGGGATTGGGCTGTTCATCCACCACGGCTTGGTACAGGGCCGAGCCATCCTCGGTCAAATACCCCCATACAATTTCCTCATTGGGATATTGCCCTTGCAGATAGCGGAGCATCTGGGTTGCGATACCTTGGCGGCGGTAGTCCTCCAAGACTTCAATCATGCTGATATGGGGCCGCCCCTCAAAAATGCTGTACCGGATGGTTCCAACCGTCAGCTCACCTCGGACTGCCTGCATCAGCATATCAATCTGCCCATGATGGGCGTCCAGGGCTTCGTCTAAAATCTGTGTTTCCTCTGCTTCATCGTGTTCCCAGGGAGCCATACGGGTTTCATAATCGTCAATTATTTCTTTGGTTATCCCTTCCGGCTTTTCCGGGAGCAGATCATACAGCTCTCGCATTTTAGCTATCTGTGCATGGACGCTACCCGCCCACAAATGCTTTTCGTGCTGATGGCCTTCACTTAGAAAATACTCGCAGTCCGCTTTAAGGCGCCCTAAAAGGCCATATTCAAAACTGTAATCATACGGTTCTGTTTCTCCCTCAAGCGGCTCATCGGTTTCCGGCTCCGGCAGACTGACAACAGGGGTTTCCAGATAGCGGCCTTCATCCACCAGGCGTTGCACGACACCGGCAGCCCGCGCCCAGGACAACTTTGTTTCCTGTGTTTCGCCCTGCTCATCCTGCCATTCGATAGTGACACCTTCACTATTGAACATGGCGTATTTCACGCCCATTTCATCACCGGAGAACCCTTCATATCCATATAGCTTTTTTAGGAAAGTAGTAAATTCTGATCCGGTGGGGTGGGTCTGAGCAAACTCGTAGATTTGTTCTTTTTTTCCTGCGGTAAGTGGGCCTCTTTGCATGACACGCTCAACAAGCAGATCTTCCGTACTCTTTTCCAAGGACAGAAGGGAGAGCTGCTCCGGCTGTTCTTCTTCCACGACCGGAACAGCTTCGGCAGCCGGGCGCAAATCCACATCGACTTCTTCATCGTTGACCATCATAGAGGCCCGCACCGGCTCATAGCCTTGGCTGCGGATATTGTTCAGCCAGGTGGCAAAGAAACTGTTGAACCCGTTGATTGCTTTCTCGTATGCGGGGTCGTCGGGATCAGCCTCGTTATATACACCAATGCCGCTGTTCTCATAACTGAAAGCCCGAAGTGTCCCAGCCTCTTTGTCGATTTGGAAGTCCATATAAGGGTCATACATCCGGTCGCCGTTCTGCATATAGTAATGCTCCATGCAGTAATGGGAACCGTATTTATGGTGAATGACCAGAGGATAGTAGGCTTCTCCGGCCTCCAGCCGCAGATACTCATATTGACCGGACACAATCTCCGGGAACAACTCTTGAAAGCGGCGGAAATTCTTGTGCGCCGTCGTGTTTTCTTTGACGGGCGGCGGTGTAGGCTGCTCCGCTGTATCTGTGGGGAGAGCCGTTTCGGGGGCCTCCACAACAACAGGGGGATTTTCGTCAGGAACGGATGCAGGCTCGTCACCGGCTGCTGGCGTGTCGTTTTCCATTTGAACAATCGCCTGCGGCTTGACCGGTTCCACTACGGTTTCTCCGGCTTCATAGGCAACAGCATCCAGAACATAATCAAAATCCGCTTCTCCAATGGTCATTTGCCGGTGAGGACCGCCCATTTCATCAACTTCATCAGGGATGTTATAATCCCCGATGGGGTCAGGTTGCTCCTCTACAACAGGATTGGGATAGTCGCCATCCTCGATCATGGCATCCAGTAAAAACGCCAGCCCGTTCCAGGGAATGTAGGTATAGCCTTCATCAAAGAAAAATGAAATGCCATCTTCACCATGCAACCGGGTACGATAGAGAAAATCGCCCTGATATTCACGGTCGCCATAGGGAGTAAAGAGAGCCGCAATCTGCCGCCCTTTGTCTGACCAGTCAGGATTGAGCGGCGGTTCTGACAATACGCTGCGAACCGCGCTGTGCAGCTCTGGGGGGTATAGATTGGGGCTGGTCAGGATGTACTCATAATTGCGCCGGACTTCTGCATCGGTAAAATGGCGTGTCGGTTGTTCCGCAGGAACAGAAAAAGAGCCGTCCTTTTCAGACGGCTCTCCCACAGGTGCGGCGCTCGGCGCCACTTCTGTATTTGGCTGTTCTTCGGTCAGCGGGGAATCAGGACTACGCTCTGGAGTACGGTTTCCTCCGCCATCAGTTTCAGACTGTTCAGGTGTCGCGTCCGCTCCATGATGTCCTCGGTCTGCGGAAGCGGCTCCTGCTGGAGCATTTGCTGCGTCAGGGCTTCGATCTTCTCGGTCGCCTCGTCCTGTACCCGGTGCATGATCTCCATCAGACTGCCATCCATTTTCAAAGTCGTAAATCGCTCCGGGTGATTCTCTCTGAGGTATTCCAGGGCCATCCGGCCGTACCTGCCCAGAGGTTGATCTGCTTCGCTGCTGTTGGAGATTTGCAGATCGGGAAGCATCATCCCGTCCTGCTCCCTGTATTTCAGATTGATATTCGGTTTGCTCATGTTGTGCCATCCTTTCACGATTGATAATCTTGATGTTCCGTTCTACTTCTAACAGGATACCTTTGGAAAGGGCGGTTACTGCCGTACCCAGATGTGCAACCAGCGGGAGTGTATTAAAATGGCTGACCGTCGCCATGCCGTCACTCAACTGGATTTCTTCATCCGACAGGTGACACTTTTTGCCGATGAAATAAGAAATGCTGTCGGTCAAAAGCTGGATGTATTGGGCTTCAAAACCACCGGCCGGGATCTCGGTGAACAAATGGCCTTTGGTTTCCTGCTTGAGTTCCTGCAAAAAGTGGTTGTAATTCTCTGCGACAGATTCGCTTGCCATCGCATACAGCGCTTGGGGAAAATCCTGCTTGGGGAAACCGTGTGCATACGACAGGCGCTCGGTCAGGGCCTTTTTCATTTCATCGGAAAGCTGCCAGTCCGTAGGATGAATCTCTTTGCCAGTAGTTTGGCTTACATCAAAGAGATAGTCAAGAGTGAGTTTGGCATTCCGGTAGACGCAAACGGCTACGCCCTTTGCACGGGGAATCAAATTTCTGCCTATGGTGGCCCATTGCTTTCGTGTTGCCAGAATAGAAACATCCTCGTCCTGTGCGTACACAAGAAGTATGTTGTCAAAACTGTGCTTATGGAACTGCGATGCAAATGCCAGATAATCCCGCCAGTTGTGTTCATTTCGGACAATATAGGGAGCCATGACTTCATATATCGTCCGCAGGCGTTCATCATTTCTCAACGGTATCTGACCTCCTTCCTGTATTGGTGATTATGGCCGGTTATCCGGCCTCTTGCTCGGACTCCTGTCCTTTCTGAGCAAAGTAGAGGGCAAGCGCCTCGTCCACAATGCTGTCGAACTCTTTCTGGCTGATGCTGGCGGTAAAGTATTTCTTGTAAATCGCCGGTTTGACCTTGAACGCCGTAGCCGTGGATTTCTTGGGTTTCCGGTTAAACTCGCCGGACAAAATCTGTTCGGTACGCTCCGGGGTCAGCTTTCCGGTATATTCCCGCAGCAGGACAACCTTTCCCTCATTGACCTTGTACTCGCTTCCCGAAAGCACATCGTCAACCATCTGCTGTTCCTGTTCGGTCAGATAAGAGAGCTGCACAGCTACCACAATCGGGAACTCGGCATCATCAATTCTCCTTTTCAGCGGAGTAATCAACTCATTGATGCGGAGATAGTTTGCAACAGCACGGCCTTTCAGGTCATATTCTGCGCCCACAACATCACGGCTTTTCGACTTGTGGCACTCGATGCCACAAGTCCCGTTTTCCCTGATTTCATCAGGGTTTTCAAGCCGTTTCAACTCCTCGACAATATCGTTCCGGCGCCCCTGACAGATCATTTTGGAATAGCGCAGAGTCAGCACCGCCGCTTTTTCAGAGGGCAGCATTTCGGAGAAGGAGCGTTGCAGGACATTGGTTTCGATCACATAAATCCAAGCATCTTCATCGGAGAGATTTTCCTTGACGATACAGGGAAGTTCACGGTTTGCAATGGCTGCGGCGTTCTGCCGGTTATGACCGGCCAGCATTTCATACTCAAAGCCATCTTCATCCCGTTCGATCTTGCGGATGATGGCGGGATTCAGGACCCCATGTTCCGAAATGCTTTCTACCAGATCATTGAGCCGGTCGCCCTCATACAGCCGGAACGGATGGCCTCGGAAAGCACGAATGGCCTGCGGGGGAAGGGTGATGATGGTATTCTTGGTCGGCAAGGATACGGAAGGGGTAGGTTCAATAGGGCTTTCTTCTGCGGCATCCAAGCCCAGAAGATCGTCAATGGACTTGATGCGCGGATTGATTTTAGGCATTTGCCAGCACCTCCTTTGCAAGTTCCAGATAGGCAAGAGAGGCGGGGTTTGCCTGCTCCAGTTCCATGACGCTCATTCCGTAGCTGTTTGCATCCCCCACCTTGACCGTGTAGGGAATCTGACAGTTGAAGATGGGGAGCGATTGAAACGCCTTTGTGACCTGACCGTATGTACGGCGATACAGGTTCGTCCGCTTGTTGCATTTGGTGAACAGGATACCGCCGATCTCAATGCTGGGATTTAATTTCCGCTTGATTTTCTTGATGGTGTCCACCAACGCCTGCAAACCGGTCAGAGCGAACAGTTCCGGGTCAATCGGGATGATTACCTCGTCGGCAGCCGTTAAAGCGTTGATGGTCAACGAGCCAAGAGAGGGGTTGGTGTCCACGATAATGTAATCGTAGGACAGCCGCAGAGGGTTCAGCAGAGCGGCCAGGTAGTCATTGCTGTCCGGCGTCATCAGCAGATTTGCCTCCGCAACGGTGAGAGATCGGCTGGAAGGGATCAAGTCCACAGAGCCGATTTTCTGGATGAACTCGTTGGTATCCGGCAGAGATTCGTCCAGAAGGAGATTGGTGATAAGAGTCCCGGTATTATAGGGCGCCTGGGTCGGCAGGACACCGAAACTGGTGGTGAGGTTATACTGGGGGTCAAAGTCAACTACCAAGACCTTCTTGCCCATCTCGGCCAGCGCATAGGACAGATTTCGGACCGTGCTGGTCTTGGCTACCCCACCTTTCTGGTTGGCTACAACAATTATTTTCCCGCTTTCCATGATAGAAAACCTCCTATATTTTCGTGGAATTTTTGTGATTTCAAGCGTTTGTTCAAGTATGCGTCACTGGCCATAAAGTCGATCAGATTGACCTTCGGGATGATAAATGCCGGACCATGTGAAAGAGCTTTTAGCTTTTTCGTTCTGATCCATTTTGCGACCGTAGATGCCGTGGCGCCTGTTAATTCCGCGGCCTCTCTCGTGGAAACTATGTCGGGAATGTCCCGGAAACTCTCTATGTAGTATTTTCGCAGTTCCTCCGTTGTCACAGATTCGGGAAGCAGGGGCTTGACTGCGTATGTCCCGCTATATGAGCCGGGGGGAAGTTTGTATTTTTCGGGGTGGATTTCCCTGCGCTCAAGGTAGCGAACTATGTCTTTCATCTTTATGGTGTAATTCCGGGTCTTTTTCCCACTCTGTACGCAGGGAACCAGACCGGATTGCAGCAGATAACGAGCTGTGCGTTTGCTGATATGACAGATAATGCGGAATTGCTCTTTTTGGACTGTTTCTGGGTACTGATTCAGCAAATAGCGATACTTGGATACCTGTGCCACATCACTCGCCTCCTTTTTCCTGCCACAGACGCTCAAATGTATCCATCAATTCCTTTTGGAGAGGGGTCTTTCGGCGGATACGGCGGTAATATGGGCTTATCAGAAAGTCCAGCATAAAATCCTTTGGGACGGTGTACTGCTTTCCAGGCTGGAAAGCCTTCAGAATCCCTGTGCTGATCCACCGCACGATTGCCGAGGACGAAAAGCCTGTGATCTGCTGAATATCCTTTACGGAAAGCAGGTCTGAGTAGGGAGAGAGGTGTTCGTCATAGAATGTTCTCATAGCACAGATATAGGGACTGTCTGCTTCTTGTCTGCACTCACGCCGATAGAGATAGGCAAGAATGTCCGTCAGCTTGATTTTGTGGCTACGGATCAGGTGGTTTTGCTCAATGGTGTAGGGAATCTCACCTTGTTGCTCCAAATTGTAGGCGGTCTTGGGACAGATGTGGCAGATCTCGCATAGTTCCCGTTTGGTTACATAGGCGGGATACTTTGCGACGATGTCGGGGTAATACTTAGTCAAATCCATGTGCAGCACTCACTTTCTTGTTCATCTGTCATTGGTAGGTGAGGTACTTCACTGGCGTGTAAAATATTGGATTTTGAAGTGGGTTCAAATAAGATCAAGTTGTCTAATCAAAATGGTGATTTGCGTTTTCGTGAAATGGTATGGGTGTGAATACCCCCAATCTGGCGTCCAGTTCTATCCTTGTTCTATCCTCCGGTCATAATTCGGGGCAAAAATGGGAAGAACTCGGAAAGCCCTGTGGGTTCAAATAAAAACGAAAAACGGAAGCCAAAATCCGCAGTATACCGCAGCTTTTGGGCTTCCGTTGTGTACTTCCATCTTCGCTTAATTTCCACCAAAAATCACAAGGGGGAAATGACTCGAAATCAGTTGAACCGCAAGGTTCCGTGGGTTCGAATCCCACCCGCTCCGCCAGAAATCACGCCAGTAGTCGGTTTTTCCGGCTGCTGGCTTTTCTTTTTCAATTTTGCGCAAAGCCCAAGCCATTGAGCATTGCATCCGCAGAGGTCAGCTTCGAGCTGTAATCCAGATGTGCGTAAATGTTCGCCGTAGTTGAAAAGTCGCTGTGACCAAGCCACTCCTGAATCTGCTTCATGGGAACACCGTTTGCCAGAAGAAGCGAGGCACAGCTATGCCGGAGATCGTGATACCTGATCTGTCTCATTCCCTTTGCCTTGAGCAGTTTCGGAAAACTCTCTGTGACGTAGTGGGGCTTGATCAGATCGCCAATCTCATTGACACATACATACTCAAGATATTCCTTGATGTAGCTGCGTCCGCACAAGCGGCGGTTTTCCTGCTGTTCTTCTTTCAGCGTAAGAAGTCTTTCCCGCATGAACGGAACAAGAGGCAGTGTTCTCATACTCGATTTGGTCTTTGTGGTGTCCGACGCAACCAGAACGCGCTTGCCGTCGAGATCACAGGAAGTAACCGTATGACGGATGGTGATGGTGTTCTGGTCAAAGTCGATGGCATCCCATTTCAGACCGATTGCTTCACTCCGGCGTAGACCGTAGGACGCACCGAACAGAATTGGCAGTTCAAGTTTGCTTCCCTTTGCAGCCTCGAAAAGAGCGTTGACCTCATCGGCATCATAGAAGCTGCCGACGTAGCGGTCTTTCTTCGGACGCTCAACCTTATCCGCCGGGTTTACATAGATCAGGTCAATCTTCACGGCATACTTGAGCTGTCTCTTATACACATCTCCGAGCCCACGAGACTACGCTGCATCTCGT
>ENA-OZHW01000802-OZHW01000802.1-human-gut-metagenome-genome-assembly--contig:-NODE-802-length-12813-cov-11.574855_pt1 | contig 12813 bp, 8 predicted proteins | sample MGYA00244050_ERZ653694 | MGnify/ENA primary metagenome ERZ653694 (study PRJEB26926, sample SAMN06165242) | human gut metagenome | biome: ENVO:00009003; feature: ENVO:2100002; material: ENVO:00002003...
CATCGAATTGCATGCAAGCATGCATCGATGATACCTTTTGACCCTTTAATCATATAGATTGTAGTATCAAACATTATTTTTAGCAAGGGTTAAAATGAAAAATATGAATAAATACGAAAATTGCTTATTGTGTCCCAGAAAATGTGGCATAAACAGAAGAACCGGACAAACAGGTGTATGTGGCGTTTCATCTGAAATAAAGGTGGCGCGAGCAGCACTTCATTATTGGGAGGAGCCATGCATATCAGGAAAAAGAGGAAGCGGGGCAGTTTTTTTCTCAGGCTGCAGCCTGCACTGCGTGTTCTGCCAGAACAGGGAGATTTCTGACGGAAAAGAGGGAAAGGTAATCAGTAAAGAGAGGCTGAGTGATATCTTCATGGAACTGGCGGGCAAAGGCGCAAATAATATCAATCTGGTCACACCGGGGCAGTATATCCCTGATATAGTGTGGGCGGTAAACGATGCAAAAAGCCGTGGCATGAAGCTTCCTATTATATACAATACGAGCGGATATGAAAATATGACAGAGCTAAAGCTGCTTGAGGGCATAGTGGATGTGTATCTTCCGGATTTTAAATATATGGACAGTACACTTTCGGCAAGGTATTCAAGGGCAAAAGATTATCCGTCTGTCGCAAAGCAGGCGCTTTCAGAGATGGTCAGGCAGCAGCCGGATGTCGTGATTGACGATGCGACAGGACTCATACAAAAGGGAGTTATTGTGCGACAGCTTCTACTGCCGGGACATGTGAATGATGCAAAGGCTGTACTTAAGTACCTGTATGATACATATCGTGATCACGTATATATAAGCATGATGAGCCAGTTTACGCCGATTGCATTAAAGGATTATCCTGAGATAAACCGCACAGTGACAAAGAGAGAGTATGAAAGACTTGTTAACTATGCCCTCGAAATAGGAATCACGAATGCATTTATACAGGAGGGTGACGTGGCAAAGGACAGCTTCATTCCGGCATTTGACTGTGAGGGGGTATGATATTTACCGTTTTTCTTAATAAAATAGTAAGAATTGGCAGGCAAAAATGACTGGATTTTGTGACGCCGGTGTAGTACTATGGTTATGTGATATTTTTTAACTGTGAAGGTACTGAACAGTTACGATATTTTGTTATTACTCACATCCCGGTGTGACAGACGATAATGTTTTTAATCACACAGGATACATTATTCAATAGAGGATACATTGATGAAAAATATAGGAGAACAGCAGATAATAATTGAATGTCCGAATACTATCTTTCATCTATACATTGACAGTGAGGATGAGCTTTCAAAGGTTAAGGTGTTTATGAACAATATAAAGCATGTTGATTCGATAAGTCTGCATGATATATACAACTGGTGCAACAGACAGCATTTGCAGTACACGACGACATTTAATTATGACAGTAAAATGACCTGGACAGAAATGATAAAATCCTACATATTTTACTTCAGACAGAAGCTTAGATATGTAAATAATAGTGATAGGATGATAGAAACATGAGATACCCTGAATTTCTAAAGGATAGAGGAACAATAGGCTTTGTGGCGCCTTCGATGGGCTGTACAACAGAGCCGTACAGGAGTGCCTTTGACAATGCCATTAAAAGGTTTCACAGCATGGGTTATAAGACGATAGAGGGACCTAACTGCAGATGCGACAGTGGCATAGGTATCAGCAATACACCTAAGAAGTGCGCAGAAGAGCTGAACGAGAGCTATGCTTCTGTTGACAGTGATGTGCTTATATCATGTGGTGGTGGCGAGCTGATGTGCGAGGTAGTGCCTTATATTGATTTTGAGCGCGTGAAGCAGTCAAAGCCGAAATGGTACATGGGCTATTCTGACAACACGAATTTCACATTTTTGGAGGCTACTATTGCAGATACAGCAGGTATTTACGGGCCGTGTGCGGGCAGCTTTGGCATGGAGGTGTGGCATGAGTCACTTACCGATGCATTTAATCTGCTTTGTGGCAGGAAGCTTTCATTTACCAATTACCCTATGTGGGAGAAGGAATCGATAAAGGATGAGAATGCTCCGTTTGTGGGCTACAACCTGACTGAAAAGTCGTGTATCAGCTCTATTCCTGCGGTGGCAAAGGAAAGCAGGCTTACCATGAGAGGCAGGCTGCTTGGTGGCTGCATGGATTGTCTTATCAATCTGCTTGGTACATCGTTTGACCATGTAAGGGAATTTAATGAGCGCTACAGTGATGATGGTATCATATGGTTCCTTGAGGCTTGTGACCTTAATGTGATGGGCATGAGAAGGGCTATGTGGCAGATGAAAAATGCAGGATGGTTTTCAAATGTAAAGGGCTTTCTTATCGGACGCCCGGCGCACTTCGGAGAGGAAATGTTTGGCATAGACCACAGACAGGCGCTTTCATCACTGCTTAGAGAGTTTAATGTGCCAATCATCATGGATCTGGATATAGGTCATATGTCGCCGATGATGCCTGTGGTATGCGGAAGCATGGCAGATGTCAGCTTCGACGGAAGCAGCTTTACAATTTCGTATGATATAGAGCAGTAGATTGGAGGAAAAATGATTAGATCAATAAAGAAAAAAGCAAAGAGTATTGTATGTAGCGTGCTTGCTGCGGTGACATTGTTTACAATGAATCCGGCTGTATTTGCAACAGAGACAGCTACGCAGACTGATACAGTTTCAAGCGTTGATGTATCAGGCAGTGACGCAGCTGATAAGAGTAACACAGACAGTACTGCAGACAGTACAACGACAGCCGGCAGTGAGACAAACGACAAGGTGACCATCAGCAAAAATGATAAGCCATACTTAAGTCTTGGAGCAGACCTCACACCGGATCAGAGAGCGACAGTGCTTGGATTTATGGGAATCGAGCTCACTGATCTGGACAAATACGATGTGGTCTATGTAAATAATGATGAGGAGCACAAGTACCTCGATTCATACATCAGCAAGAGCGAGATTGGCACAAGGTCACTTTCCTCAGTACTCATTACAGAGGATAAAAAGGGTGCGGGTCTTAGTGTTTCCACACACAATATCAATTACTGTACGGTAGGAATGTACAAGAATGCGCTTGCCACAGCAGGCATAGCTGATGCTAAAATCATAGTCGCAGGACCTTTCCCTATTTCCGGAACGGCAGCACTTGTAGGCACACTAAAGGCATACGAGGAGATGACAGGCAAGAAGCTTGACGACAAGGTGACAGACGCAGCGATGGATGAGCTTGTCACAACAGGAGAGCTCAACAAGAGCATTGACGGCGATTCGCAGGATATCGAGGCAATGATTGCAGACCTAAAGAAGCAGCTTGCCGATGGAAGGCTCAAGGATGAGAGCCAGATAAAGGATGCGATAAAGGAGGCTGCAAAGGATTACGACCTGAAGCTTTCTGATGATGATATTGCAAAGCTGACATCGCTTCTTATGAAGCTTAAGGATGCCAATATCGACTGGGATTCAGTCATCAACCAGGCACAGGACTGGGCATCAAAGCTTGGCGATAAGATAAATGACCCGGGCTTCTGGGAAAAGATTGGTAACTTTTTCATGGATTTATGGGATAAGATAAAATCCCTGTTCAGCTAGAAAAAGCTACAGGAGACAGTAAGAAAAAGCAGAATATGAATCAGACAACTCCCTGAAACGTAAGCACGGGCTGCACGTTGAAGGGAGTTTTTTGATTAAAGGGTCAAAAGGTATCATCGATGCATGCTTGCATGCAATTCGATGTATACCTAAAAAAAAATAATAAATTTCTGCCGAATACATTGATACAAAGGTCATATTCTATTATAATTAAATGGATAATGGATTAATGTAAACAATGCACATAAGAAAGATGGGATTTGATGATAAAGATAAATAAATTTCTGGCAGCCTCTGTCGTTACATTGTCATTAGCCGCATGTGACCTGGCGGCATACAGCAGCATAGCAGTCTATGCGGATCAGGCGGCTAAGGTTGTGTGTGATGAGAGATACTGGGTAGCGGCGAGAAGCGGACCGGGAACAGAGTATGAGCTGGAGCACAAGCTTTCAAACGGCAAGGATATTACTATTCTTGAGCAGACCACAGGTGCAGACGGCAAGGTGTGGTACAAGGCAAAGTACAATCTGGCAGCAAATAACGAGGAGTGTGTCAGCTATATAAGGTCTGATTTTGTATCAGCAGGTACAGCTGCATCAGACAATGCGCAGACAGGGGATGCTTCGGCAGACACCGGCAATGCGGATGCCATACAGCAGAATAATGAGGAGCAGCTTGCCATTGCAACCGCATCGGGAGCATATGCTACAGGTACGATTACAGGTGGCAATGTGTATGTCCGCAATGCAGCAGGCACATCCGGCACTACCAAGGTTGTCTCACTCAACTGGAACCATCAGGTTGACATAATTGGAGAGACCAGGGTAAACGGTGTGGTCTGGTATAATGTCAAGGGTACTTTAAACGGCAAGGCATTTACGGGCTGGACTATCAGTACATACATAAAGGTGACATACAATAATAGCGGAGACAATACTGATTTTGTCACGGCTATGAAGAATGCAGGCTTTACTGACAGCTATATTCCAAACCTTACAGCACTTCACAATAAGTATCCAAGCTGGACATTTGAGGCTGTAAATACAGGTTTGAATTGGGATACGGTGATTGAAAATGAAAGTGTAAACGGACTTAATCTGGTATCCAAATCAGCAGACAATTCCAAGAAATCCACAGCTGCCGGAGCATATAACTGGTCAACAAATACGTGGGTTGAGTACGAACCGGGATGGGTGTCAGCAAGCAGTGCCTATATTGCTTATCTCATGGATCCAAGGAATTTTCTTGATGAGACCAATATTTTTCAGTTTCAGAGTCTGGCATACAGTCCGAATGAGGCACTTGAAGGTGTCAAGTCCATAGTAAAAGGCACATTTATGGAGGGAACAAAGACCTATTCCAACAATGGTGAGAAAATTAATTATGCAAGCACATTCATGGATGTGGCAAAGAGCAGTGGAGTAAGTGCATACCATATAGCATCGCGTTTAAAGCAGGAGCAGGGACAAAAGGGAACGAGTCCTCTTATTTCGGGTACATATTCCGGATACGAAGGATATTATAATTATTTTAATTTTAATGCAACCGGAAACACGAAGGATAAGATTTATAAAAATGGTCTGTCTTTTGCCAAGAAGCAGGGCTGGAATACAAGAGTAAAGTCCATAAGCGGCGGAGCTGTAAAGGTGGGCAGCAATTATATAAATAAGGGTCAAAATACACTGTATTTTGAGAAGTTTAATGTAGTAAATACAAGCTCGCTGTATTTCCATCAGTACATGGGCAATGCCACAGCGGCTCTTACTGAGGGACAGAGTCTGGCTAAAGGATATTCAGACAAGAATCAGGCTTTTGTATTTAAAATACCTGTATACAACAATATGCCATCGTCAGCAGTGGGCTTCGATAAAGCTGGCGATACCAATAACTATCTGCAGTCGCTTGCGATAAGCGGTGTAACACTCACACCGGCCTTCAATGGAGCGACAACAAGCTATTCAGCAGTTGTTTCAAATGCTATAAGCTCAGTGACTGTTTCGGCAGATGCAGTTTCAGGAAACAGTGGTGTTTCAGGCACAGGAAGCTATTCGCTTGCTGTCGGAAATAATACAATTAAGGTAAATTGCAAGTCGCAAAGCGGTGATACAAGAACATACACTATCAATATAAACAGGCAGGCGGCATCTGCAAATAATGCAGGTGGCAATAATAATCAGAACAATAATAACCAAAATAATACAGATGTAAACATAACATCAGGTAAATACAGTATAGGTACTTATATTACAGGCATTGAGCCTGGAACCGGTGCAGCTGATTTTGTGAAGAATATAGCAGTATCAGCATCAGGTACTGTAAAGCTTCTGACAAGCTCAGGCTCAGAAAACAGCGGAAAGGTTGCAACAGGCAATAAAGTGGCTGTTTATGATGCTTCGGGTAACCTGAAAAAGACATATGATATTGTTGTATATGGAGATATCAATGGTGACGGTGCTGTAAATGCCCTTGATATGATTAAGCTCAACAGACATATTTTAGGAAAGGGAACACTCACAGGTGCTTATCTGGAGGCAGCTGATGCCAACAGAAAGGGTGATGGTGGAAATGCCCTTGATATGATAATCATGAACAGACACATACTGGGCAAATCAAAGATATCGCAGAATTAGAAATGTGAGGAAAATATGAAGAAATTATTTGGATGTATATTATCACTTGTTGTGGCGGTGATGCTTGTTTTCACACCTGCCGAGCATGTATATGCGCAGGGACTTGGATTAAGTGTCAGCTCAAGCTCTGTAGCTGTTGGAAAAACAGTCAAGGTGACGGTTTCCATGCCGTCTGGATATTTTGGCACTGTAGTTATCTCAAGTTCTGACGAGGGAGTACTGAGTAACGGAGGGGATGGTGTGGCCAATATTGGTGACGCCGCAGGATATCCCACATCGCAGTCATTTTCATTTACGGCGAAGGCTGCAGGAAGCTGCACTATAAAGGCATATTGTACAGTTGTAGGAGATGCAGAGGGCAACGATGCCGGAGGTATAATTACCGGTGCCAGCACGAAGGTGACGGTAACAAGTGATTCATCAAACAACGATTCAAACAGCAACAAGGATAACAAGGACAATTCCGGCAGCAATACCGGCAATGACAGCAATGCAAATAAAGATAATGAAAACAAAGAGGAAAAGAAATCCTCAAACGCATCTCTTGGTTCGCTGGTTATCTCAGCAGGTACGCTTTCCCCTGAGTTTTCTGCTGCGACAAAGGATTACACAGCTACAGTAGATTACAGCTGTTCAAGCCTTGCGGTTACAGCAAATCCGGCTGATTCCAAGGCGAGTGTGACATCCGTCACAGGCAATGATTCACTTGAGGTTGGAGAGAATACGGTCAGCGTTGTTGTGACAGCAGAGGACGGCAGCACAAGCACATACAATATAGTTGTTACCAGAAGAGCCGAGGATGATCCGGAGAATGCAGATAAGCAGGATAACTGGAAGAAGTTCGATATAAATGGCACAGAGTGGACTATGGTAAATGACATTCCTGAGGATGTTGTTCCTGAAGGCTTTGAGCACTCAAAGACAGTGATTGACGGACTTGAATACAATACCCTTCATGGCACCTTTGGCGATATCACGCTTGTGTATTTACAGTCCGAAAGCGGCAATGGGCTTTTTGTATATGATGCAGCACAGAATGCAGCATATGAGTTTGTCCGTATCAATTCAGAGTCACATTTTATAGTGGTTTTACTGCCTAAGGTGGATGATGTGCCTGAGGGATATAATGAGGTATCACTCTCCATAGAGGGCAAGGGTGTGGCAACAGCCTACCAGACCAAAGCCGAAAAAACCGATGATCAGACAAAGGATTTTTACCTCGTATATGCCATAAATGACAATGGTGAGAGTGGCTGGTATACATATGATAGCGTAGATGGCACATATATGAGAACCGAGCTCAGTACACCTACAGTGGCACAGGAGGAAAACGATACAACAAAGAGCGAGCTTGTCCCGGGAATTGCCAATAAATATCTTGTTTTAGCTGCAATACTGGTTCTTATTATCATTATTCTGTTACTGTTGCTTATTGTATCAGCTGTGAAAAACAGAAAATATAAGGCAATGGACTATCATGATGACGATGATGATGTAGATGATGCAGCAGAAGATGTATCAAATGAAGCTTTGGAAGAAACAACTGATGAAACTGCGGACGAGATAGCAGATGAGCTGGAAGAAGAGGTTACAGAAGAGCCGTTAGATGAAGTGGCAGAAGAAGCTGCAGAAGAAACAGCGGAAGATGCTGCAGATGAGCAAAAGATGGCTACGGATGAAAATATATCAAATGCATCCTATGTCGGAAGAACCGTAGAAATTACACCTGATTCTAAGAAAGCTGTTGAGAATGAAAACTCTGAGTTTGATTTAAAAGACGATTCAAGGCAGGAAAACGTTTCTGACACAGAAAACGATGCTGATGAGGATGCTTTAAAGAATCAGCTTCAAATGGCACTTGATGGCTTTGTCAATGAGGGAAATAAGCCGTCTGAGACTATAGACAGCAGTGCAAAGGATGATAATGAAGATGATGATTTGCAGTTCATCGACTTAAATTAGTGAATATGACTGGAGGATATGACTTGAAACCATATACAAGTAAGGCTAAAAAAGCAATAGATTTGGCTGCACGTATATCAAAGAAAATGAATTACAGCTATGTTGGAACAGAGCACATACTGGCTGGCCTTATAAAAGAGGGCACCGGTGTGGCAGCTGAGATTCTAACAGCCTGCAATGTGGAATATGATAAGCTTATTTCGATGATTGAAGACCTGATTTCACCGGGGGATAACATCGAAGTGATGGACAGGGATGGCTATTCACCAAGGACACAGAGAGTATTGGAGCGCGCATCGGAGGAAGCCGATAGATTTGAGTGCAATGAGATAGGTACAGAACACTTGCTGATGGCTATAGTACTGCAGGGAGACTGTGCAGCTGCAAGACTTTTAAACACCATGGGTGTTAACAGTCAGAAGATGTTTATAGATATTCTTGGTGCGATGGGTGAGGATCCGTCTGCATACAGGGATCTGATGAAAAGCTACAGTACATCATACAATTCTGCGACTCCTGTGTTAGATCAGTATTCCAGAGATTTGACAGATATGGCAGAGGCAGGGCTTCTTGACCCTGTTATAGGCAGAAAAAAGGAGATGGAGCGCGTTATCCAGATACTTTGCCGCCGTGGCAAAAACAATCCATGTCTGATTGGAGAGCCGGGAGTGGGCAAGACCGCTATAGTAGAAGGACTTGCGCAGGATATAGTCAGTGGCAATGTTCCGGATATTCTTTTGGGAAAGAGACTGGTTTCTCTTGATATGTCCGGGCTTGTAGCCAAATCAAAGTATCGTGGTGAGTTTGAGGAGCGTATCAAGAAGGTGATAAGCGAGGTTTCAAATGCCAAAAATGTACTGCTTTTCATTGATGAGCTTCACACTATAATAGGTGCAGGAGGAGCAGAAGGCTCGTTAGATGCATCTAACATATTAAAGCCTGCGCTTGCCAGAGGCGAGGTACAGGTAATCGGCGCCACTACCATAGAAGAGTACCGCAAATACGTGGAAAAGGATGCTGCGCTTGAGCGCCGTTTCCAGCCGGTGATGGTTGAGGAGCCGGGTGTGGATGAGACAATAGAGATACTCACAGGATTAAAGGGACTCTATGAAAAGCATCATGGTGTCATCATAACAGATGAGGGTGTGAAAGCAGCAGTAAACCTTTCTGCACGATATATAAATGACAGATTTTTACCTGATAAGGCGATAGACCTTATGGATGAAGCGGCAGCCAGGATAAGGCTTAAGAATCTGACATCATCTGACGAGCTGCTTGCACTGAAAAAAGAGATAACAGATAAGCAGAACCAGTTGGAAAATGCTTTGTCGAAAGGAGATCTCGCAGCTGCCGGCGCGCTTATGTCGGAAAAGGAAGTGCTTGAAAATAAACAGCAGAAGCTTATCAGAAAGAACCGTCGCACAGGAACCAAAAATCAGCCTGTAGTCGGTGAAAATGAGATAGCGGATGTAGTATCGGGATGGACCAAAATACCTGTAAATAAGCTTACAGAGTCAGAGGCAGGACGACTTGCAAAGCTTGAACAGATACTTCACAAGCGTGTAATAGGACAGGAGGAGGCTGTTTCTGCTGTTGCAAAGGCAGTCAGACGAGGCCGTGTTGGTTTAAAGGATCCTAAGAAGCCGATTGGCTCATTCCTGTTTTTGGGACCGACAGGAGTAGGTAAGACGGAGGTGTCAAAGGCGCTTGCTGAGGCTGTCTTTGGCAAAGAAGATGCCATGATACGTGTTGACATGTCAGAGTACATGGAAAAGCATAGTGTTTCAAAGATGATTGGTTCACCACCGGGATATGTGGGCCATGAGGAGGGCGGACAGCTCTCAGAGAAGGTCAGACGCAATCCTTTTTCTGTTATACTGTTTGATGAGATAGAAAAAGCACATCCTGATGTGTTCAATATACTTTTACAGGTGCTTGATGATGGTAGAATCACTGATTCACAGGGGCGCACGGTTGATTTCAAGAATACAATAATCATCATGACATCAAATGCAGGAGCTTCTTCTATTATAGAACCAAAGCGCCTTGGTTTTGGCGCTGGTGAGGATGAAAAGCAGGATCACGAGCGTATGAAGAACAGTGTCATGGAGGAGGTCCGCCGTATATTTAAACCTGAGTTTTTGAACCGAATCGACGAGACTATTGTATTTAGAGCTCTCAACAAGGATGACATGAAGCATATAGTGACACTTCTTGTAAAGGAGCTTAAGAAACGCTGTAAAGAACAGCTTGATATAGAGCTCACAGTGCGCGACAGTGCAAAATCCTTTATCGTGGATAAAGCCTATGACAGAAAATATGGCGCAAGACCTCTTAAACGAAAACTTCAGGAGGAGATTGAAGACCGTATGTCAGAGGATATTATTACCGGCAAAATTAAGCGCGGCAATAAGGTAATAATTTCTACGAAAAACAAACAAATTTCATTGACTGTTGAGTAGAATTGGATTTATAATTAATATATCAATATAGCTACGGGAGGATAAAAATGGCTGTAATAAGTGAATTAATCCGTACTGAGGAAAACGGAAAGCTCAGCTTCGGAGATTATACATTGGCTGCAAAGGCAAAACTTGACAATTTTGAGAAGGATGGAGATATCTACAAGGTAAAGACCTTTAAGGAGATTACAAAGCTCGAAAGAAACGGACTCTTTGTATACGAGTCTGTTCCGGGAACAGCGGTTATGGATTTCGAGGAGACTGCTGATACAGTGACATTTACTGTGGAGGGACCTGAGGATGCTCAGATTACTCTTGGCCTTGAAGAGGAGACAGAGTACGAAATTGATATAGCTGGAGCTGTTGCAGGTACTATGAAGACAAATCTCGGCGGCAAGCTCAGCTTAAGCGTAGAGCTTGAGGGTGTTGATTCAGTCGATATCAAAGTATCAAGAAAATAGAGCATATTTTTAGCCCGGTGAAAGCCGGGCTTTTTGTATTTTATAAAGGAGAACAATATGGCAAAAGGAAAGACCTCTGTATTTTTCTGCCAGGAATGTGGTTATGAATCGGCAAAATGGATGGGACAGTGCCCGGCCTGTAAGGAATGGAATACATTTGTAGAGGAAACCGTAGATAAAAAGTCGATAAGTTCGTCGGGAAAAGTAAAAAAAGAATCAAAGGCGGCACAGGTTCTGCCTCTTTCGGCAGTAAAAAGCGAGAAAGAGGAGCGTATAGTGACGGGTATAGCCGAGTTTGACAGAGTACTTGGTGGAGGAATTGTGAGGGGGTCACTTGTGCTTGTGGGAGGAGATCCGGGTATAGGAAAATCCACGCTTCTACTTCAGGTATGCAGGGAACTTTCACAAAAAAAGGTGCCATTACTTTATGTGTCAGGTGAGGAATCCCTGCATCAGATAAAGATGCGTGCCGACAGACTTGGTGATTTTACGGATTCACTGGAGCTTTTATGTGAGACAAGTCTTGATATAGCAAAGGACGTGATTCAACGAAAAAAACCGGAGGTTGTTGTAATAGATTCCATCCAGACTATGTACAATGAGGAGATAGCGTCGGCACCGGGCAGTGTATCACAGGTCAGGGAGACAACCGGAGTGCTTATGCAGCTTGCAAAGACTCTGGGTATTTCTGTTTTTATAGTAGGACATGTGACAAAGGATGGTGCGGTTGCGGGGCCGAGGACGTTAGAGCATATGGTTGATACTGTGCTTTATTTTGAGGGTGACAGGTATGAGTCGTACAGGATACTTAGAGGCGTTAAGAACAGATTTGGTTCGACCAATGAGATAGGCGTATTTGAAATGAAGGCGGAGGGACTTGTTGAGGTGGAAAATCCGTCGGAGTATATGCTTAGCGGTAAGCCCGAGGGAGCATCAGGATCAATTGTCACATGTTCCATAGAGGGAAGCCGCCCGATACTTCTCGAGATACAGGCTCTTGTATGTCACAGTTTTTTTAATAATCCAAGGCGTACAGCAAATGGTACAGATTATAATAAAGTTAATCTACTCATGGCGGTCCTTGAAAAAAGAGCCAACCTGTCACTGTCAGACTGTGACGCTTATGTGAATATAGCAGGCGGTATAAGGATGAACGAACCGGCGATAGACCTTGGGATAGTGCTTGCAATCGCATCAAGCAAAAAGGATATTATAGTGCGTGAGGATACCATATGCTTTGGAGAGGTGGGCTTAAGCGGAGAGGTACGCGGAGTTACCATGTCCGAGCAGCGTGTGGCTGAGGCAAAGAAGCTTGGATTTAAAAAGTGTATTGTTCCCAAAGTGTGTCTTGCAGGAGTGTCGCATATTAATGGAATTGAGATTGTCGGTGTGGCAAATATCAAGGAAGCGATAGAGGCTGTCAGATAGTAATTGTGAGAATTGTATATAATAAACAGACAATTTAGAAAATTTGTGTTTTTTGAGGTAGTTTTACTACTTTAATTAATTGCAGAAAATCCGTTGACATATGTGTGCCGGGATGATATTATATCAAAGCTGACTCGCGGGACACATTGAGTTGTAGAGCTTGTGAGTTACATTTTACAGACATGACTTTATAGATATTGCTTTGAAAATAAGCTGAAAAAGTTATGAAAAAAGTTCTTGACAAATGCAAAACATTTTGATAGAATAAACAAGCTGTCG